>Ga0206129_10000202_pt1 | contig 101454 bp, 99 predicted proteins | sample Helgoland_Spring_8_FD_148616 | JGI IMG/M metagenome (GOLD analysis project Ga0206129, IMG submission 148616) | Pelagic subsurface seawater microbial communities from Kabeltonne, Helgoland, North Sea - Helgoland_Spring_Bloom_20160502_2 | ecosystem: Environmental > Aquatic > Marine > Epipelagic ... | reverse complement strand
ACCCGCACCGACCGACACCGCGCCGCTCAGGCGCCGCGAACAAGCGCGTCCACACCTCCACCGCCCAAGCCACCGCCCTCCCGCCCGCGTCTCCGCAAAGGCCGGCAACGCTGGTGAGAAATGCGGGTTAGGCAGCGTAGCGGTCGAGATGGGCGAGCAGACTGCGATTGCAGGCCTCCGGCCGTTCGACGATGGCAATATGCCGGGCGTTGTCGATGACCTCCAGCCGCGAGTCCGGAATACGCGCCGCGATCTCCTCCGAACAGCGCAGCGGCGTGCACGGGTCGAGCGCCGCCGGCAGCACCAGCGTTGGCTGGGCGATTTCCGGCAGACGGTCGGTCACGTCGAACGCGGTCATCGCCTCGACGCCGCCGCGATAGGCCTTTGGCAAGTTGCGCCGCACGATCTCCCCCACCCGCTGGGCGGGGGCGCTGGACTGAAAGGCCGGCGTGAACCACCGGTCGAGGCACATGGCGACAATGGGCTCCATGCCCTCTCTCTCCGCCCGTTCGGCGGCGGGGCGGAACAGGCGGGCGCAGATGGCATAGGCCGGGTCGCCACCCGGCGGCGTATCCGCCGGAACGACGCTGGTGGCCATACAGAGTGCCAGCGACTGCACTCGCTCCGGGTGCGCCAGCGTGAACACCTGGCCGACCATTCCGCCCATCGAGATGCCGGCATAGTTGACCCGCTCGATCCCCAGCCGGTCGAGCAGGCGCAGCAGGTCGCCAGCATAGGCCTGCATGCCGAAGCCGGGCTCCGCCATCGGGCTCTGGCCGAAGCCGCGCAGATCCGGCCGGATCAGGCGGTAGCGCTGCCCGAGCGTCGCAATCTGGTGCTCCCAGAGCGCGTGCGAGGCGGGGAAGGCATGGACCAGCAGGACGGGCGGACCATCCGGGTTGCCATCCTCGCGGTAGAACAGGTCGAGCGGCATGGGCGAGGCTCCAACGGCGCCAATTCGGCGGCTTTTCGAGGTAGATCATGCCCGACACCCCGTTGAAATGCCGCTCGCAGGTGAGCAGGTTGCCCCGTGAACCTGCGCGGCGGCAAGAATGATGGCGTCGGCGGCGGTGAGTTCGTGACGGTCCCAGGCGCGGGCGCGAACACCAAATTATGCCCCCCGGCAATGGCAACGAGTTGCTTGCCGGGCTTCCAGCCCAAGTACTCGCGCACCTATTTTCGCATGACGACTTGGTATTTGGAGGACAAAGTTACGACTCTGCTCATGGTAACGGCTCTGGCACATTGATCCCGATTCCGCCAGAATTCTCCCCAAAACCATCGATGATCCGCCCTGCGCAGCCCTCACCCCACCGGGTCGGCGTGCAGGGCGACGACATCGCCTTCCACCTCTTTCGCCGGCGCCGGGAACATGGTCATCACCGCCACGTCGTGGCCGGCGATCATTTCCGTGCGCCCGCCGCCGGAGAGGTGGGTGAGCGTCTTGTAGCCGTCCAGCATCGCCTTCATGTCGTAGAACACGCCGAATGGCCGCTCTTCCTCCCATTCCTGGTAGAGGTGGGCCGCGTCGCTTGCCAGCACGATCGGACCGCGGCGGGTGTTCACCCGGATGACCATTTGGCCCCGGCAATGCCCGCCGATATGCACCAATTCGATGCCCGGCCAGGGCACGGAGACGTTGGCGTGCTCGACCAGCCGACCGTCGGCCTTGAGGCGGCGGATGGTGGCGCAATCGCGCTTGCCGTACCCTTGACGGAAGAACGGGTGGCAGGGGTCGGTGCCTTCAACGATGGGCATCATCTCGGTATCGATGTGGAAGGTGGCGTTGGTGAAGTCGTCCAGATTGCCGACATGGTCGTAATGGGCGTGGGTGATGATCAGGTCGCTGATCGTCACCGGGTCGAAGCCCAGCTTGCGGAGGCCGTCGGGACCGGGGAAGAACAGGCGCGAATCCAGGCGATCCGCCAAAACCGGCGCATAGCCCGTATCGACCGCAATCGCCCGCCCGCCGCCGTGGATCAGATAGACGTAATAGGCCATGCCGGGGATCATCTGGTCGTGCGGGGCGCTCAGCATCTGGCTGCCGGCGGCGACCGGTGCGTCCCCCTGGTCGGCATAACGGATGGCATAGACTTCGTATTCCGGCGCGGCGACGCTCATGGCGGACGGTTCCTCGGGCTTGCGGTTGGCTTTGACCGGGATGATAGGCGAGCCACGCCGTCAAAACCAGGGAACGCTTGTCAGGTCTCGCGCGGGCCGTAGGTTTTGAACTTCTCCAAAACGTCCGCCATCTGGGCATCGCTCAAAATCGCCGGGCGCGTGACCTGCAGGCAGCGCCAATAGGTGTCGGCCAGCGTCTCCACCTCGACCGCCAGCGCCAGGGCTTTCTCCAAAGAGACATCACAGGCGATCATGCCGTGGTTGGCGAGCAGACAGGCCTTGCGGCGCTCCAGCGCCGCCAGCGCGGCATCGGAAAGTTCCTGCGTGCCGAACAGAGCATAGGGAGCGCAACGGATCGTCGGGCCGCCGGCCACGGCAACCATATAGTGAAAGGCTGGGATATCCCGGTGCAGGCAGGCGAGCGTCGTCACGGCGCGGCCATGGGTGTGCACCACGGCGTTCAGGTCGGACCGTGCCGCCAGAATATCGCGGTGAAAACGCCACTCGCTGGATGGCTTCAGGCCATCCCGCGCCCGGCACTCGCCATCGGTGAGACGCACGAACACCACATCTTCCGGCGCCATCGCCTCATAGGGCATGCCGGAAGGCGTGATCAGCATACCGTCAGCGTGGCGGATGCTGGCATTGCCGCTGGTTCCCTGGTTGATGCCGAGACCGTTCATGCGGCGCACAGTCTCCACCACCTGCTGGCGCAACCCCGCTTCGCTCATGCTGCCGCCCGGTCCGGGAACAACCCGGCGAGGCCCGTGACGGAGGCAGCGCAGATGCCGCGTTCGGTGATCAGCGCCGTAACCAGAGCCGCCGGCGTCACGTCGAAGGCCGGGTTGGCGGCGGGCGTGGTCTCCGGCGCAATGCGGACGCGGGTGAGATCGCCTGAGGCCGTCTTGCCCCACATCTCGGTCACTTCGGATTGGCCCCGTTCCTCGATGGGAATGGCCATGCCGTCGGCAAGGGTCCAGTCGATGGTTGGGCTTGGCAGTGCCACATAGAACGGCACGCTGTGAGCGGCAGCAGCCAGCGCTTTCAGATAGGTGCCGATCTTGTTGCAGACATCGCCATTCGCCGTGGTGCGGTCGGTGCCAACGATGCAAAGGTCGACTTGGCCGCGCTGCATCAGGTGGCCGCCGGCATTGTCCACGACCAAGGTATGCGGCACGCCGTGGCGGCCCAGCTCCCAACAAGTGAGCGAGGCACCCTGGTTGCGCGGCCGGGTCTCGTCCACCCAGACATGCACCGGGATGCCGGCGTCATGGGCCTTGTAGATCGGCGCGGTCGCCGTGCCCCAGTCCACCGTCGCCAGCCAGCCGGCGTTGCAATGGGTCAGGATGTTGAGGGCAGCGCCATCGGGCTTTCGTCTTGCCGCCTCCTCGATCAGTCTCAGGCCGTGGTCACCGATGGCCTCGCAGATGGCGGCGTCCTCGTCCGCGATCTCCGCGGCGCGTTGCCAGGCGGCAGCGGGGCGGTCGGCCGGTGGCCGGCCGGAGAGCCGGACGCGCAGGTCGTCCAGCGCCCAGCGCAGATTCACCGCCGTCGGGCGGGTGGCGTAGAGCGTGTCATAGGCCGCAGCCAGACCGGCATCGCTCGGGTCGTCGCGCATTGCCAGCGCCATGCCATAGGCCGCCGTCGCGCCGATCAGCGGCGCGCCGCGCACGATCATGGTTTTGATCGCGCGCTCGGCCTCCGGCATCCGATGCAGCGTAACGGTCTCGAACTCGTGCGGCAGGCGGGTCTGGTCGATGATGCCGACGGACCCGTCGGGATTGGGCCAGATCGTGCGGTGGCGGGTGCCATCCACCAGCATGGCTCAGCCCCCCAGCACCCGGCCAGCGACCGCGTCGAGGCGGGCCACCATCTCCGCCTCGCGCGCGTGCGGGGGGGTGATCAGCGCCACCTCCAACGCGGTGTGACAGCCCATGGAACAGGTCTCGGTTCGGGTCGCCAGGCGCGGAATCGCCTTCTGCACCAGCGTCTTGGCTTTTTCGGCGTTCTCGCCCAGCACCTTGATCACCTGTTGTACCGTCACGTCGTCGTGGCCGTCGTGCCAGCAGTCATAGTCGGTGACCATGGCAACGGTCGCGTAGCACATCTCTGCCTCGCGGGCGAGCTTGGCCTCCGGCATGTTGGTCATGCCGATGACAGAGCAGCCCCAGGAGCGGTACAGTTCCGATTCGGCGCGGGTGGAGAATTGAGGGCCCTCCATGGTGAGATAGGTGCCGTCACGCACCGTGCCGATGCCGGCGTCATCGGCGGCACCCGCCAGTGCATCCATCAGCCGGGTGCAGGTGGGGTCCGCCATGGAGACGTGGGCGACGCAGCCGGTGCCGAAAAAGCTCTTCTGGCGGGCAAAGGTGCGGTCGATGAACTGATCCACAAGTACGAAGGTACCGGGCGGCAACTCTTCCTTCAGCGAGCCGACGGCGGAGAGGGAGATGATCTCGGTCACGCCGCAGCGCTTGAGAACGTCGATATTGGCCCGGAAATTCAACCCGGACGGCGGGATGCGGTGGCCGCGGCCATGGCGCGGCAGGAACACCAGCTGCTGGCCGCCCAACTCGCCATGCATGACGGCGTCGGACGCCACACCATACGGCGAATGCACCCGCTGCCAGCGCACATTCTCCAGCCCGTCGATCTCGTAGATGCCGCTGCCGCCGATAATGCCGATGACGGGTGGGCTGCCGGGGGGATGGGCCATGGCCAGGCTCCTTCCTATTCAAAAATCTCATTTCAAGCAAAAGGGCCGCCTGTAACAGCGGCCCTTCGCAACACTTACGCGCTTCAGGCGCGATCCGCCAGTGGTCCGATCGAAACGCTTGCTAGGGCAAGTGTTTCGTGAATCGGCCCACTATCCCAGCAATCCGGCGGCTCGATTCAACCAACGGATGGGTACCATCTGTCGGCATCGAACCGCTAGTGCACGTCCGCCCAGACCTTCTTCTTCACGAAGTAGAGCATGACGGACAGAATCACCAGGAACAGCACCACTTTCAGACCGGTGCGCTTGCGCTCGTCCATGTGCGGCTCGGCGGCAAACATCAGGAACGTGGTCACGTCGCGCGCCATCTGATCGACAGTCGCCGGCGTGCCGTCCGCGAACGTCACCGCATCCTCGAACAGCGGCGGCGCCATGGCGATCTGGTGGCCCTCGAAGGCGGCGTTGTAATACATGCCCTCGAGGACATTGAAATCAGCCGGTGCCTCATGATAGCCGGTCAGCAGCGCATACAGGTAGTTGGGACCGTTGGCCCGCGCCTTGGCGATCAGCGACAGGTCCGGCGGGTAGGCACCGCCGTTGGAGGCCCGCGCCATCCGCTCGTTCGGGAACGGGGATGGGAACGGATCGGACGGCAGACGCGGCCGCATGACCTCTTCGCCCTCATCGTTCAGCGTCGCGATTTCCGCCTGCGAAGCCAGTGCCTTAACCGTCGGCTCAGGCAGGCCGATGCCTTCCAGATAGCGGTACGACATCAGCCGCATGGCATGACAGCCGGCGCACACGTCCTTATAGACTTGGTAGCCACGCTGCGCAGAAGCAGGATCGATCGTGCCGAAAATACCGCTGAACGACCAGTCCTGACTCTCGTAGGAGATACCGCCGCCGGCGGCCTGGGCACCGGGCGCGGCAAGCGCGACCGCAGCGGCGGCAACCGCCGCCTGGGCAAAGCGAAGGATACGCATCAGGCTTTCTCCATCGGCTTGGCGGCAGCGGCAGCGGCGGCTCCGGACCCGCCACCGAGAACGGGCTCGGCAATACTGGCCGGCGGTTGTTTCGGCCGCTCGAACAGGCCCAGATAGGGGATGATCACCAGGAAGTGCAGGAAGTAGTAGATGGTGCCAAGGCGGCTCCACACCACGAACTCCATGCCGAGCCAAACATCGTCTGGCGCATTGGCGCCACACCAGCCCAGCAACACGCTGTCAACGACCAGCAGCCAGAAGAACCACTTGTACATCGGCCGGAACTTGGCTGAACGCACCGGCGAGCGGTCCAGCCAGGGCAGGACGAACAGCACGGCAATAGCCGCAAACATGGCAATGACACCAAACAGCTTGTCCGGAATCGCACGCAGAATTGCGTAGAACGGCAGGAAGTACCACTCCGGCACGATGTGCGGCGGCGTCTGCAGCGGGTTCGCTTCGATATAGTTGTCCGGGTGGCCCATATAATTGGGCGCGTAGAACACCACGGCGGCGAAGATCGTCAGGAACACCGCCAGACCGAAATAATCCTTCACCGTGTAGTACGGATGGAAGGGGATCGAGTCCTGCGGGCCCTTCATATCGATGCCCAGCGGATTGTTCGAGCCGTGCTTGTGCAGCGCCACGATGTGCAGGAACACCACCCCGAAGATGACGAACGGCAGCAGGAAGTGAAGCACGAAGAAGCGGTTCAGCGTCGGATTGTCGACCGAGAAGCCGCCCCAAAGCCAGACCACCACACTCTCACCCACCAGCGGGATGGCCGAGAACAGGTTGGTGATAACCTTGGCGCCCCAGAAGCTCATCTGGCCCCAGGGCAGCACATAGCCCATGAACGCGGTGGCCATCATCAACAGCAGGATGACAACGCCCAGAATCCACAGCAGTTCGCGCGGCGACTTGTAGGAGCCGTAATAGAGCCCGCGGAAGATATGGATGTAGACGACGATAAAGAAGAAGCTGGCCCCGTTCATGTGAACGAAGCGGATGGCCCAGCCGAAGTTCACGTCGCGCATGATGCGCTCGACGCTGGCAAAGGCGTGGTCCACATGCGGCGTGTAGTGCATCGCCAGCACCAGGCCGGTGGCGATCATCAGCACCAGGCAGAAACCGGCCAGAGAGCCGAAATTCCACCAATAGTTCAGATTGCGCGGGGTCGGGTAATCGACCGTCGCATGGTTCATCATGGTGATGACCGGCAGGCGGTCATCGACCCATTTCGCCACCGGATTGGTGATCGGTGTGTGCGGAGTATCGTGATCAGCCATGACGCTTACCCGATCTTGATCATCGTATCGGACACGAACTCATAGGGCGGCACCGGCAGGTTCTCCGGCGCCGGGCCTTTGCGAATGCGCCCGGAAGTATCGTAGTGCGAGCCGTGGCAGGGGCAGAACCAGCCGCCGAAGTCGCCCTTCTTGTCAGACACCTTCTGTCCCAGCGGGATGCAGCCGAGGTGGGTGCAAACGCCCACCATCACCAGCCATGCCGGCTTCTGCACGCGATCGGCGTCGACAGCGGGGTCCGGCAGGTCATCGACATTGACGTCTTGCGCCTCCTCGATTTCCTCCGGCGTTCGATGGCGGATGAAAACCGGCGTGCCGCGCCACATGATCGTGACCGCCTGCCCCTCCGCAATCGGCGCCAGATCGATCTCCACGCTCGACACGGCAAGCGCATCCGCTGCCGGGTTCAACGAGTCGATCAGCGGCCATACCGCAGCACCAACAGCAACCACGCCCATACCGGCGGTGGCCATCATCAAAAAATCGCGTCGGGTTTCACCATCACTCTGATGATCCGCCCCGTGTACGGCGTCCGCCATCCTAACTCCTTCCCCTGTGTAACGAGGGACCTATAGGGATGACCCCGTCTAGCCGAAGTCAGCCCCGCACTCAAATCAGCGCCCGGTCGCAAGCGTCAATCCGCCACAGAGATTGCCGCTTCGCAACCGGCCAAGTGCATCCCCATGAGACAGCACGCTTTTACCCTGAACGGCGCCCGCCTGGTTGCGGAACCGGAAGGCGCCCTCTGGTGGCCGGACCAGCAATTGCTGGCCGTTGCCGACCTGCATCTGGAGAAAGCCTCTGCCTTTGCAGCTCGCGGCGTGCTGTTGCCGCCCTATGACAGCCAGGCCACCGTCGCGCGCCTTGCAACGGTTGTGGAGCGCCGCCAACCGGCCCATGTGGTGGCGTTGGGCGACAGTTTTCATGACGGCGGAGGGGCGGCCCGGCTGGAGATGCCGGTGGCAGAACGGCTCCGCAGCCTTGTTGGCGCCGCGGCTCGCTGGACCTGGTTGCTCGGCAATCACGACCCGGCGGCACCGGCGGGATTCGGCGGCGAGGCCTGCGAGGCTCTGCGCGTCGGCCCCCTCTCCTTCCGCCACGAGCCGCAGCCCGGCCAGCGGGGCGAGGTCGCCGGCCATCTGCATCCGAAAGTCCGAATCGCCACCCGCGCCCGCAGCCTCAGCACCCGCTGTTTCATCACGGATGGCCTGCAATTGCTGTTGCCAGCCTTTGGCGCGTTCACCGGCGGCCTTGATGTCGGCGACGCTGCAATCCGCAGGTTGTTTCGGCAGCCGCCCCTGGCGCTGGCGCTGGGGCCGGAGCGCGTGCACGCGCTCCGGTTGCGCTGATCCGGCGGCTGCGGCTCTGGGTTACGCGTCCGACATTACGTGGATGACGCGGTCGGCCAGCAGGTCTTTGGTCTTGGCGCCGTAGTCCTTCATGTGCGGCGAGGCGGCGTGGGCGGCAAGCGCATCCATGCTCGCCCACTTCTCGATCACCACAAACGCGTCGTCGCCGTACTTGGCGGCAAAACCGGCATCGGCACAATCGACGGTTGCGCCGTATTCGATGCAGCCATCCTCGGCCAAAACGGCGGGCACGTTGGCGCGGAAGTGGTTCAGCACCTCCTCCCGCTTGCCGGGCTTGGCGGTGATAACGGCGATCACGTGAACGCGGGACATTGAAAATCTCCTCCGTAAAGCTGGCCGCAGCATCGCAAGCCCTGGCCGGCAGTGTCAACGCGCTGCCGCGGGCATGCGGCGAAAACCCTGGCCACCACCTTCCACTCCGCAAAAGAAGGCGTTTGCCCATTCCCCTAGCCGCCATCCATCCCCTATGGTTGAAGATGGTTGGCGGGCGCGGCCGGTAATGACATGCTTGGCATGCAGAGGCGGCCGGTGGGCTCTTCCGACCGGTATCCGGCAGCGCGGTCGGCGCTGCCGGGGTCCATTCTGAAGGAGGCTCTCCCATGTCTTTCATGCGTGCCCTGATGCGGCTGGTTTGCGGCAGCCAAAGCCCCGGGGGCGACGGCCCCGGCACCCCGCCGCCGCCGAAGCCGAACACACCGCTTCTCGACCGGTTCGACGCCATCGCCGCAGCCGGCGGCAGCCCCCAGGAGACTGCCTTGAAGCAGGCGGGCTTTGTCCGCGGCCAGATTCGCGATAACCCCCTGCCCTTTTTCCAAGAGCTGCGCGACCATCGCCCGATCATGCAGGCCGGGCCGATCTGGCTGGTCTCGCGCTTTCGCGACGCCGAAGAGATCCTGCACCGCGAAACCGTGTTCGGCGTGCCCTACCTGCCGAACATGACCGGCGTGATCGGACCGTTCGTCCTGAGCCAGGACCTGACGCCCCGGTACGACCACGACATCTCCGCCATGCGCCTCGCCATCCGGCGGGAGGATCTGCCGCGCATTCGGGAGGTCGTCGCCCGCAATGCGGCGCAGATCGTCGAAGACCTGGCAGCCACCGGCCAGCCATTCGACATCGTCCAGAGCCTGACCCGCATCGTACCGCTGCGCGTCGCGCAGGAATATTTCGGGTTCGATGCGCCCGCCGAAGACATGAAACGCTGGGCGCGCGACGCGTTCGAAGAGTTCTTCCTCAACCTCGACAAACTGCCGGAGGTGCGCGAAGCGGCCATCAGGGCCGGCGCGGAAAGCCGGGAGGCACTTGTCGCGCTGATCGCCGAGCGCCGCGATTCCGGCGAGGAGCGCGACGACGTGCTGGGCCGCCTGCTGATGCAACAAAAGGCCGGCGGCGAGCTTTGCCTCGACGACGAGGGCGTGATCCGCACGCTGCAAGGCAGCCTGATTGGCATGGACGAGACCACGAATCAGGCCTGCAACTACGCCCTGCTCGCCATGTTCAAGAAGCCGGAATTGCTGGCCGCCGCACAGGCCGCGGCCAGGGCGGACGCCGACGACCAACTCGCCGCCATTATCTTCGAAACGCTGCGCTTTCAGCCGATCAATCCGCTGGTGGTGCGCGTGCTGAAGGAGGCCTACACCCTCGGCTCCGGCGAGGAGTACGAGACCGAACTTCCGGCCGGCGCCGTGGTGTTCAACCTCACCTGGTCCGCCATGTTCGACGAGCGTGTGCTGGATGCCCCGGATGCGTTCAAGCCGGGCCGCCCCGCCAGCCACTATCTGCATTTTGGCACCGGCCACCATGCTTGTTTCGGGCGCTATATCAGCATGGTCCAGATCCCGCAGATCCTGAAGCCGCTGCTGGCGCGGGACGGGCTGAAACTCGCCGGCAAGCCGGAAATGGCCGGCGCAATGGGCGCGTTCCCGGACAAGGTCGTCGTCGCCGTCGACAACTGAGGCCAAGCCGGAACCCAATAGGGGCGGAGAAAATGCTGCTCCGCCCTACAACGTTTTCAGATACTCCAGCAGCGCCTTCTTTTCGCCGGCGGAGAGCGAGGTGCCGTATTCGTGACCGCCATTGCCATTGCCGGGTTCCGCGGTGCGGACCGTGTATTTCCACTCATCGCGCGGCAAGTCGGTGCGGAAGCCCAACCTGTTGGGATCGTAGTCGCGGTGGCCGAGCGGAAATTCCTGCGGTCGGTCCTCCGGCTTCTCCAGCAGGTCGGCGAGGGTCGGGACCGAGCCATTGTGCAGATAGGGCGCCGCCGCCCACACGCCCTTCAAGGGCCGCGCGGCATAGGGCCGGCCGTCCGCCAGGATGGTATCCCGCCAGTAGATCTCGCCACGGCGGTCCAGATCCTCGAACTCCCGCAGTTCGGCCTCCGAGACATTCTCGGCCTCCAGCGCCTTGGCCTTGACCGCATTCACCGTCGCCGCGACGACGGTGGCAAAAGCATAACCCTCGAACGGCTGGCCGGCGGTAACGCCCTTGCAATGCTGCAGCAGCGTCGCCTCCTCCGCCGTGTAGGAGCGTTTCTCGATGCCGGCGATCTGGGGCAGGTCGCCCGGATTCGGCACCGGACAGGCAACGGTCAAAGCCGCCCTCGGGTCGGTCCCAACCGACTCGACGCCCGGGATCGGCGTCTCCAGCGCCGGCGCGAAGCGGCGCAGGTCGAGAAGGCCGTTCGGCCCATAGTCCGCTTGCGTGTAGACGTGGCAGCGTGCGCAAGTGTCGTTGAAAAGCCCCTCGCCCGCCTTTGCCAGCGCCGCGTCGACCTCGCCGAACACGTGCTTCGGCCATTCCGGCGGCTTGATATAATAGGACAAGCGTTCAAGCCGGTGCATGTTGCGCACCGGGATCGAACTGGCAAAGCGATCGGCGCCCTGGTCCGGCAGCAACTTGACCGTGGCGCCCGCGCCCATCGTCTCGGTAAAGTTTCGTTCCATCACCGAGTTGGTGTTCTGCGTCCACTCCACCCAGCGGTAATTCCGGAAATCCCAGACCGGCGGGAATTTGGTCGCCGCGTTCAACTCTACCCGGTTCTCGTCGCTAAGCTGCGCCAGCAGGAAGTTACGCGTGCCATTGAACGCATCCAGCCGCCCAAAGCCGGAGGTACATTGCGCGTCCGGCCCCTGGCATTCCGGCTTCTGGTTGCGCAGGCGCACCGCCTCCGCGATGACCTTTGCAAGGCTGGCCCGCGCCTTGATCTCGTCGATATGGGTCAACAGCCCGACCGCCTGCCCGGTGAGCACCGCCGGCCGAATCACCGGAGCCAGCCAGCCATACTCGGCATAGCTCTGGGCAAAAATGCGGTCGAGGAACTGCCCGCGCAGGTCGCCATTGTCCCGCAGTGCCATCACCGCACCGACCATGTCGGCATAAAAGGTCTGCATGTCGAACATGTTGGGCGCGCCATCGACGCGCACGCCCTTGCCGTCGTGCCGGAATTCACCGGTGTGGCAGGCCGCGCAGGTGATGCCGACCATTTCCAACTCGGCGGTGAAGTCGTTCTTGGCCAACGTCAGGCCGACGGCCAAGCCATCGGTTCGATTCGGGTCCGGCATCAGGCCGAAGCGTTCCAGATTCTCCATAAACGGCCGGCCGGTCTTGGGATCGGTCAGTGCGCGCAGGATACGGATCGGGAAAATCTCCGCGCCCTGGCTCAAATGGTAGAACTCGTCCCGCTTATCGCCGACCAAGCCGTTGTGATAAGAGAGATCGATAACCTTGGTATCGACGGTGCCATAGGCGACCGGCTCCGCATCGCCCGGCCAGAAATAGATCATCGCACCCAGATAGACGACGACCACCGCCCCAATAATCCACGCCAATCCCCGCAAGATGCCCATGGACCGATCCTCCATTTGCGGCAACCTTGACGGCGCCGTTGAAGATTGACCATACCGCAGACCGCCTGCGCGCTCCAGGCGAAAGCGCGCTTCTCCGCATGTCCGTCGGCTGATGATGCAGCGAACACCCGCCACCGGACGCATCGCGCGACCATCGCCGGCGAGCGGCCGGTGCGGGCCAGGGCGGCTAAGGTGCGCATTCGCAATGCACGCGTGCCTTGCCAGCGCACGAGCGTGCCCGAATGGGCGACGCGTTCGGCCCATTCCGGGGCATGCATCCAGACCGAGAAATGCGGGAGAATGGTGGGCCCGGCAGGATTCGAACCTGCGACAACGCGGTTATGAGCCGCGCGTTCTGACCGCTGAACTACAGGCCCGGTATGCGCATCCTAGCCGAAACGGCGCAGCGCCAAAACCGCATTCAGCCCGCCGAAGGCAAAGCTGTTCGAGAGCGCCGCGCGCACCGGCGCTTGCCGCGCTTCGTTCGGGATATAGTCGAGGTCGCAGGCCGCGTCTGCCTCTGTGAATGAGATGGTCGGCGGCAGCACACCTTCGAGTGCGCCCAAGGTCGCGATCAGTTCCAGCGCGCCGGCTGCCCCCAGCGCATGGCCGTGCATTGCCTTGGTCGAAGATATACCGATCTCGTAGGCCCGTTCGCCGAGTGCGGCCTTGATCGCCGCCGTTTCGGTCGGGTCATTGGCTGGCGTTCCCGTGCCATGGGCATTGATATAGTCGATCTCGTCGGCGTTCAGGCCCGCATCGCGCAGTGCGCCGCGGATCGCCCGTGCCGCCCCCTCTGCCGAGGGCTGCACCAGATCGCCCGCATCCGAGGACATCCCAAAGCCGGCAATCTCGCCATAAATCTTGGCGCCGCGGGCCTGGGCGTCTTCCAGGCGCTCCAGCACGATGATGCCGGCGCCTTCGCCCAGCACCATGCCCTTGCGGTCCCGGCTGAACGGTCGACAGACATCGGGCGCCATGACCCGCAAGGCTTCCCAGCCTTTCATCGTACCGAAGGTGATACAGCTTTCACAGCCACCGGCCACCGCCGCCCGCACCTGGCCGGTGCGCACCTTCAGGAAGGCATCGCCGATGGCATGATTCGAGGACGAACAGGCCGAGGCGATGCTGTAGGCAGGCCCCTTGATGCCGTGGGCCATGGTGATCTGGCTGGCTGCGGCGTTCGCCATCAGCTTCGGAATCACAAAAGGATGCAGCCGTTGCGCACCCTCGGCATAGAGGCGGTGGAAGTTCTCATCCACCGTGTTCATGCCACCAACACCGGTGCCCAGAATCACCGCGGTTTGCTCTGCCAATTCCCCATCGAAGGATAACCCCGAATCGGCGATAGCCTCCGCACCGGCCACCAGCGCGAACACGGCAACGCGGTCGACCATGCCCAGCGTCTTGCGGTCCAGATAGGTGGCCGGATCGAAATCCTTCACCTCTGCCGCAACCTTCGCATTCAGCTTATCCGGGTCGATCAGGGTGACTGTCGCCAGCCCGCTGCGGGCTTCGCGTGTCGCCTGGATATGCACAGGCGCGGTCAGGCCCAATGCTGAGACGCAACCGACCCCGGAAATGACAACTCGATGCATCGATCCGCCTTAGGCCGGCTTGGCCGCGATCAGCTTCTCGACCGCTTCGAGCAGTTGGCCGACACTCTCGGCATCGGCGCCGATTTCCTCGTCCGCCAGATAGACGTCGAATTCTTCCTCGATCTGGAACATCACCTGCACCAGATCCACCGAGGAAATGCCAAGATCATCCAAGGTCGCCTCCGGCACGATCTTGGCCGCATCGATCTCACATTCCGTGGCAATAATCTGGACGATCTTGTCGCGTACTTCCGCCATTCCGAGCCTCATGTCGCTGCGCCGGGCACCCTGCCGACGCTGATTGGGTTGCCTATAGCAAGATTTGTGACAGGCGGCGATAGACTATTCGCTGCGGCCTTGTAGCAATGCCGCAACCTGTCGCTTCAACGCCGCCACATCGCGCAGAACGCGGGGCAGGCGGGCCAGATCGGCCTGTTGGCGCAGGGCTTCGGTCTTCGGCAGGGCCGGGTAGCCGGCCACCACCTGGCCGGACTCGACGTTTTTCCACAAGCCACTGCCGCCGCCAACCACCGCATCGTCGCCGATCACCAGATGGTCGGCCACGCCCACCTGCCCAGCCAGCACCACCCGGCTGCCCACCTTGACGCTGCCGGCAATGCCCACCTGGCCAGAGAACAGGCAGTCTTCGCCGATAGTCACGTTGTGGCCGATCTGGACATGGTTATCCAGCTTGGTGCCGCGGCCGATGACCGTCGCGCCGATATTCGAGCGGTCGATGGCGGCGCAGGCGCCGATCTCCACATCGTCGCCAATCCGCACCGTGCCGATGGACGCGATGCGGCGCAGGCCCGCGATCCGCGCCGACACCCGGTCGCCGCCGGACTTGGCAGCCTCAAAACTCGCCTGTTCCGGCGTCACGTAGGAAAAACCGTCGGACCCGATAGAGGCATTGTTGTGGATGATGACCCGGTCGCCGATTTCCACCCGCTCGCCAACTCGGACGCCGGGATAAAGCAGGCAGTCGCTGCCGATCCGCGCTTCCGCACCGATGGTGGCCTGGGGCAGCACGGCGGTGCCGGCGCCGATTCGGGCATTGGGGCCGATATAGGCGAGCGCACCGATGGAAACGCCCTCGCCCAGTTCGGCGCCATCCTCCACCACCGCGGTCGGATGCACGCCCGGCGGGCTGTGGGGCCGGCGCTCGAACAGGTCCAGCAGCAGGCCGAGCGCGAAACGCGGCCGCAGCACGGTGATGCTGGCCTCCAGCGCGCCCGCCGGCGCCTCCAGCCCTTCGGCCAGCACTGCCTGCCGCACCGGGCTTTCGCCGAGGCGGGCGGCCAGCTCCGGCGCCATGACGAAAATCAGGTCGTCGGGGCGGGAGGCCTCCAGCGGATGCATCAGGCGCTGCACGGTCAGGCCGGCATCGCCTTGGACCGAGGCGCCAAGGACGGCCGCGATCTCGGCCAAAGTGTAGGGGGCGGGCATCGCACTCTCTCTCCGCAACGCTAACAGGCTTTATCCCAAGCAGAGCCGACGCTTGGTATCCAGGGCCTTCTGGCCAGAGGCAGCGGCTCCCTCGATACGCCGCGTTGCGGCTACTCGGTATGAAAATCGGTTCGGCACCGCCTCAATCGGCGAGCGACTTGCTTACCACCTCGACCAGGTCGCGCGCCAGATCGGGTGTCGCGGCGACATCCTGGAGTGCTGCGCGCATCTTTTCCTGCCGGCCCCGGTCATAGCGCCGCCAGCGGCCAAGCGGCCCGACCAGACGGGCGGCGATTTGCGGGTTCAGGCCGTTCAGCGTCTTGATCTGCTCGGCCAGGAAGGCATAGCCGCTGCCATCCTCGGCATGGAAGCCGGTGGGGTTCGCCATGGCAAAGGCGCCGATCAGGGCGCGCACCTTGTTCGGGTTGGTCAGGCTAAAGCGCGGATGGTGCATCATCTGGCGCAAATGCGCTGCCGCATTCGGCAAGGGCGCGGTCGCCTGGAGCGAGAACCATTTGTCCATGACCAGCGCGTCGCCATCGAAGCGCTCGGCAAATGCAGCGAGTGCGTGCTCCCGCGCCGGCCCCGGCATCCGGTTCAACAGGCCGAGAGCGCCCAACCGGTCCGTCATGTTATTGGCCGCCTCGAACTGCGCCACGGCCGGCGCCTCGCCCTCCGGCCCGGCGGTGCGGTAGGCCAGCGCCACATTCCGCAGAGCCCGGCGCCCGGCGCTGTCGGCATCCGGGCTGAAGGGCGCGTTGGATCGGTGGCTGTCATAGAGCCGGCGGAAGGCATCGGCATGCCGCTTTGCGAGATCGGCGCGCAGGGCCTCGCGCGCGGCGCGGGTCGCCACGGGATGGATCACCGCCTGCTGCTCTGCCAGATAGTCCTCGCTCGGCAGGGTCAGTAACGCGGCCTGGAAGGCGGGCGACAGGTCGTCGGCGATCAGGTTGCGCACGAACGCATCCAGCAAGGCCGGCGGCCACGCGGCCTGCGGATCGGCGATGCGGGCGAGCAGGGCGCCGGTCGCCAGTTGCTGCATCGCCTCCCAGCGATTGAACGGGTCGGGGTCGCTGGCGGCAAGGAAGGCCCGTTCTTCCGCATCCACATCCTGGCGCAGCACGATGGGGGCCGAAAACCCGCGGTTCAGCGACAGCACCGGCGCCACCGGCACCTGCTCGAAGGTAAAGCTTTCCTCGGCGCCGTGGAGGGTGATCACCGGGCGCTGCAGGTCCGCGCCATGCAGGACCAGCGGCAGGTCTTCCCCGTCCGGGCCGACCAGGCCGACGGCCAGCGGGATCGGCAGCGGCTGCTTGAGCGGCTGGCCTGGCGTTGCCGGCGTCTGCTGGCTGAGCGTGAGGGTGTAGGTTTCGCCCATCCGGTCGTAGACGCCATGGGCCGTCACCTGCGGCGTGCCGGCCTGACTGTACCAGATGGCATAGGGCCCCAGGTCGACGCCATTGGCATCGGCCATTGCCTGGCGGAAGTCGTCGCAGGTGACGGCCTGGTTGTCGTGGCGCGCGATATAAAGGTCCATGCCGCGGCGGAAGCCCTCCGGCCCCAGGGCCGAGTGCAGCAGGCGCACCACCTCCGCCCCCTTCTCGTAGACGGTCGGCGTGTAGAAATTGTTGATCTCCATATAGGAATCCGGCCGGATCGGGTGGGCAGTCGGCCCCGCATCCTCCGGAAACTGCCGGGCGCGAAGGGTGCGCACATCGTCGATTCGCTGCACGGCGGCGTCGCGCATATCGGCCGAGAACTGCTGGTCGCGGAAAACCGTCAGCCCCTCCTTCAGCGAGAGCTGGAACCAGTCACGGCAGGTGACGCGGTTACCGGTCCAGTTGTGGAAATACTCGTGCGCCACCACCCGTTCGATGCCGGCATAGTCGCTGTCGGTGGCGATGTCCGGATCGGCCAGAATGTATTTCGAGTTGAAGACGTTCAGGCTTTTGTTCTCCATCGCGCCCATGTTGAAATCGCTGACGGCGACGATGTTGAAGCGGTCCAGGTCGTATTCGAGCCCGAACACCTGCTCGTCCCAGGTCATCGAGCGTTTCAGGGCGTCCATGGCATAGACCGCCCGGCCGGACTGGCCCGGCTCCGTGTAAATGTAGAGCGCCACGTCGCGGCCAGAGGCGGTGCGGAAGGAATCCTCAAGCGCCTCCAACCGGCCCGCCACCAGGGCGAACAGATAGGCGGGCTTCGGGTAGGGGTCCTCCCAGACCGCATAGTGGCGGGCATCCTCCAGCCCGCCTTCCTCGACCAGATTGCCATTGGAGAGCAGCACCGGGCAGGCCGCCCGGTCGGCGCGGATGGTGACGCGGAACGTCGTCATCACGTCCGGCCGGTCGGGGAAAAACGTGATGCGGCGGAAGCCCTCTGCCTCGCACTGGGTGCAGAACGCGCTGCCGGAGCGGTAGAGCCCTTCCAGCCGGGTGTTGTTCGCCGGGTCGATCCGCACCCGGCTTGCCAGCGTAAAGGCATCCGGCACATCCGGGATGGTCATGCCGTCACCATCCAGCGTGTAACCTTCCGGGTCGAGCGCCTCTCCGTCCAGGTCCATCGCCTGCACTTCCAACGCCTCGCCATCCAGGTGCAACGGCGCGTTCCGATCGCCGCAGGCCGGATTCCGGCGCAGCTTCAGAACCGCTTCGACCACGGTGGCGTGGTCGTCCAGGTCGAAGGTCAAGGCCGCATGATCCACCAGAAAAGCCGGCGGGCGGTAGTCGGCAAGGCGGGTCGTCTGCGGTTCGTCCGTGCGCATGAAATGGCTTTCGCTGGCGTTTCAGGGCCCTATCTAGAGGGCATCGGATCGTTCGATCCCTTGCATATAACCTGCATATAAGGAGAGTGGCGCATGCGCCAACTGTTGGGAAGAGCGCGCCGCCTGCCGGTAGCCGCCGCCCAAAGGTTCAACCGGTCCTGGATGGGCCGCAACCCGTGGATCAAATGGCCGATCCTAGCCGTGGTTGCGGTCTTGGTGCTCTACTACCCCATCGGCATGGCCGTGTTCTATGCGGTCGACGACGACGTTGCCATGGAGCCGGCGCCACCGGTCTATGTGGCTGGCAGCAGCAAGGCGGTGGCCAGCGCCATCACCCTGATCGAGCGCGAGTCGGACCGTTGGGCGCCGAACCTGCCCTTCTGGCACCCGGGCTCGGTGCTCACCTACATGCCGAATTTCCAGACCGGCATGATGTATGCGATTGCCCGGTTTGCGGTGGAAATGGGCGACCAGTTGGGCCGCACCCGCGGCTCCAGCGCCATCGACCCGGACCTGGACAAGGCCGCCGGCCTGCTGAAGACCGAGGGGACGCGCTGGTATCTCTCCGGCGGCAGCATCCTGCTGCAAAAACCCTCGCACGTGCTCTACCGGGATGGCGCGCGGGCGCTCCGCCGCTACAACGAGCGCCTGTCCCAGGGCAACGCCGTCTATGACAAGCGCGCCGACAACCTGATCGGCCTGCTGGAGCGGATCGGCGCCGATCTGGGCGCTGCCAGTGCCGCGCTCGACAAACGCACGCTGGAAAGCAATGCCGGCTATTTCGACTCCCAGGCCGACGACCTGTTCATGAACATCAAGGGCCGGGTCTATGCCTATTACCTGCTGCTGCGCGATGTGGGCGTGGATTTCGACGCGGTGATCGCCGACAAGGAAACAACGGAGATCTGGGTGCAAATGCTGGCCAGCCTGCGGGTGGCAGCCGACATGTACCCCTATATCGTCGCCAACGGCGCCCAGGATGGCCTGATCGTGCCCTCCCACCTGTCGGCCCAGGGTTTCTACCTGTTGCGCGCCCGCACCCAGTTGAAAGAAGCCGCGGACGCGTTGGCAAAATAGCGCGTCAGGGCTCGAACACCAGCTGGACGCGGTCGGCGGGAAAGCGGGAAATGCTGATCGCCAGCGGCACGCCAGCCGCGTCCACATCCACCGATTCGGTCACCAGCACGGGCCGGGTCTTGGCCAGTTTCAACAGCCGCGTTTCCTCCGGCGAGGGCAGGCGCGCGGTCACCTTGGTCTGAAGCCGGGAATAGTCGCGAACCCCGGCGGCTTTCAGCGCCTCCGTCAGGGAACCGCTGGCCCGGTAGTCTTCGACAATGCAGGGAAACCGCGCGCGCTCGAACACATGACTTGCCATGGCGATCGGGAAACCGTCGGCCCGCCGCAGCACCTCCATTTGGCAGACAACGGTGCCAACTTCGATCTCCAGCGGCGCGGCAAACCGGCCATTGGCCCGCTCCTCCGCAACCCGCAAAACCTCGCCCAACGGCTCCTGCGCGCGCTTGCGGATGGTCTCCGAAAACCGCGTCTTGCGGGTGATCGGGTATTCGAGCAGCCCTTGCTGCACGAACGTGCCCCGCCCCTGCTCGGCCCGGACCGCGCCGGAATCGGCCAGCGCCGCCAATGCCCGCCGCACGGTGTGCCGGTTGACGCCAAAGCGCGCGGTCAGTTCCCATTCGGTCGGCAGCTTGTCACCCGGCCGCAAAACCTGAGCGCGAATGTCCGCTTCGATTTGCAGAGCGATCTGGCGCCAGAGAGTCTTGCCATCGCTGCGGCTAAGCATTTCCGGAACTGTCATTTCCAAGTCACTTGTCTAGGATAAATTCTGCGTGCATCGTTGAGACCATGGCCGCAGCGTAACCATATACGACTGTAGTTATATCAACCCTAACGCACCTCGCAAGAGACAAAATTCCTATATGCGCAGTGGATTCAAGGAAACCCGGCAACATGCCCTGCGCGTTTTATCGCAGGCCGATGTGTGCATTTTGATTTCGATTTGGGATGGACTCGCCCTCGACCAAAACCACCATTGGTTGCGTCGCGCCGAAACCGGCGCCGTCATGGTGCGCGGCCGCATGGGTGGATCGGGCCAGCCTTTCAACATGGGCGAGATGACGGTCACGCGCGCCACCGTCCGCCTTGCCGACGGCACGGTCGGCTTCGGCTATACCGCTGGCCGCGAGCATCGCAAAGCGGAACTGGTGGCTTTGCTGGATGCTGCCTTTCAGCGCGATCCCACGCTCGCCGCGCGGCTGCTGCCGCCCCTGGAGCAGGCCCTTGCCGAGGCCCGGCAGCAGGACGGCCGCAAAGCTGCGGCGACCAAGGTCGACTTCTTCACGTTGGTGCGGGGAGACAACCCGAAATGACCGCCGCCGCCACCCTGCTGCCCGGGTTCCGCGACCCGGTGCACGCGGCGCAACAGGCGTTCCGCGCCCTGCTCGACGCGATGGCAAGGCCGGGCCGGATCCGCACCCTGCCAGCGCCGGAAGCCGTGCCGCAAGGCTGGACGCCGGCGCTGGCCGCCCTGGCGCTGACCCTGTTCGACCAGGACAGCCGCGTCTGGCTCGACCCCGCCGCCGCCACGGCAGAGGCTATGGCACATTTGCGCTTTCATTGCGGCTGCCCGCTGGAGCCCCAGCCCGGCCGGGCAGCCTTTGCCGTCATTGCCGATGGCGCCAGTGCGCCGCCGCTCCACGCCTTTCCCATCGGCGAGCCGCAATACCCGGACCGCTCCGCCACTCTGGTCCTGGCGATCAAGAGCCTGACCGGCGGCCCGCCGCTGCGCCTCACCGGCCCCGGCATCAAGGGGTCGGCGATCGCCGCGCCGCTGGGCCTGCCCGCCGATTTCGTCGTCCAATGGGCCGACAACCACGCCCTCTACCCCAGCGGCATCGACGTGTTCCTAACCGCCGGCGAGCAGGTCATGGGCCTGCCCCGTGGCATCGCGACAGAGGAGGCCTGACGGATGTATGTGGCGGTCAAAGGTGGCGAACGCGCCATTGAGAACTCGCACAGCCTTCTGGCCGAAACCCGCCGCGGCGATCCGGGCGTGCCGGAGCTGTCGGTCAAACAGATCCAGCAGCAGATGGGTCTGGCCGTGGCGCGCGTGATGACAGAGGGCTCGCTCTACGATCCCGAACTGGCGGCCCTGGCGATCAAGCAGGCGCAGGGCGACCTGGTGGAAGCGGTGTTTCTGCTGCGCGCCTATCGCACCACCCTGCCGCGGTTCGGCTACAGCGAGCCGCTCGACACCGGTCAGATGGCGGTGCGGCGGCGAATCTCGGCCACCTTCAAGGATCTGCCGGGTGGGCAGGTGCTGGGGCCGACCTATGACTACACCCACCGCCTGCTGGATTTCTCGCTGCTTGAGGAGGATCGGCCGGCGCCGGAAGCGCCCATGGCCGAGGCGCCGGCGGCCGAACACATGCCTCGCGTCGCCGACATGCTGGCCGCACAGGGCCTGTTGGAGCCGCCATCTGCGCCAGAAGCTATGGATAAGGCGCCTTTCGACCTGACGCGCGAGCCGATGCAATTTCCCGCCGACCGCGACCAGCGCTTGCAGAACCTGTTTCGCGGCGACGAGGGCTTTGTGCTGGCGCTCGGCTATTCGACCCAGCGCGGCTTCGGCGGCGTGCATCCGTTCGCGAGCGAAATCCGGTTGGGCGAGGTGGCGGTGGAGTTCGTACCGGAAGAGTTGGGCTTTCCGGTCTGTCTCGGCGAAATTACCGTCACCGAGTGCGAGATGGTCACCCAGTTCGAAGGCGCGAAGGACGTGCCGCCGCAATTCACCCGCGGCTATGGCGTCACCTTCGGCCATTCCGAGCGCAAGGCGATGGCCATGGCGCTGGTCGACCGCGCCATGCGGGCGGAGGAGTTCGGCGAGGATGCCGTGCATCCGGCGCAAGACCGGGAATTCGTCCTCTACCACTCCGATAATGTGGAGGCATCGGGCTTCGTCCAGCACCTGAAGCTGCCGCACTACGTAGATTTCCAGTCGGAGCTGGAACTGGTGCGCCGGTTGCGGCGCGAGATGACCCAGCAGCGGCAGAAGGCGGCGGAATGAGCGAACACCAGCCCGGCGGCGTTGCCGCCTACAACTTCGCCTATCTGGACGAGCAGACCAAGCGCATGATCCGCCGCGTGCTGTTGAAGGCCGTCGCCATTCCCGGCTACCAGGTGCCCTTCGGCGGGCGGGAGATGCCGCTGCCCTACGGCTGGGGAACCGGCGGCATCCAGGTGACCGCCGCCATTCTCGGCCTGGACGACACGCTGAAAGTCATCGACCAGGGCGCCGACGACACCACCAACGCCGTCAACATCCGCCGCTTCTTCGCCGTCACCGCCAATGTCAACACCACGCAGAAAACGACCGAAGCCAGCATCATCCAGACCCGCCACCGCATCCCGGAGGAACCGCTGGGCGAGGGCCAGATCCTGGTCTACCAGGTGCCGATTCCGGAGCCGTTGCGCAAGCTGGAGCCACGCGAGGTCGAGAGCCGTAAGATGCACGCCTATGCCGAATATGGCCTGATGCAGGTGAAACTCTACGAGGATATCGCGCGCTTCGGCGATATCTCTGTCACCTATGATTACCCGGTCCTGACCAACGGGCGCTACGTCACCGCGCCCTCGCCGATCCCGAAATTCGACAATCCGAAGATGCACGGCATGCCGGCGCTGCAATTGTTCGGCGCGGGACGGGAAAAGCGCATCTACGCCATCCCGCCCTATACGAGCGTCAAGAGTTTGGATTTCGACGACCACCCCTTCCGACCGCAGGAATGGGATGATGTCTGCGGGCTCTGCGGAGCGGGGGATTCGTTCCTGGACGAGGTGATTTTGGACGACCGGGGCGGGCACATGTTCGTTTGCTCCGACAGCGACTATTGCGGCAGCCGCCGCGCCGCCGGCCATGTCGGCCCGCTGGCGGCAGAAGCCGAGGAGGCGGGGTATGGTGATTGAAAGCGCCGCCCAATGACCGCCCCCATCCTTGCCTCCGACGGCGTCACCAAAATCTATCCCGGCGGCCGTGTCGGCTGCCGCGATGTCTCTTTCACCCTCTATCCCGGAGAGGTGCTGGGCATTGTCGGCGAGTCCGGTTCCGGCAAATCCACGCTGCTGAACTGCCTGTCGGCCAAGATGAAGCCGACCGCCGGCGCCATCCGCTTCGACACGAAAACCCGCGGCCCCACCGACATTTTCGAACTGTCGGAGCCGGAGCGCCGCCTGCTGATGCGCACGGACTGGGGCATCGTCCACCAGAACCCGCGCGACGGGCTGCGCATGGGCGTTTCGGCCGGCGGCAATGTCGGCGAGCGGCTGATGGCGGTCGGCGCCCGCCACTACGGAAATATCCGGGCCGAGGCGCTGGACTGGCTGACGCGGGTGGAGATTGCCGAGGACCGAATCGATGACCGACCGCGCGACTTCTCCGGCGGCATGCAGCAACGCCTGCAGATCGCCCGCATTCTGGTAAGCCAGCCCCGCCTCGTCTTCATGGACGAGCCGACCGGCGGCCTCGACGTCAGCGTACAGGCCCGGCTGCTCGACCTGCTGCGCGGGCTGGTGCGGTCGCTGGGCCTGGCCGCCGTGGTGGTAACCCATGACCTGGCCGTGGTGCGCCTGCTGGCCGACCGGCTGATGGTGATGAAGGACGGCCGGGTGGTGGAAAGCGGCCTGACCGACCAGGTTCTCGACGACCCGCACCATCCCTATACCCAACTGCTCGTTTCCGCCGTGTTGCAGGTTTAGCGCACCATGCCCCCCTCCCCCATCCTCCGCGCCGAAAGCCTCTCGAAGACGTTCACCCTGCACACCCAGGGCGGGGTTCGGCTGCCCGTGTTCCGGGATGTGAGCTTCACCGTCTCGCCCGGTGAGTGCGTTGTGCTCTCCGGCCCCTCCGGTAGCGGCAAGAGCACGCTGCTGCGCTCGCTCTACGCCAACTACCTGCCGGATACCGGCCATATCCGGGTGCGCCACCAAGCGACCTGGGTCGATATGGTCAGCGCCGAGCCGCGGGATATCCTGGCCGTGCGGCGCGAGACCATGGGTTATGTCAGTCAGTTCCTGCGCGTCATCCCGCGGGTGCCAACGCTGGATATCGTCGCCGAGCCGCTGGTCATGCAGGGCGTCGCCGAAGGCGAAGCGCAGGACCGCGCGAAGTCCCTGCTCGCCCGTCTCGCTCTGCCAGAACGGCTTTGGAGCGTGCCGCCTGCCACCTTCTCCGGCGGGGAGCAACAGCGCGTGAACATTGCGCAGAGCTTCGTTCGGTCTTATCCCATCCTGCTATTGGACGAGCCCACCGCCTCGCTCGACCGGGCCAACCGCGACACCGTGGTGGAACTCATCGCCGAGGCGCGCGAGGCCGGCACGGCCATCGTCGCCATCTGCCACGACGCGCCGGTGCGCGACGCCATCGCGACGAGGCTTTTTGACGTTACGGAGTTTGCAGCAGCGGCATGAGCGAAACCATTCTGACCAACGCCCGGCTCGTGCTGCGCGACGAGGTGATTGCAGGCAGCCTCGCCATGCAGGACGGACGGATCGCCGCCATCGGCTCCGGCTCCGCCCAAGGCGAGGATACGGACGGGGATTTCCTGATCCCCGGCCTGGTCGAGCTCCACACCGACAATATCGAGAAAAACCTGCGCCCGCGCCCCGGCATCACCTGGCCCTCGGCGCTGGCGGCGATCCTGGCGCATGACACCGCCTGCGCCGGTGCCGGCATCACCACGGTCTACGACTCGATCTCCGTCGGCGAGTATTCCGACGCGCCCGGCCGGCGCGCGTTCCTGAAACTCTCGGTCGATGGCATCAAGCAGGGCATGACCGCCGGCGCCTTCCGCGCTGACCACCGCGTCCACCTGCGCTGCGAACTGCCGGACCCGGGGTTGCTGGGCATGCTGGAGCCGTTCTGGGAGGAACCGCTGTTCAGCCTGATCAGCCTGATGGACCACACCCCCGGCCAGCGTCAGTGGCGCGACATGGAGAGCTACCGCGTCTACCTGACCCCGCGGCTGCTGCCCGGCGAGACGTTCGAGCAACGGGTCGCCGACCGCATCGAGACCGGCCAGAAGCTGGTGCCGGTCCACCGCCGCGAGGTGCTGGACCGCTGGCGAGCAAAAGGCGCGGACCTGCCCATTGCCTCCCACGACGACACGACGCTGGAGCATGTGGCAGAGGCTACTGCCGACGGCATCGCCATCGCCGAATTCCCCACGACGCTGGAGGCTGCCCGCGCCCTGCACGCGGCGAAAATCGGCGTCGTCATGGGCGCGCCGAACGTGGTGCGCGGCGGCTCCCATTCCGGCAATGTCTCGGCCCTGGACCTGGCGGCGGAAGGTCTGGTGGACGGGCTTTCCAGCGACTATGCACCGTTCAGCCTGCTGCACGCTGCCTACCTGCTGCACCAGCGCGGCCATCTGAGCCTGCCCGCCGCCATCGCCGCCGTCACCGCCGCCCCCGCCGCCATGGCCAGGCTCCCCGACCGCGGCCGCCTCGCCGAGGGGCTGCGCGCCGACCTGGTGCGCGTGCGGCTGGTGGATAGCGTGCCGGTTGTCCGCGCGGTGTGGCGCGAGGGCCGGCGGGTCGCCTAACGGTCCGATCGAAACGCTTGCCACGGCAAGCGGTTCGGCAATCGCCCCATTGACATAGCCGCCGTGGCATCGAATATGGAGGTTTCCGCCCGGGGTGCTTTGCGCAAAGGTGGCGCAAGGCTGAGAGCAGACCCGAAACACACCTGATCTGGGTAATGCCAGCGCAGGGAGGCCTTCAAAGTGGCATCCAAAAGCATATCGGTTCACATCATCGGCGGCGGCGTTAACGGTCTCGCAATCGCATGGCGGCTGGCGCAGGCGGGCTGCAGCGTCGATGTGTTCGACGCCGGCGCCATTGGCCCGGGAACCCGGGGCGCGACCTGGGCCGCGGGCGGGATGCTAGCCGCCAATGTCGAGGCAGAGCCGGGCGAGGAAGCCCTGACGGCGCTTTGTCTCGACAGCCAGCAGCGCTGGCCGGCCTTCCGCGACGAGTTGGAGGCCGCGAGCGGCATCTCGGTCGGCTACCGGGACGAGGGCATCATGGTCGTCGCAACCAACCGTGACGAGGCGGCGGCCCTGAAGCACCACTACGACTACCAGACCGGCATCGGCCTGACCCTGGAATGGCTCACCCCCGCCGAAGCGCGGCGTCGGGAGCCGCATCTGGGCCGCAACATCACGGCCGGGGTCTACTCCCCCAACGATCATCAGGTGGAAAACCGCGACGTCTACCGCGCCCTGATCGTCGCCGCCGAGCGGGCGGGCGCCCGCCTGCACCCGAATACGCCGGTCGAGGCACTGCAAACCTGCGGCGCCAAGGCCACCGGCATCCGCATCGCCGGCGAGACGCACGAGGCCGACGCCGTCGTGTTGGCCGCCGGTGCCTGGTGCGGCGCGATCCAGGGCATTCCGCCGGAAGCAAGGCCGCCCGTGCGCCCGCTGAAGGGCCAGATGCTGGCGGTGCAGATGGACCCGGCCGCCCCCATCCTCTCCCACGTGGTCTGGGCGCCGAACACCTACCTGATCCCGCGCCTCGACGGCCGCCTGCTGATCGGCGCGACGGTGGAGGAGCGGGGCTTCGACGACACCGTGACCGCCGGCGGCCTCCTCACCCTGCTGGACACCGCCTGGCGGGCGCTACCGACCATTGAGGAACTGCCCGTCGTCGAGACCTGGGCCGGCTTCCGCCCCACCAGCCGCGACGACGCCCCGATCTTCGGCCCGACCGGCGTCGAGGGCCTGTTCCTCGCCACCGGGCACCACCGCAACGGCATCCTCCTCGCCCCCATTACCGCCGACGCGATCGCCGCTGCCGTGCGGGGCCAGGCGATGCCGGAGGTCGCCCGGCCGTTCACCAACGACCGTTTCGCATCCCGCGCCAAAGCCAAGGCTGTCGCATGAGTGTTCCCCTGACCATCAATGGCGAGCCCCGCCAGTCCGCAGCCACCAATGTCTTCGCCCTGCTGACCGAGGAAGGCGTCAAGCCGGATGCCAAAGGTGTGGCCGTGGCGCTCAACGGCGCCGTGGTGCGCAAGGCCGAATGGGGCACGACAGAACTTTCCGAAGGCGATACGGTCGAAATCGTCAAACCGTTTTCCGGAGGCTGAGCCTCGCCCATGCAAATGACCGCTCCGAAGACCGACAGCGACGACGCCCTGGAGATCGGCGGCGTCCGCTTCCGCTCCCGCCTGATGCTGGGCACTGCGGGTTATCCGAACCGGCAGGCGATGCTGGATGCGCTGGAGGCTGGCGGCGCGGAAATCGTCACCGTCTCCATCCGCCGCATCTCGCTGGAGGCCTATGCCGAGAGCATGACCGACGTGTTGGCCGGCAAGCACCTGCTGCCCAACACCGCCGGCTGCGCCACCGCCAAGGACGCCATCCTCACCGCCCAGCTCGCCCGCGAGGCGCTGGAGACCGACTGGATCAAGCTGGAAGTCATCGGCGATCGCGACACGCTTTATCCCGACGTCGAGGAATTGCTGCGGGCGGCGGAGGAGTTGGTGAAAGACGGATTCACCGTGCTGCCCTACGCCAACGACGATCCCGTAACCTGCCGCAAGCTGGCCGATCTCGGCTGCGCGGCGGTGATGCCGATGGGCAGTTTCATCGGCTCCGGCCTGGGAGTCGCCAACCCGGCGGCGATGGCGCGGATCGTGGCGGACTCGCCGGTGCCCGTGATCTGCGACGCCGGCATCGGCACGGCGAGCGATGCCGCCGTCGCGATGGAACTCGGCTGTTCCGGCGTGCTGCTGAACACCGCGGTCGCCAAGGCGTTGGACCCGGTGCGCATGGCCCGGGCCATGGGCCTGGCCGTACAGGCCGGCCGCGACGCCCACCTCGCCGGCCGCATTCCGAAACTGGCGCGCGCCGAGCCATCCAGCCCACAACTGGGGCTGATCGGTGGGTAGCGCGGTGCGCTGGGAACCGGTGGGTCCTGGCGCCGGCCCTGCCAGGTTCGCCATTGCGGAGCGACCTCCCCTGGATGGCTTCGCTGCGCTTGCAATGACGACTCGAGGGGACCGCAAAGCCGCGGCCTTTTCCTGGAACGCCCTGTGATCTGAAACCCCGATGCGCCCCTTGCCCTCCCCCCCCATCCTGCTCATCACCGACCGCAGCCAAGCGGGCCGCCCGCTCGCCGACGTGGTTGCTGCGGCGTTTGACGGCGGTTGCCGCTGGGTCAGCTTGCGGGAGAAGGATCTGCCCGCCGCAGAGCGCCGCCGCCTTGCCGAGACCTTGCTGAAACGGGCTGAGCCCTATCGCGCCCGCGTCGGCGTGCACGATGACGTGGCCCTCGCCGCGACCCTCGGCCTGCGGGCCCTGCACCTGCCGGCAGCGGGAGATATCGAGGCCGCCAAGCGCCTGGCCGACCCACGGTGCCTGATCGGCCGCTCCTGCCACTCGGCGGCGGAGGTAGCGGCCGCAGAGGCCGCCGGCGCCGACTATGCCACGCTCAGCCCGATCTTCCCGACGCAAAGCAAGCCCGGATACGGACCGGCCCTCGGCATCGACACTCTCGCCGCCGTCGCCACGGGCACCGCCTTGCCCCTCGTCGCGCTCGGCGGCCTGACGCCGGAGCGTGTTGCCGCCTGCCGCAAGGCGGGCGCGAAAAGCATAGCGGTCATGGGCGAGATCATGCGCGCCGAGGACCCGGCCCACAGCATGCGCGCCTTTGTCGAGGCGTGGACGCGGTAGGCCTCAGGACGCCGGCGGCCTGTCCAGCATCGGCACATGCCCCGGCTGCGCCGCCACGCGCGCACACCAGGCCTGGACCGCCGGAAACAGCCCGAGGCCGAAGCCGCCCTGCTCTGCCACATGGGGTGTAGGCATAGGGCGCAATGTCGGCGATGGAGAAAGCCCCGCCCACCATGAAATCGCGCCCGGCAAGGTGACGATCCATTGTGCCCAGCGCGGCGTTCCATTGTGCCCAGCGCCGCGTTGCCTCTCTCGATCCGCGCCGGAATTTCGGCATAGCGTGCATGGCCTTCCGGCAGATGCCGGCGGATATAGCGGGCGAGACCGTCCGCCGGCATCAGCGCCGATCCATCCGCCAGATGGCAGATGATGGCATTCGATTCCCAGAGCGCCCGGTGCGGAATACCATCACAAATGGCAGGCCGGCGACCTGGTCACCCGGGACAACCGCTGCATGCTGCACAAAAAAAGCCGGTGGCGGCTACCCGATCGAAGAAAACCGCATCCGCTGGCGCTGCACCATCGCGGCCGACGATGCAAAGGGGGAGTTGGTGACGGCGTAGGGCGGGGCCGGCATCCATGCCGATGCATGGACCGACTGGATTTGGCAAAAACAGCGGAACAAGGGGCGAGCCATACGGCAGCAGGGGTTCACCACCGCAAAACTTAACCCTTCGCCCCCTGGCGGAAAGGAGTGGGAGTCGAACCCACCAGGCAGCGTGGGCGCCGCCTCGACTGGTTTTGAAGACCAGGCCGGCCACCGGACCGGATTCCTCTCCATCAGCCCACTCTGCCCGAGCCATTTGCCCGCGGCAATTGCCTCGTGAGATTCTACAGCTAGACCGCGTCGCGCGGTTTGTCCGCCGCGATCTGCGCGAGCGTGGTAATGGCCACCGCCACCACCAGCAGGCCGCCGGCGACCGGGAAAACCAGGGCCTCGCCACCGGCGTCGACCAGGCCGCCGAAGGCGACGCCCGCCATGCCGGATCCGATCGACAGACCGACGAACACAAAGCCGAACACCCGGCCGCTGCCGCCCGGCGGCGTGATCGCGCGCACCATCAGGTCCCGCGCCGGCAGCACCGCGCCGAAGCCGAAGCCGGACGCGATGAAGATCGCGAACAGCAACAGCCCCTGCGGCGAGAGCACCGGTGGCAACATCATCAGCGCTGCGGCAAACAACAGGCAGATGGCGGCGGTCAGCCCGTGCCGCCCGAACCGCTCGGCCACCACGCCGCCCGCCAGGATGCCCGCCGCAATCGCGAACTGGTAGGCGGATAGCACCTGCGCCGCGCCCGCCTCGTCGGTCAGGCCCATCTGCACCATGGCCACCACACCCTGGCTGCCGATGCCGCCCGTGGCGAGGCCGTAGGTCGCCAGGAACAGAAAATACAGCAGCACCGGCGCGGTCAGCAGCAGAGATTTGGATTTGCCACCCGCCCCTTTTGGCTGGCGCTCCACATGCTCGCCGGCCAACGCATCGCCCTGCACCAGGATCACCACCGCCGCCGCCAGCCCCGCGACGCCGACAGCGATGAAAGCCATACGCCAGTCGAATGTCGCGGCCAAGGCCACCATGGCGACCGGCGCGACGCCGCCGCCGAAAAAGCCGCTGAAGGTGTGCAGGGAATAGGCCCTGCCCAGGCGCTTTTCCGTGATCTTGGCGGCGATAATGGCATAGTCGACCGGGTGGAACACGGAGTTGCCAACGCCCGCCAGCACGGCGAACAGGGCGAACATCCAGAAACTGTCCGCAAGGCCAATGGCGGCAATCGCCGCCGCATTCAGCGCCAGTCCCGCCGCCAACATCTGGCGCGCACCGATCCGGTCCAGCAGCGCACCGACGGATGCCTGCAAGACGCCGCCGATCCAGGCATAGCCGGCAATCGCGCCACCCAGCATGGCAAAACCCACCTCGAACTCCCGCGCCAGCACCGGCAGCATCGGCGGCAGACAGAGGATGTAGAAGTGGCTCAAGAAATGCCCGATGCCGATCAGCGAGAGCACGCGCGTCTCGCTGGCGGGTTGGGCAGTGATGCTGGTCATGGCGGCGGGCCTTCCCTGGCAGGGGCGAAGGCGCACGATAGGCATGTGGTGGCGAAGCATCCAAGCCAGTTTTCCATTTTCTGTGAAAAGGTCTGTTGCTTTGGAAAAGCGAAATCCGCAACCTTGGAATGAGCGATGCACAACCATCTGGATGCATCGTTGGTTCCGTCCCAACAGGCCTGCCGCCATGACCCGCGCCGCCATCCTCCTGCTGACAAGCCAAACCTCCCGCCTCGCCGGGCCGAGTCTGGCGCTATTGCTATTGGCGGCGCTCTGGCCGGCGGAGGCGTTCGGGCGATTCGCGAGCGCCTACGCGCTCGCCTCGCTGCTGGGGTTGTTGCCGGCGACGGGACTTTCCGCCTGGCTGTTGGACCGTAGCGCCCGGCGCCCGGGCGCGGCGCGGGCAATGCTGCGCCAGGCCTGGAGTGCGCTGGCCCTGGCGGCGCCGCTGGCAGGAGCCTTGGCGCTGGCGGTTGCGGCCGCCTCCCCCGGCTTCGAAGCCGGCCTGCTGCTCTGTCTCACCGCCGCGATGCTATTGGCGGGCGCGGCCGACAATGGCTTTGCCGCCTTCCGCGCCCAACGGCGGGAGGGGCCCGTGACGGCCATTGCCCTGCCCGCCAACCTGGCCTTGCTGACCGGCGCCGCGGTATTCGCCAGCAACGGAGAGATCGCCGTCGCACTCGGATGGCTCGCAATCCGTGCCGGTCAGGTCGCGGCCATCGCCATCGCAGCCGCCCGCGTCCTGCCGCCGGCATCGGAGCCCGCCGCTTCGCTGCGCTCCGCCTTGCCGTTTTTCGGCAGCCAGGGCGCCGGCGTGGTCTATGGCCAGGCCGACACCCTTCTGGTTCATGCCCTGGTGGGGGAGGTCGCCGCCGGCCTCTACGCCGTCGGCGTGCGGCTGCTGCAACTGGCGAGCTTTGCCGCCCAGAGCCTGGCGCAATGGTTCCAGCCCCGCCTCGCTGCCTCCGCTGTCTGTAGTGCCGAGTGGGTGGCGGAGCAGCGGCGGCTCTGGCTGGGGCTCGCCCTGATCGGCGGCGGCGGCGCCATCGGCTTCGCCTTCATCCTGCCGCCTGCCCTGCCCTTGCTGCTGGCCGACACCGACGCCAGCGCCGCGCAACTGGTGCAGATTGCCGGGCTCGTGCTTGCCGCCCGCTGCTTTGTCGCTGGCCAATGGATCGAACTGACCGCGCGCGAGCGGGAGGTGCAGCGGGCGCGGGACTCCTGGCTGCTGCTGGCCTTGTTCCTGGCCCTGGCGTGGCCGCTCACCCTGCATCTCGGCGCTGCCGGAGCCATGGCCGCGCACCTGCTGGCGCTTGGGCCGATTGCGGCGTTGAGCGGGCGCTCCCTGGCCCGCGCTCGCCGGTGTTCGCAAGCTGATCACGGGCCCGGATAGCGGCCCCGGCCGCTCGCGGGAAACATGACGCGGTGCGTATGGAAAGGCCCCAAAGTAACATGCGGCGCATGTCGAACGAACACCCCCATGTCGGCCTGCTGGTCACCTGTCTGGTCGATGCGATGCGGCCGGAAATTGGCTTTGCCACCCTGAAACTGCTGGAGCAGGCCGGCTGCCGCGTCTCCGTGCCCGAAACCCAGACCTGCTGCGGCCAGCCCGCCCTGAACTCCGGTGCGCGGGCCGAAGCGCAGCGGCTGGCGAAACGCCTGGTCGCGGCGTTCGAGCCGTTCGACTATGTCGTCGCCCCCTCGGGCTCCTGCCTGGGGACGGTCAAGACACACTATCCGGAACTGCTCGCCGACGATCCGGCATGGAAAAGGCGGGCGGAGCAGGTCGCCGCCAAGTCCTTCGAAATCCTCGCCTTCCTCGCCGACGTGCGCGGCTGGCGGCCGGAGGGCGTACGTTTTCCGGCAAAGGCCACCTACCACCACACCTGCGCCGGCCTGCGCGAACTCGGCATTTACGCGCAGCCGCTCGCGCTGCTGGAGCAGGTCGACGGCCTGGAACTGGTGCCGCTGGAGGGTGAGAACGCCTGTTGCGGCTTTGGCGGCACCTTCGCGGTGAAGTATCCGGAAATCTCCACCGCCATCGTCTCGGACAAGACCCGCCAGATCGCCGCGACCGGCGCCGGCACGCTGCTGGCCGCCGACCTCGGCTGCCTGATGAACATCGCCGGCAAACTCTCCCGCGAGGGCCGCGGCGACATCCGCGTGTTCCACCCGGTTGAGATCCTGGCGGGAATGGCAGACGGCAAAGGGGTCGCCGGCCGATGAGCACCGCCCTCCGCTCCCCCGCCAATTTCAAACGCGATGCCGCCGAAGCGGTCACGAAACCCTCGCTTAAAATCGCGCTCGACCGCACGACCGGCCTGTTGCAGCGCCGCCGCGTCGATGCGCTTAAGGCTTATCCGGAATTCGAAACGGCGCGTGAGGTCGCCAAGAACATCAAGGACCACACCCTCGCCCATCTCGACCACTATCTGGCTGAGTTCGAGAAGAACGCCACAGCCGCCGGCACGGTCGTGCACTGGGCGGAAACGCCGGAACAGGCTTGCAAGATCGTCATCGACCTTTGCCGTCAGGCCGACGCCAAGTCGGTAACCCGAGTCAAGTCGATGTTGGGGGAGGAAATCGGCCTGCCCAAGGCGCTCGCCGCCGCTGGCATTGAACGGGTCGAGACCGACCTCGCCGAGCACATCATTCAACTGGCCGACGAGCCGCCTTCGCACATTGTCATTCCGGCCATGCACAAGACGCGGGAGGAGGTGGCCGACCTCTTCGCCTCGCATCACAAAGAACCCAAGATCGACGGTGCGGTCGGTACGCTGGTGGAAAGCGCCCGCGGTGAACTGCGCCCGAAATACGTCGCCGCCGACGTCGGCATTTCCGGCGCCAACTTCCTCATCGCCTCCACCGGCACGGTCGTCACCGTCACCAACGAAGGCAATGCGGAACTGACCACCGAACTGCCCGGCATGCACATCGTTACCGCCGGTATCGAGAAAGTGGTGCCGGAGCCCCGGCACGCCCTGGTGCTGCTGCGTCTGCTGGCGCGCTCGGCACTGGGGACGGAGTTCACGCAGTATACCAGCTTTTTCACCGGCCCCCGCCGCGCCGGCGAGACCACGGGGCCGGAGGCGATGCACATCGTCCTGGTAGACAATGGCCGCACGGGCATGCTGGCGGGCGAGATGCGCCCCATGCTGCGCTGCATCCGCTGTGCCGCCTGCATCAACCATTGCCCGGTCTATGGCGCCATCGGCGGGCATCCCTATGGCGCCACGTATCCGGGGCCGATGGGCAGTGTGTTGACGCCGGCGCTGATGTCGCTTGAAGTGGCGAAGGACTTGCCACACGCCTGCACTCTGAACGGGCGGTGCCAGGAGGTCTGTCCGGTCAAGATCCCGCTGCCGGACCTGATCCGCTCGCTCCGCGACGACACCTGGCGGCGCAACCTGGTGCCAAAGCCCGCCCGCTGGGCGGTGCAGGCCTGGGCCTGGGTGGCGGCAAGGCCGCGGCTCTACCGGCTGGCATCGAATATGGCAAACCAAACGCTGCGGCTGTGGGCGGGGCCTCGCGCCATGATTGCGACGCTGCCGCTCGCCAGTGGCTGGACCCAAGGGCGGGATTTCCCGGCGCCCACCGGCCCCACCTTCATGGCCCAATACAAGCGGAGGGGGAGCCGATGAGCGATGCCCGCAGCCGCATCCTCGCCCGCATTTCCTCGGCGCGCGGCCACGCTCTCCCCTCTGCCAACGCCATCGCTGCCGGGCGGGCCGCGCTCATTCCCGACGCCAGCGCGACGCAACCGACCTTCACCGAACAGGACACCCTCACCCGCTTCGAGGCCATGGCCACCAGCGAGCGCCTGACCGCAACGGTCGCGCATATCGCCACGCTGGAAGACGTGCCGGCGGCGGTCGCGGCCTATCTGGCCGAGCGGGGCCTGCCCGCCGAAGCCGCCATCGCGCCTGTGCTGGCGGGTTTGGACTGGAGCGGCGTCGCCGCCTCCACCGCCATCACGCCGAACCAGCCTGTCGCCGTGACGCTCGCCGAGGGGGGAGTTGCCGAGACCGGCAGCCTGATCTTCCGCTCCGGGCCGCAGACGCCGATGCTGCACAACTTCCTCGGCCTGCATCACGTGGCAGTGGTTCGGACGGACGGCATCGGCCGCCACCTGGAAAGCGTGTTTGGCCCGGACGCCCCGGCCCTGCCGCGGATCATGAGCCTGGTCACCGGCACCAGCGGCACGGCGGACATCGAGGCGGTGAATATCCGGGGCGCGCATGGGCCGCGGTATTTGCACATATTGCTGGTGGGTGACCGGTGAACGAAGCCGATAAGCCACTGACCTTCAACGATCTTCTGGAACTGGTCGCCATAGACCCGAAACGGGTCATTGCCCTCAGGCACAGGCCTTCGGAGCGCAAGCTTCGCCGTGTGCTGCCTTGGCTGGCTGCAGAACACGCAGAGGTGTTCAATGCCTATCAACAAACCCAGCGGCCAACGGTGGAGAAAGCCTTTCTCACGGTTGATCACGTTGCCGCATTCATCGGCCAGGAGCCTGGCAGGGCCACGTTCGTAGGACTCTATCGAAGAGACGGTCAGGAGCCGATCACCCCGCAGGACTTCCGCGCCAAGCCCGCAGTCCGGCGATTGATCGAACTCGGCTTGGTTCCCAATAATCGTCGGGACACGATGTATTGGTTCGACCTGCAACCAAGCGCGAACCTGGCGGAATACAGTGGCCGTCTGATCATCGATTGGCCCGGTGGCGAACGAACATGGTGGCGGCGATCCGAGCGCAACCGCTTCAAGGTGCTTGCAATCGCTGAACGCGATGCGCTCAACATCGACGTTCCCCATTGGAACGAGGTGGTGCTGAATTGGGCCGAACTAAGAACTCTGCCGCAGTCCTGGCGACTGGCCTTCCAACAATGGCGAGCCATCTACTACATCTTTGATACCCACAGCCGAAAAGGCTATGTCGGCTCTGCCTATGGAGAAAGAAACCTGATGCAGCGCCGGCAGGAATACGCTGAGACCGGGCACGGCGGCGATGTCGAACTAAAGCCGCTTAACGCGCAGAACTTCCGCTTCTCAATCCTGCAATTACTGGCGCCCGACCTACCGATGGACGAAGTGGTCAGGGTCGAGTCCAACTGGAAAAGTCGCCTGCATACCCGCGAATTCGGCCTCAATCGGACATAACCAGCCCCTCACCGCTGCCGGAACACCTGCGTCCTGGCCTTGATGCGGTCGGCGAATTGGTACCAGCCGGCCATGGCCTGGAATTCCGGCGTTTCCAGCACTTCCGGCCCTTCGATCTCATAGACCGTTGTATAGGCCACCGTCGCCTGCCGCTCGCGGGTGCCGTGGTCGGTCAGCGAGACCTCTCCTTCAGACTTATAGCGGGCGCCGCAAATCACGCCGGGACACGCCAGCGCATCCGGCAGATGTACGTCGTTATACCACCGGTTCCAATCGTCCTCGACCTCCGCATCGATTTCGCAGAGGACCAGCAACATCCATTTGGGCAGGGAATCAGCCAGCAGTCCACGCTCCTCACGGGATCGGTCAACGCCTGAACAGTTCTTCCGCTGTTTTGCGCGGATCGTTGTCCTCCTGTGCCGCAGAGGTGTCAATCGGCTCCCCAAGCGGGTGCCAGAGCGCCACGCTCTCGACCTCCACCACCCAAAGGTCCGGGTCGCGGTCGCGTTGACGCCGCCAATAGGCATCCGCCGCTGGCTCGTCCACCGCCTCGCTGCCGGTCGCCAGCATCCAGACCCGTTCCCCTTCCAGGCCGGTATGCGGCGCCAGCACGCCGCCGCAGCCATCCGGCCGCCGCCATTTCAGTAGCACGCTGCCCGCATCCGCGTCTCCGCGCGCCAGCACCGTCGCGAACACCCCCGCCGCCCGGCACGCGCCGAGGCAGGCCTCGACCCAGAGCCGGGCGCGCAGGCGGGCGGGTTGCATGGTCAAAGACCTCCTCGTGGTCCGATCGAACCGCTAGGCCGCCGACTTCACCTTCGGCAGCACTTCCTCGGCCAGCAGTTGCATCTGGTCACAAACCAGGCTGTGCGGCATGTCCGGGAACTGCACGCCAAGGACGATGTGGTTGGTCTCGCACTCGCGCACGGTTTTCAGGATCTGCTCGCACACCTCGTCCGGCGTGCCGACCAGAAAGCGGTCCTTCATCAACTCGTCCATGTCGAGGCCCAAGTCGTTGTCGCCCTCCGGCATGGCCTTGTCCTGGCCCCAGGCGTGATAGGCCGCGTATTTGTGCACCAGATAGCCCTTGGCGATCTTCATCGCTTCGGCGTGGGTCGGCGCGATGCAACATTCGCGCATCATCGGGAATTCGCGCGGGAACGGCTTGCCGGCGGCGTCCAGGGCACGCTTGTAGACCTCCAACTGCCGCTGGGTGGTGTCGATGCGGTTGTGGGGCGAGACGAACCAGGCATCCACGATCCGCGCGGCGCGCTCGATCGCCTTGTCGGCATTGGCGCCGATCCAGAAGGGCGGCGGGTTCTGCACCGGCTTGATGGAGACGTTGGCGTCCACCAACTCCCAGCCCAGGCCCTTCATGTTCACGTTGGTTTCTGTCCAGAGGCGGCGGACGGCCTCGATATTCTCTTCCATGTGACGGGCGATGTTCTTGCGCTCGATCCCGAACGCCTGGAACTCCACATCCCGGTAGCCGAGGCCGCAGCCGAAGATCAGCTTGCCACCGCTCATCAGGTCGATATTCGCGAACTGCTCGGCGATATCCAGCGGCTTGTGCAGCGGCATCAGCACGATGCCCGCGATCAGACGCAGGTTCGGACACTCGGCGGTCAGCCGGCCCATATAGGCGATCTGGTTGAAATCGTGCAGCGGATAGCTGGAAAAGTGCGAGCCCTTCATAAAGCTGTCATAGCCCAGCTTGTCCGCCAGCCGCGCCTGCTCCATCAACTCCCGAAAGCGCGTGGCCATGTCGTCGCCCCAGTTGTACTGGCCGCGGTTCATGATGCCGAACTGGATGGTCATGGGGCGTGCTCCTGCACCGGTCTTGAGAGTGTGGGCCAGAGAACCCTAGCGCCAAGCAGCAGCGCGATCCAGAGGCGAGCTAGCGCCGCACCCCCGCCCGCAGCCGCCGGAACTCCAACGCCTTCAGGTCCATGACCATCGGCCCCGGCGCGGCGCAGAGGATCGTTTCGGCCGCGATCGGATCGAACGCGCCCCGGAAATGCACGGAGGACTTCAGCGCCAGCACCCGTGCCTCGGTCGGCTCGATGCCCAAATGGCGGAAGAAGGCCAGATCGGCGGCCTGGACCTTTTTCGCGCACACCACGATCCGCACATGGCCCAGCCGCAGCAACGCCATCGGCGCCAGGTCCATGTGCGCGCCCTTGTAGAGCGGCCCGTCGCAGTCCACCAGGCCGTCGCCCACCTTCTCGACTTGGAAGGTGGCGGTCAGGGGTGAGTCATCGGCCACCCCATGCTTGCCGCCCAACACCGCCGCAATCTCCGTCCCCTCGCCGGACCGGGTCGCCAGCGAGGCCACATGCGGGTCGAAGATCATGCCGCAGACGGAGCCCTCCGCATCTGCCGCCACCAGCGCCTTGAGCAGGCCCATGGTGTCGGCAGTGCCGCCAGCGCCGGGGTTGTCCTGCACATCGGCGATGACGACCGGCCCGGGACCGGCATGGGCCAGAGCCTTGGTCACCGCCTCCCTTGGCCCCAGCAGCGCGCCGGTGAACTCCGGCTCGGCCGCCAGCACGGCGTCATAGAGCGCGTTCACCGCCGCCTCGCACGCCGCCTTGCTGCCGCCATAGGCCACCACGCTCGGCCCGCAGTCGTGAATATCGGCAGCCGGAAAGCCGCCGGCGAAGGTCAGCAGCACGTCGTGCTCGCGCTCCAGCTCTGGGATCATCGCGACGATGCGCGAGGCCGGCGGGTGCGTGGTGCAGCCCCAGACCAGTGGGAACAGGAACGGCACCTGCCGGAAGGCGCGCTGGGAGAGGTCTTCGCCCTTCAGCAGCCGCTCCAGCCAGGGCAGCATGCGCGCGCCGGTCGCCGCCATATCCACGTGCGGATAGGTGCGGTATCCCAGCAGCGCCGAGGCCCGCCCCACCATCGCCGGCGAAATGTTGGCGTGATAGTCCAGCGTAACGACCACCGGAATGCGCCAGCCGAGCGGATTCAGCGCATCGCGCACCCGCTTGATCGTATCGGCCTCCGCATCCTCCAGATGCTCCGCCACCATGGCGCCATGCAGCGAGAGATAGACCGCATCCACCGGCGCCGCCGCCTGCACCGCATCGAACAGCATGCCGGCGATGCGCTCATAGGCCCGTTCCTCGACGTATGAAGATGGACTTGCCGACGCCCAGAGCAGCGACACCACCTCGTGCCCTGCCCGCTCCGCCGCCTCGACAAACCCGGCAAGCGCCAGATTGTAGCCCTTAACCGCCTCGGCGACAGCGGGTCCGCGGGTCAGCGGCGGCCAGGAATAGCCCTGCTCGAAATCGGCGAGGCTCGCCTTGGCGGGCGCGAAAGTGTTGGTCTCGTGCCGGAAACCGGCGACGGCGATACGGGCCATGGTGTGTGCGGGGCTCCTGGTCTATCGTGGGCCCCAAACATTCCCAGCCCTTGCCGACAAAGACAAGATGCCCATCGGACCCGTCAAAGACTTCACACCCGGCGCTGCCTGCCCGCTCGACGGCCTGCGTGTGCTCGACCTGACCCGGCTGGTGGCCGGCAACCAGGTCTCGGCTTTGCTCGCCGATTTCGGTGCGGAAGTGATCAAGATCGAGCCGCCGGATGGCGATCCGCTGCGTTCCTGGGGGGCTGGCGGGCACGCAATCCAGTGGAAAATCTATGCCCGCAACAAGAAAAGCGTGCGCATGAACCTGCGCGACGAGCGGGCGAAAGAGTTGCTGCTCAAGCTGGTCGAGACCGCCGACGTCTTCATCGAGAACTACCGCGTCGGTGGATTGGAGAAGATGGGCCTCGCGCCCGAAATCCTGCACGCCCGCAACCCGGCGTTGGTAATCGTGCGTGTCACCGGCTTCGGCCAGACCGGGCCATACAAGGAACGCCCCGGCTTCGGTACCCTGATCGAGGCGATGAGCGGCTTTGCCATGAAAACCGGCTTTCCGGACAAGCCGCCCTCGCTGCCGAACATGGCGCTGGCCGACATGGTGGCCGGCACCTATGGCGCGTTCGGGGCGATGGTGGCACTGCAGGCGCGCGCGGCCAACGGCGGCAAGGGCCAGGTGATCGACCTGTCGCTGATGGAGCCGATGCATGCGATCCTGGGCGGCGACGCGGCGGTGCACGCGGCCAGCGGCCGGTCGCCGATGCGCTCCGGCAACCGCTCGATCACGGCCGCACCGCGCAACACCTACCGGACCAAGGACGGCGAGTGGCTGGCGATCAGCGGCTCGATGCAGGTGATGGCGCTCCGCATTTTCCGCGCCATCGGCCGGGCCGACATGTGCGAGGACCCGCGCTACAACACCCCCGCCGCGCGCCTGCAGCACCTGGACTATGTGGACGGCGTGGTGGCCGACGCGGTGGCGCAGAAGACCCTGGCCGAGAACCTGGAGTTTTTCGAAGAGCTGGAAGTCACCGCCGGGCCGGTCTACTCGGCCGAGCAATATCGCCACGACCCCCACGTCATCGGCCGCGAAGCGCTGGTGGAGATGCCGGACGAGGATATGGGCCATGTGCCGATGCACAACATCGTCCCCCGCCTCTCCGACACACCCGGCGCCATCCGCTCCCCCGCCCCGAGCCTCGGCCAGCACACGGACGAAGTTCTGGGTGGCATCGGTATCAGCGCGGCGGAGATGGCAGCGCTGAAGGCCGAGGGTGTGCTCTGAGGGCATGCTGCGCATCTGGACGCTGACCACGGGCGAAGCCGGCATGCGCGCCCAGGCGCTTGGCCTGGCAGAGGCGGTGGCGGCCGCAATGTCCGCCGAAATATCCGAAAAAACCGCTCGCCCGCGCCCGCCCTGGCGCTGGCTGCCCGGCCATTGGGCGCCGCACCGTCTCGCCTTGGTGGTGGAGAACGCCCAAGACTTCGCCTCCCCGCCGCCGGACCTGGTCATCGCTTGCGGCCGGCGCAGCATTCCGACCGCCCTGGCGTTGCGGCAGGCCGGTGTCTTCACCGTCTATGTGCAATCGCCGGATTGCCCGCCCGGCCGGTTCGACCTGGTCGTCGCCCCGCAACACGACGGCCTCGCCGGCCCGAACGTCGTGGCGACCCGCGGCTCCATCCACCGCGTCACCGCCGAGACGCTTGCCGCGGCGGCCGCAGAGTGGCACCCGCGCCTGGCATCCTGGGCCAGACCCCGGGTCGCCGTCCTGGTCGGCGGCAAAAGCAAGGCCTACGATTTCGGCGCCGACGACGCCCGCCGCCTTGCGTCCGACCTCCGCGCCCTCGCCGACAGCGGCCATTCCCTACTGGTCACCGCTTCCCGGCGCACCGGTGCCGATAACACCGCGATCCTGCGCGAGGCCTTGCCCGGCGCCTTTTTCTGGGCAGGCGAGGCAGACGGCCCGAACCCCTATTTCGGCCTGTTGGCGTGCGCCGACCATCTCGTCGTGACCTGCGACAGCGCCAACATGCTGACCGAGGCCTGCTTCACCGGCACGCCGGTGCATGTGGCGGAGCGGCCGGGCGGCAAGCCGCGTTTGCGCCGTTTTCTGGATGGCCTTTATGCCGCTGGCTGTGCCCGCCCCTTTGCCGGCCCACCGCTCGCCTCCTGGACCTATGAGCCGCCGGACGACCGGGCGTCGGTGGCGGCGGCGATCGTGGAGCGGCTCGCAACTTGAAGCTCACCCGGCGGCGCCGTTACCGCTAACCCCGCGGCGCGTGTTCCTGAATGCCGCGCATGACAGATGCCACGGCACCAGCATCGCGCAGGTCGCAGGGGCGTGGGTGAACAGGGCCCGAGCGGCAGGGGCCCGCCACACCGTCCTCCCGCGATTGTGATCCCGTTTCGGCGAACACTGCCCTATGTCTTGGCGGATGTCCGAAAGTAGGAATTCTGCCATTGTCCAAGCCGTCAGTGATCGCTCCGCTTCTGGTGCGCGATGCGCCCGTGCTCGTTTTCGGCGGCCCCTACAGCAACCGTCAGGCGACGGAGGCGCTGTTGGCGGAGGCTGCGCGCCGCCAGATTCCAGGGGAAAATATCATCTGCACCGGCGATGTCGTTGCCTACGCCGCCGATCCTCAGGCCTGCTGCGACCGCGTTCGCACTAGCGGCATGACCGTGGTCATGGGCAATTGCGAGGAAGCGCTGGCCGCCGGCGCCGACGATTGCGGCTGCGGCTTCGATGCGAATAGCGAATGCGCGGCGCTATCGTCGCAATGGTATGCCTATGCGCTGTCGCAGGTGGACCGTGAGACCTGCGATTGGATGGCGACCATGCCGCGGCGCGTAGACTTGCGGATCGGCAAGGCGACGCTTGCGGTGATCCATGGCGGCAACCGAGAGATCGCCCGTTTCCTGTTCGCCTCAGAAGACGAAACCTTGCGTCAGGAGTTGGACTGGGCCGGCGCGGACGGTGTAATTGCCGGGCATTGCGGTCTACCGTTCACCCGCGTTCTGGACGGACGGCTCTGGCACAACCCCGGCGTGATCGGCATGCCGGCTCATGATAGCACGCCAAGGGTGTGGTGCTCCGTTCTGAAGCCGGACGCCGATGGCTTGCGGATCGAGCCGGTCGCGCTGGCTTACGACCATGCCCAAGCTGCCGCCCGGATGCGCAGCGAAGGCTTGCCAGAGGGCTATGCCGCCTGCCTGGAAACCGGCATCTGGCCAAGCGAGGACATGCTGCCGCCGACGGAGCGTGCCTCCGGCGGCCAGCCTCTGAACCTCCAACCGCTGCTGTGGCCCTGGCCAACCCGGCGGAACGATGCCGCCTGACCGTCTCGATCCGCTCTGCCCATTCCCGGACCCCACCCTTTTCACACCTGCCGGCGCCCGCATGCGAGCGACGCGCAAGCCGCGCGCTCTCTCCGCTGCCAAAGAAGAAAGAAGAAAGAGCCGTTCCTCTGCGGGTTTGTTCGACTTCTACGACTCCTAGCCTGCCAGCCACCGGTCCCCGACCCTCGCCCGGCCCTAACCCCGCGGCACGAACGCCGCCCGCGTGCCGCCATCCACCGGGATGATCGTCCCCGTCACATAGCCGGCATCCTCGCTCAGCAGAAAGCGCATGACGCGGACGATATCCTCCGGCTGTGCGATCCGCCCCAGCGGCGAGTTGCCGGAGGGGGCCCAGCCGCCATTGCGGCCCGCCTGGTCGTTCACCATCGGCGTGTCCACCGTTCCGGGTGCGAGCGCGTTCACCAGAATGCCGCGGTCAGCGCATTCCGCGGCCAAGACCTGGGTAAGCTGGCTCACCGCCGCCTTGGAGGCAGAATAGGCGCCGCTTTCGATCTTGGGCCGGATGGCGGAGATCGAGGACATCAGGATCATCCGCCCCATCTCGCCCGCCGCGGTGGCAGCCTCCAGCATCGGCAACGCCTCGCGGCAGGTAAGCCAGAGGCCGCGGACATTGACGTTCAGGACCATGTCGAAGTCCTCCACCGCCATGTCGCGCAACCGGCCGAGCTTCAGCACGCCGGCCGACGCGATCAGGGCGTTGACCTGCGGCGCATCCTCTTGGATACCGCGCATGACAGATGCCACGGCACCGGCATCGCGCAGGTCGCAGGGGCGTGGGTGAAACCGGTCGGAGGCCAGGGCGCGGGCGGCCGGGGCAAGGGCGGAGTCCGACACGTCCAGGCCGTAAACGGTCCAACCCTTGGCCAGCAGGTCGCGCGCCGCCTCCAGGCCGATGCCAGAGGCGGCGCCGGTGATAATCGCAGTGTTGGGCATGCAAGAGGCCTCCCGATGTCGATGGGGTGAAACTCAAGGAATTCTGCCCACGGTCGTTGGCCAACGTCCACACGTATTCGGCACCTGCGCAGACCCAGCCCCCTCCCAGGGCGATCGGACGCCGGCCTGCCCCCTCCTATCGCTCGATTCGCACCGCGCCCGGCGACTGCGTGCCCCAGGGCATCAGGGCGACGGCGCTGATGGCGTTCTTGGGCGATCCGTCGATCAGCTTGTCCGAATAGGTCAGGTAGACCAGCACCTTGCGCTTGGCATCCCATAGGCGGACGACGCGCAGCTTCTTGAACCAGAAGCTGCGGCTCTCGCGGAAGACTTCCTCGCCCTCCTCCTCCGCCTTGATCGGCTCGCGGAAGCTGATCGGGCCAACCTGGCGGCAGGCGATGGAGGCGTCGGAAGTTTCCTCCGTCAGGCCGATACTGCCCGAAATCCCACCCTTGCGCGCCATGGAGAGATAGCAGGTCACGCCCTGCACCTTCGGGTCGTCGAAAGCCTCCACCGCGATATGCTTGTTGGGGCCGACCCAGTTAAAGGCGGTATCCACCCGGCCGATTTCGTCGGCGCGCGCCGCCGGCAAGGTCATCGCCAAGGCCAGCCCGGCCACGGCAGCGGGCCGTTTCAGGGAAGAGAGAATTGCGGTTCGGACCATCACAGGGCCTCCCAGTTTCGGATTCGAAGCGTCGAGACGATTGCAGAACCGACGCCAAGCGGCAATGCTGGCGGCAACGAACTTTCGAAGGATACCACCATGGCCGAAACCGCCCTTGCAGGCGTGCGCATTCTGGACCTGACCCGCGTGCTCGCAGGCCCGTTCTGCACGATGATGCTGTCCGATCTGGGCGCCGAAGTGCTGAAGGTCGAGAACCCGGACGGCGGCGACGAAACCCGCTCCTACCGGCCGGCCGGCAGCACGCGGGAGGCGCCGTATTTCCTGGCGATCAACCGCAACAAGCGCTCGCTCGCCATCGACATCACCCAGCCGGAAGGCGCCATCGCCGTTCGCGCGCTGGCGGCAAAGTGCGACGTGGTGGTGGAAAGCATGCGCACCGGCGCGATGGAGCGCTATGGCCTTGGCTACGAGGAACTGGCGAAGCACAATCCCGGCCTGATCTATGGCTCGATCTCCGGCTATGGCCGCACGGGGCCGTTGGCGGACCGCGGCGGCTATGACCCTATCGCCCAGGCAGAATCCGGCATGATGGCTTTGACAGGCGATCCGGATGGCCCGCCGACGCGCATGGGCGTCTCGCTCTTCGACGTGATGGCGGGGCAGTATCTGGCGCAGGCAGTGCTGGCGGCGCTTTATGCCCGCGACCGCACCGGCAAGGGCCAGCGCATCGACGTGCCACTCTACGATTCGGCACTGTCCACCATCCTGCCCTACTCGGCGCGCTATCTGATGGAGGGCACGGACGAAACCCGGGTCGGCAACTCCAGCCTGGTGGCGCAGCCGCTGAACGTCTACGAGGCCGCCGACGCGCCCTTCGTGCTTTGCGCAGCCGGCGACCGTCTGTGGCGGAAACTCTGCCGCGACGGCCTGGCTCGGCCGGACCTGGCCGACGACCCGCGCTATATGCGCAACGCCGACCGGGTAACCCGGCACGAGGAGCTGAAGCACGAGCTCAACACCATCTTCCGCACCGCCACCCTGGCAGAATGGCTGGAACGGCTGCGCCGGGCCGGCATCCCCGCCGGCGCCATCCGCACGCCGGGCGAGGCGTTGGATTCGCAGGAAACCCGCGACCGCGCCATGCTCATAACAGCCTCCCACCCGACCGAGGGCGATGTGCCGACCGTCCGCTCTGCCCTCACGATGACGGGAACACCTGCCCGCGCACCGGTGGGCGCGCCGCTGCTGGGCCAGCACACAATGGAAATCCTGCGCGACGTGGCCGGCTATGGCGAGGCGCAGGTGCAAGGCCTCGCCAATCGGGGGATTGTCGGGCTGGGCTGAAACGGCAAAAGCTTTCAACTCCCGGCCAATTCCGCCTCAAGGCCATATTGACGAAAACAGGCGGCCACCCTCAGTGAATCATCCCACCGTCGATCAGGATAACCCGGCCGGTGACGTAGGCAGAAAGGTCTGTCACCAGGAATTCGACGACGCCGGCGCAATCCTCGATGGTGCCCTCCCGTTGCAGGGCGACGCGTTCCTTGGCCATGGCCGCGCGGTCGCCGAGGCGGCCGGTGCGGATGATACCCGGGGCGATGGCGTTCACGTTGATGTTGAACGGCCCTAATTCCTGCGCCAGCGCCCGCGAGTAGTGGATGATCGCGGCCTTGGCCGTGCCATAGGGATGATAGGCGCCACGGGCATCGACGCCCGCAGTCGACGACACCGTGACGATGCGGCCGCCGCCTGCCGCTTTCAAATGGGGCGTAACGGCCATGCATGTGTACATGCAGGTCTTGACGTTGATGTCCATAACGCGGCTCAGCATCTCCTCCGGCGTGTTCGACGGGGTGCCGGTGGTCACGTCGTCCAGGACCTGGTTCGCGCCCTCGCCGCCCTGTTTCTCGTCGGCGAAGCGCACGGTGCCACCGCCGGCATTGGCGACCAGGATGTCGAGCCGGCCCAGCTCGCGCACCACCTCGGCCACGGCCTGTTCGGTGGCGGCCCGGTCGGTGAGGTCGACCTCCAGGCCGATGGCGCGGACGCCCAGGGCCTCGCATTCGGCCATGACGCTGTCGGCCGTGAGCAGGGCGCGCTCGAACTCATAGACCTCGGCGGCGTGCAGGTTGCGGTCGATGATGGCGACATCGGCGCCCAGTTTGGCCAGACGAAGGGCATAGCCACGACCGAGGCCGCGGGCGCCGCCCGTGATCAGGGCGACCTTGCCGGCCAGTTTCTTTTCCGACATGGGTGTCAGGCTCCCAGGGCTGCGATACGGTCCAGGGTGGGTTGACGCAGGCGCCGCTTGGTTTCGGCAAAGGCGGCGGCGTCCAGGTCAGCGAGCCCGGCGGCGGCCTGGCGGACCCGCTCGTCGAACGCATCCGGCTTTGCCACCTGGTCGAGATAGCCGACGCTGGCGGCCTCGTCCGGACGGTAGAGCCGGGCGTTGATGACAGCGCGGGAAAGCTCGGCCGGCAGCAGGCGGTCGCGGGCGAGTTCAATCCCGGCGATGGGCAGCGACAGACCGATGCCAACCTCGTTCAGGCCGATGCGGAAATCGCCCTCCGTGCCGATCCGCACGTCGCCCGCCAACAGCAGCAGCGCGCCCATGGCGACGGCGTGCCCGGTGACGGCAAAGACGATCGGCAGCGGCGAGAGATAGAGGCGTTTCAGCAGCGCCATGCCGTCCTCGCGCATTTTGGCCTTCAGCGCCTCGTCTTCGCCGCGAATGATCTTCAGATCGAAGCCGCCGGAAAGCAGGCCGGGGCGGCCACGGATGACGACGGCGCGTGCCCCCTCGGCTGCGGCACGGTCGAGGCCGGCGTTCAGGGCGGCGGACATGGCGGGCGCCATGGCATTGGCCTTGCCATCGTCCATCCGGAGCGTGGCAATGCCGTCGGCAAGGCTATAGGTGACGGGGGCGGACATGAGGCTCCAGGTTTCTTGGCGGATTCGGGACCGGACGCCAGTGTGGCCTGGAGGGGACGAGGTGTTAAGGGGGAAGTGCGAAAGGGGCGAGAGGGCCCTTGAAAACACCCTCCGCGCGCGCCTTCACGCCGCGACCAAACCACCATGAGGCTGGGAAGCATGTCGCGCCCTGCACATCAGGCATTGACCCCGCGGCCGATCCGAGTATGGTCCGGCCCTTCCTGGAAGGGCCCGTAGCTCAGCTGGTAGAGCAACTGACTTTTAATCAGTGGGTCACAGGTTCGAATCCTGTCGGGCTCACCAGACTTTTCAGAAGCTTAGGCGTGAGTGCCTGTGCGGCCGGCCAGCGACAGCGGGCGGGCAGCCGCCTGCCGCCGTAACGGCCCTCAGATGCAAGCCACCCTTTCCGCCAACGCACCGCGACAAGTCACCGGCTTGTGTTCGTGCGCGGGGGCGGCTATCCCGCTGACATTCTCCACAGGATTAACCGCCGCGCGAGCTGCCGTCACGAACGCCCTGGCTTGCGGCTGCAATCGGAAAGCCTCCGCCCGCATGGATATCCGCAATATTGCGATCATCGCGCACGTCGATCATGGCAAGACCACGCTGGTCGACTGCCTGCTGCACCAGTCCGGCACCTTCCGCGCCCACCAGAAAGTGGCCGAGCGGGCTATGGACTCGAACGACCAGGAACGCGAACGCGGCATCACCATTCTGGCGAAGTGCACCAGCGTCGTCTGGAAAGACACCCGCATCAACATCGTCGACACCCCCGGCCACGCCGATTTCGGTGGCGAGGTGGAGCGTATTCTCAGCATGGTCGATGGCGTCGTCGTGCTGGTGGATGCGGCCGAAGGGCCGATGCCGCAAACCAAGTTCGTGGTTGGCAAGGCACTACGCCTCGGCCTCAACCCCATCGTGCTGATCAACAAGGTGGACAAGCCCGAACAGCGCGCCTTCGAGGTGCAGGACGAGACCTTCGATCTTTTTGCCGCGCTCGACGCGAACGAGGCGCAACTCGACTTCCCGACCCTGTTCTCGTCCGCCAAACAGGGCTGGGCGGCGGAGGCTCCGGAGGAGCGCCCCGGCAATATGGATGCGCTGTTCGACAAAATCGTCGAGCACGTTCCGGCGCCGACGGTCGACGCCGATGCCCCTTTCTCCCTGCTGGCCGTCACCGTGGAGCGCGACCCCTATCTGGGCCGGCTGCTGACCGGGCGCATCCAGACCGGCAAGGCGCGGCCGAACATGCCGATCCGGGCGCTGGACCGCGACGGCAATGTGATCGAGACTGCCCGCATCTCCAAGCTGCTGGCCTTCCGCGGCCTGGCGCGCGAGCCGCTGGAGGAGGCGCAGGCCGGTGACATCGTCACGATTGCCGGCCTGACCGACGCCACCGTCTCCCACACGATCGCGGCACCCGAGGTGACAGAGCCGCTGCCGGCCCAGCCCATCGACCCCTCGACGCTGGCCATGACCTTCTCCATCAACGACTCGCCGCTGGCGGGCCTGGAGGGCGACAAGGTTACCAGCCGCCTGATCCGCGACCGCCTGATGCGCGAGGCAGAGGGCAATGTCGCCATTCAGGTGCGCGAGACCGAGGACAAGGATGCGTTCGAGGTTTCCGGCCGCGGCGAGTTGCAATTGGCGGTTCTGATCGAAAACATGCGCCGCGAGGGCTTCGAGCTCAGCGTCTCCCGTCCCCGTGTGCTCTTCCGCTCCAGCGAGCAGGGCCAGCGCGAGGAGCCGATTGAAGAAGTGGTGATCGACGTCGACGAGGAATACTCCGGCGCGGTCGTCGAGAAGATCGGCCAGCGCCGTGGCGAGATGCAGGAGATGCGTCCTGCCGGCGCCGGCAAGACCCGGCTGGTGTTCCACGCGCCGTCCCGCGGCCTGATCGGCTATCACGGCGAATTCCTGACCGACACCCGCGGCACCGGCGTCATGAACCGGCTGTTCAGCCACTATGCGCCCTATAAGGGCCCAATCGAGACGCGGCGGACCGGCGTGCTCATCTCGCTGGAGCAGGGCAAGGCCGTCGCCTATGCGCTCTACAATCTGGAGGAGCGCGGCTTCCTGTTCGTCTCTCCCGGCCAACCGGTCTACCAGGGCATGATCCTGGGCGAGCATGCCAAGGGCCAGGACCTGGACGTGAACCCGCTGAAGGCGAAACAGCTCACCAACTTCCGCGCCTCCGGCAAGGATGACGCACTCGACCTGACGCCGCCTGTGGCGATGACGTTGGAAAAGGCGCTCGCGTATATCGACGACGACGAGTTGGTGGAGGTGACGCCGGAAAGCGTGCGCCTGCGCAAGCGCTATCTGGACATCCACGAGCGCAAAAAGGCGGCGCGCAAGGCGGGATAAGGGCATGCCCGGACGCTACGGCGGCAAGCGGGTTCTGGTCACCTGCGTGGACAAGTATATGGGCCGCCCCATCGCCGACGCCTTTGCGGCCGAAGGGGCGCAGGTGATCGCAGATGGCGACCCGCTGCTTTCCAACGAGGCGGTCGATGCGCTCATGGCGCGGGCGGGCGAGATCGACATTGTGATCGCCAACTTTGCCGAAGACCCGTTCCGCACCCGGATCGGCCAGGTACGGGACCAGGACTGGTACGCGCTGTTCGAAGCGATGGTGCATCCGCTGATGCGCGTGGTCCGCGCCGTCGCGCCGGCCTGGATCGAGCGCAAGCGCGGCAAGGTGGTGGCAGTGACCAGTGCTGCGCCGCTCAAAGGCGGCCTGCCCGGCACGAGCGGCTATTGCGCGGCACGGGGCGCGCAGAATGCCTTTGTGCGCTCCGTTGGGCTGGAGCTTGCGCCGCACAACATCCAGGTCAACGCCATCGCCCAGAACTATATCCGCAACGAGCGTTATTTCCCCGATGAGTTGATCGAGAGCGATGTGTTCCGGCAAAAAGTGCTGCCGACCATTCCCACCGGCAAGGTGGCGGATGCGGAGGAAACGGCGGAACTGGCGCTGTATCTGGCCTCTGACAAGTGTACCCACATGGTCGGCCAGGTCATTCCCTGGGCCGGCGGCTGGGTCACCTCGACCTGAAGCAGAGCCGGAGAGCCTGCCGGCTGTCCCTCGTTTGGGGCGAAAAACAGCCGGCTTTGCTCAATTGGCGAAGCCTTCTCACCCCACTTGGTTGCGGGGAACCTCGCGGAAGGGGCGATCGGTGTCGGTGCGCGACTCTTTCGGCATTTTCAGGATGCGTTCGGAGATGATGTTGCGCTGAATCTCGTCCGTGCCGCCGGCAATCGAAATTGCGGGCGTCGAAACCAGAATCTCCGCAATCGTACCGTCCATCCAGCTATCCGAGCCGGTGAGCATCGCATTCGGGCCGGCGATCTTGGTGTGAGCCTGGTTTGCGGCGCGGGCCACATGGCTCGCCGCCAGCTTGCCAATGGAGCCTTCCGGCCCCTGCGGCTTGCCCATTTCCTGCGAGGCGCGGGCACGGCGGGCGGTCCATTCCGCAGCCTTGGAAAGCCCCAGCACCTTGGCGATCTCCTGCCGAACCGCGGGATCTTCATAGCGGCCGGCGGCCTCGGCATGCTCGATCAGCAGATCGACACGGCCTGTGCGCTGCGGGTACCAGACGTACGGCGCCAACTGGTGGTCGATTTCCTCATTATATTCCTGGTAGATGCGTTCCGGCCGGTCGATCTTCTGGTCGTAGCGGCGGGCGCCGTCGGCGCCGCGGCGCTCGTGCATCAGGGTGGTGGTCGCGACCTTCCAGCCCTCGCCCAGCTCGCTAACGCGCATCTCCTCCTCGATCACCGCGTCGGTGATGAAGACTTGGTTGAAGGAAGCGTGGCCGTTCATCTGCTTGAGTTGGTTCACGTCCACGCCCGGCTGACGCATATCGAGGATGAAATAGCTCAGCCCCTTATGCTTGACCGCGTCCCAGTCGGTTCGGGCCAGCAGCAGGCCGAAATCGGCGTGGTGGGCGCTGGTGGTCCAGACCTTCTGGCCGTTGATCACCCATTTGCCGTCCTTCCAGTCCGCCCGCGTCGCAGCGCCGGCCAGGTCGGAGCCACTGCCGGGTTCGCTGAAGAGCTGGCACCAGGTTTCCTCGCCCGTCAGAATGCCGCGCAGGAACTTGCTTTTGTGCAGGTCGGAGCCATGCGCCAGGATCGTCGCGCCAGCCAGTGTGCGAATGCCCATCTTCGCCGCGCCGATGGCGCCGAAATCGCGAATCACCTCGTCCACCACCAACGACATGGCGGACGACAAGCCCTTGCCCAGCCACTCTTTCGGGTAGTGAGGCGCCCCCCAGCCGGAATCGACCAGGATGTTGCGCCATTCCATCAGCGAGCGGTTCGGGTCCCAGTTGGCCTCCAGAAAGGCGCGGACGTCATCGCGGACTTGTTGCTCGGTCATCACGGTCATGATCTCAGGCGCTCCAGTGACGCAGCATGCGCTCGCGGTGCCAGTTGGCGTCGCCGAGGAACACCTCGCTCGCCTTGGCCCGTTTGAACCACATATGGGTGTCGTTATCGTAGGTGAAACCGATGCCGCCATGCAACTGCACCGCATGAATGGCGGTCTGGATGTAGGCGTCGGCGGACTGCGCTTTTGCCAGCGAGACGATGGCCGCTGCATCCCCATCGCCGTCATCGACGGCCGAGGCGGCAGCATAAGCCGAGGACTTCGCCAGTTCCACATCCAATAGCATGTCGGCGGCCTTGTGCTTGGTCACCTGGAAGGAGGCGATGGAGCGGCCGAACTGCACGCGCATGGTGGCGTATTCCAGCGCGTCCTCGCGCAGCCGCTCGGCGCCGCCGGCCATCTCGGCGGCCAGGCAGGCAACCATGGTGTCGAAGACTCGGGCATAAGCCGCCTCCCCTTCGTACGACGAGCCGAGCAGCACGGCGGGCGTGTTCTCGAAGTCGATGCGGGCGAGCTTGCGGGTCGGGTCCATGGACTTCAGCGGCCTGCGGGTAACACCGTCGGCCAGGTCGCTGACCACAAACAGGCCCAGATGGCCGTTGGCAAGGCGTGCGGCGGCCACGATCAGGCCGGCGTTCATGCCATCCAGCACATAGCTTTTGGAGCCGTGAAGGCGGTAGACAGAACCGTATTCGGTTGCCGACATGGCGATGGAGCCGCCGTTCCAACCACCATTCGGTTCCGCGACGGCAAGGGTGGCAATCGTTTCGCCGCTGGCGAGGCCCGGCAGGTAGGCCGCCTTCTGATCGTCGCTGCCGGCTTCGGCAATCGCGGTGGCAGCCATGACCGTGGAGGCAAAGAACGGCGCACAGAGCAGGGCCCGGCCCATTTCCTCGCAGGCGATAGCCAGTTCGGTCACACCGAACCCGGCGCCGCCGAAATCCTCCGGAATGTGCAGCGCGGTCAGGCCGAGGTCGCCGGACAGTGCCTTCCAGACCTCGGGGTCATAGCCAACCTCGCCCTCCATCAGAGCGCGAACCGCCGTTGTCGGCGATTTCGCCTCCAGAAAACGGCGGATAACGGAGCGGAACTCTTCCTGCTCCGCAGAGAAACTGAATTGCATCGGATCGTTAGCCTTGCGGTTTCAAGCGGACTGCGATGGCCGCATCGTAGACCGAGGCCGGGGGGAAGCGCCAGAGGGCAATGGCCCTCAAAAAAAAAGAGGGAGGGCTGATATGGCAACCCTCCCTGACCCCCTGAAGAAAATTTGTTATGGCCCAACCAGATGCGCCACCCTGGGAGGGACCCTGGATCGACAAGGCTCCTACCCCCCTCCAAGCGCTCTCAAGTGAGCGTTTGTAAGGTGTATGCAGGGTACGGTTTCGGTTCAGGGCCGCCCATCACCCAAATTGGGTATTTTGGTCCAAATTCGGGAAAAATTAAGACATTTTCCGGTCAAAATAAGGTTTCGATCAAGGTCAAAACCTTACCCCGCTACGCCGGGCGCGGTATCGGCGCCGTCGCCGGCCGCCATCGGAATGCGGAAGCCGAGCCGCACCGTCATGGCGCCGATCACCGGCAAGGCAGGGCCAAGGGGTTCTTTCGTCTGCATGGCCGGAAGACCCTATCGCAAAAGGCCCCGGCGCGGGGGCCGGGGCACGATTGTCCGGAGCAGATGGCAGGTGGGGGTCAGGCAGCCTTCGCCGCGGCCCGCGCGGCAGTCAGCGTGCCGGCGTGCATCAACGAGCCGGCGAGCGGGTGGCCGACGATCTCTTCCGCCAGTTGTGCGACCTCGACCAACTTGTCCACGTCGATGCCGGTCTCGATTCCCATTTCCTCGCAGAGGAAGGCCAGGTCCTCGGTGCAGACATTGCCGGCGGCGCCCTTCAGCGCCGCAAACGGGCAGCCACCCAGGCCCGCTACCGCCGAATCGAACTCGGTCACGCCCATCTGCATGCCGGCATAGGCGTTGGCGATGCCGAGGCCGCGGGTGTCGTGCAGGTGCAAATTGATGCCCAGCTCCGGCCACTGGTCGCGCACCGCACCCACCAGCCGCTTCACGGCGGAGGGATTGGCCCAGCCCATGGTATCGGCCAGGCTGACATACTCGATGGAACAGCCCATGTGGTCGGCCAGCGCCAGGATCTCCGCGAGGCGTTTGATCACATTCGAAATCTCAACCGGGCCTTCGTAGTTGCAGCCGAAGGCGGTCATGATGCTGGCGCGAACCACCGGGATATCGTTTTCCTGGTAGATGCGGATCTGGTTTTCCTGGATGCGGACATTGTCCTCATACCCGCGGTTGGTGTTCTTGCGCATGAAGGTCTCGGACGCCGTGGTCGAGATCGAGCCGAACATATCCAGCCCCGCGCCCTCTTTCTGGTGCATCAGTGCCCGTTGCAGGCCTTTCTCGTTCAGCCAGAGCACGTGATAGTTAATGCCGGGCACGCGCTTGAAGCCGCGAACGACCTCATCCGCGTCCGCCCAACCCGGCACCGCCTTCGGCGAGACAAAGCTTGCGACCTGGATTTTTTTCAGACCGGTCTCTGACAGCGCGTCGATCAGTTCGATCTTGCGGGCGGTCGGGATCGGGCCCTTCTCGATCTGGAAACCCTCACGCGGGCCTTCCTCGTGGATGGAGACTTTTTTCGGCAGGTCGGACATAGGGTCAGGTGCCCTTTCGGCTGGCTTTTGTCGCAGGGAGCGAGACGCGCAACCGGCAAGGGTGGAGGGCGGCTCAGTCCACCTCGGGCCCGTCGTCCGATTCCTCCTCGCGGCTGCGCCTGCGCTGGATTGACCAAACTACCATCCCAAGCCCCACCATACCAAGGCCCAAAGCGCGCGTGCTATACCCGAACAGGCCAGCCGCGCCACCCGGCGCGGCAGCCGCCGCCTGGGCGGAAAACTGGGCGGTGGCCAGGCCAACCGTCGTCATGATCAGAACGAAGACTATCCGCATAGGCTGCAACTCCGGTCCACCCATTGCGGAGTGTGGCGCGCCATGTGTTAACAAGACGTCAAAGCCCCTGACCTGCGGCGGGCTGCAACTGGTTCTCAACCCCCGGATCGGGTATAGAACCCCCTCCCCGACCGCGCCGCCGCCCCAAGGGAGCGCTTCTGCATGGCCCTTCGCCCTTATCGCCAGATCATCCGCCGCAAGTCACGCAAGATCATGGTCGGCAACGTGCCGGTCGGCGGCGATGCGCCGATCACGGTTCAGACCATGACCAACACGCTGACCAGCGATGCCAAGGCCACCATTGACCAGATCCGCCGGGCCGAAGAGGCCGGCGCCGACATCATCCGCGTCTCCTGCCCCGATGAGGACTCGACCGCGGCCATGCCGACCATCTGCAAGGCCGCCCACGTGCCCATCGTCGCCGACATCCACTTCCACTACCGCCGCGCCATCGAGGCGGCAGAGGCGGGTGCCGCCTGCCTACGCATCAACCCCGGCAATATCGGCTCAAACGACCGGGTGCGGGAGGTCATAAAGGCGGCGAAAGATCATGGCTGCTCCATCCGCATCGGCGTCAACGGCGGCTCTCTGGAGCGCGATCTGTTGGAAAAGTATGGCGAGCCCTGCCCCGAAGCCATGGTCGAAAGCGCCCAGCGCCACATCCGGATTCTGGAAGACAACGATTTTTTCGAGTTCAAGATCTCGTGCAAGGCCTCCGACCCGATGTTGTCGGCCGCGGCCTACCAGCAGTTGGCGACGGTCTGCGACTACCCCTTGCACCTGGGCGTGACCGAGGCCGGGGGCCTGCGCACCGGCACGGTCAAGAGCGCCATCGGCCTCGGCATGCTGCTGTGGGCCGGCATCGGCGACACGCTGCGGGTTTCGCTGAGCGCGGACGTGACGGAGGAGGTCAAGGTCGGGTTCGACATTCTGAAGTCGCTGGGCCTGCGCCATCGCGGCGTCAACGTGATCTCCTGCCCTTCCTGCGCGCGGCAGCAGTTCGACGTGATCAAGACGGTGGAGGTGCTGGAACAACGCCTCGGTCACATCACGACGCCGATGACGGTCTCAGTGATCGGCTGCGTCGTCAATGGGCCGGGCGAGGCGCGGGAGACCGACCTGGGCATCACGGGCGGCGGCAAGGGCACGCACATGGTCTATGTCGCCGGTCAGCCGGACCACCGCCTGCAAAACACCGACATCGTCGACCATATGGTCGGCCTGATCGAGGCAAAGGCGAGGGAAATCGAGGCCGAGCGGACAGCGGCCGCGGCGGAGTAGTTTCGCGAAAGGCGCCATTTCGGCGATGATGGTCGAAAGCTACCTCCACAGAGGACCGCGCCATAGATCACACCGTCGCCACCCCCACCCCCCTCGCCCAGGCCGAGCACGCTGCCGGCATGGCTGCCGACCGTGAGCACGGCGACTATATCTTCGAAGGCGGGACCGACGCCGACGAGGTCGCGGACCGGCGGTGGGCGTACGGCGAAATTCCGTCGATGGATTTCCATCATGCGGAAACGCCAGTGACGGCCTGCCGCCTGTGACCTACTGTCATCCTGCATCTGGACGAGCACTTTTGCATCAAATGCTCAATAAGCATGCGGCTCAAGTCCAGGGAGGAAGCAATTCGCCCAAGTTTCCTGACCGCAAGGTCGGGGCGAAAGGCAAGCCCGGTGACCCGGACTTGCTTTTTCGCGTTGGGGGCCTATTGGCCGGTATAGCCGCCGGCAATGTCTCTGAACGAGAACACCTCCAGCTCAATCGCCAGAAACAGTGCGCCCCACAGCACCGCCGCGATCAGCGTCGTCACGCCAGCCTTCAGCCACATCCGGTGCTTGACCGGTGCGCCGTGATCCTCGCCCACGGCGGGGTCCATATTGCGCTGGATACCCCAGGGAAGCACCGTGAACAGCACCATCCACCAGATGATGATGAAGGCGACGATGCCGGTGCCGATATTCATGCCTCAGGCCTGCTCCAATTCCACCAGCGTGCCGCAAAAATCCTTGGGATGCAGGAACAACACCGGCTTGCCGTGGGCGCCGATCTTCGGCTCGCCGTCGCCCAGGATACGCGCGCCCTCGCCTATCAACCGGTCGCGGGCGGCGAGGATGTCATCGACCTCATAGCAGACATGGTGCATGCCGCCGGACGGCGTCTTTTCCAAGAACCCTGCCACCGGCGAACCCTCGCCATAAGGCTCCAGCAGTTCGATCTTTGTGTTCGCCAGCTCGACGAACACGACGGTGACGCCATGCTCCGGCAGGGTTTCCGGCGCGGAAACCGTGGCGCCGAGCGTTTTGCGGTAGGTTTCCGCCGCGGCGGCCAGATCCGGCACGACGATGGCGACATGGTTGAGGCGGTCAAGCATGAACTAGGGGCTCCTTCAGAATCGTAAGGCTGGCGGATCAGGCCGCAATGGTGGCATCGACCTGCAACAGGTGAACGGTCACAACCGGGCGCTTGTCGAAACGATGGCGAAGGAAGCGGCGGACCGCGGTGCGGACCTTATCCGATTTCGCCCGGGCATCGCGCCCGCTGGCCCCCTCCAGCGTCTCCTCGACAACATCGGCGATATCATCAAGCAGTTCATCGTCTTCGCCATCGGTCAGGCCAAAGGCCGAGATTTCCAGATCGGCCACGAGATCGCCGTCGCGGTCTAGCGCGGCGCTGATCAGCACGCCGCCATTCTCCAACACCCGACGCCGGTCGCGCAGGGTCTCGCCGCCAATGGCGACGGTGCGCGAGCCATCGACGGCGTGCCTGCCGCTGGCAAGCCGCCCGATCTCGCTCGCGTGGTCCTTCTTGATCCGCAGCACGGTGCCGTCCGGCGCCTGGGCCACGGCAGGCACGCCACACTCGCGCGCCAGTTCGGCATTGGCGAGCAGGTGCGCCGTCTCGCCATGGCAGGGCACGACCAGCTTCGGTTTGACCCAACCGTACATGTCCCGCAACTCATCCCGCGCCGGGTGGCCGGAGACATGGATATGTGCCTGTTTCTCGGTCACGATACGCACGCCGAGCGCCAGCAGCCGGTTGCGCACGCGGCCGATGGCACGCTCATTTCCGGGAATGTCGCGGGAGGAATAGACCACCGTATCCCCCTTCCCCAACGCGATGTGTTGGTGCGAACCACCAGCCATGCGGGCGAGCGCGGCATTGGCCTCCCCCTGGCTGCCCGTGCAGAGGATTACGGTGTTATCCGGCGGCAGATAGCCCAGGTCCGATTCGTCCACCAGCGCCGGCAGATCGTCCGGCCAATAGCCGGTGGCCTTGGCGATGTCGTGCATACGCCGCAGCGAGCGACCGGCGAGGCCGACATGCCGCCCATGCTCCGCCGCCGCACGGCAAACGGTGATCATGCGCGCGACATTGCTGGCAAAGCTGGTGAAGACGATCCGGCCCGGCGCCTCGGCAATCTGCTGACCGATGCCAGCGGCCAATTCCGCCTCGCTGCCGGTGCGGCCTTCGACCGTGGCGTTGGTGGAATCGCAGAACATGGCGATCACGCCCGCCGCCCCCAGTTTTTCAAACCTGTCGGCGCGGAACCCCTTGCCCACTACCGGGGTCGGGTCGGTCTTCCAGTCGCCGGTGTGCAAAATCGTGCCGATGCCCGTTTCAATCGCCAGCGATTGCGCTTCCGGGATCGAGTGCGCTACCGGCAGATAGCTGAGCTTGAACGGTCCCAGTTCGAACGAGCCGCCGGCCTCGACGGTCCGCACCGTCACATCGCCGTCGCCGTCCTCCTGCAGCTTGCGGCGCAGGAACATGGCCGTGAACGGCGTTGCATAAACCGGCACGCCCAGGCCAGGGCCGACATAGGGAACGGCGCCCACATGATCCTCGTGCCCATGGGTAATGACGATACCCTGCAACCGGTCGCCCAGCGCCTTGGCCGGCGCCATGTCGGGCACGATCACATCAATGCCGGGATTTTGGTCATCGGCAAAGGTAATGCCGCAATCCACCATGATCCACTGGCCGGCATGGCCATAAAGGGCGGCGTTCATGCCAATCTCGCCAATGCCGCCGAGCGCGCAGAACAGCACTTCGTCGTTCCCCGGCACGGGCAACCGCGCCAGAGCCTTGTCTTTTGCCTTTGGCTTGCTCACGAGCGGTTCAGCCGATGAATCTCGAGCAGGCCGCGCAAAGTCAGGTCTTTATCCGTCAAATCGATCATATCCGTTGCGTGGAAGAAATGGGTGGAAAGCCCGCCGGTGGCGATGACTTTCACATCCGTCAGTTTCGCTTCTGTCTTAATTCGTGCCACCAGCCCCTCAATCAACCCCACATAGCCCCAAAAAATGCCGGACTGCATGGCGCCAACGGTATCGGTGCCGATGATCTTCTGCGGACGGCGCACGGCAATCAAGGGCAGTTTCGCCGCTGCCATGTGCAATGCCTCCATGGAAAGATTGACGCCCGGCGCGATGATGCCGCCCTGATAGCCGCCATTGGCGCTGACGACATCGAATGTGGTCGCGGTGCCGAAGTCGATGATGATCAGCGCGCCCGGATAGGCTTGGTGCGCCGCGACGGCGTTGACCAGGCGGTCGGCGCCGACCTCGCTCGGGCTCGGGACGTTGACGGTAATGCCCAACTCAACGCCAGGGTCACCCACCACCAGAGCCGTCACGTCGAAATAGTTGCCGCAGAGATTGGTGAGGTTAAACAGCGCCGCCGGCACCACGGTGGAGATGATGGCCGCATCGATGTCTGACGGCGTCAACCCTTTCAGGCCCATCAGCTGGATCAGCCAGACCGCATGTTCGTCGGCGGTGCGGTGGGAGTCGGTGGCGGCACGCCAAAGGCCGCGTTGCTCCTCGCCCTCATAGACAGCGAAAACCGTGTTGGTATTGCCGGCGTCGATGGCCAACAGCATGGCAGCAAATTCCGTCGGTGGCGGCGGGAGCGATGGTCAGGTGAAGATTTCGCCCGAGACAATCCGTTTCTCTAGCCCGCCCGCGTCCTCAATCACAAGAGCGCCATCGGGCGCAAGGCCGCGATAACGGGCCTGCAAGGTGTCGCGGCCCACCGTCAAGGTCAGCCGGTCGCCCGGTCGGTGCAGGGTGCGGGCGCCCCAGGCGCCGGCAATCACCGGAAAATCATACCGCCGCCAGCGGCCCCACCATTTGTCGAAGGCAGCGAGATAGGCTGCCAAAGCGCGCTCTGGCGAGACACTCAGGCCAAGCGCGGCCAGATCGGTGGCGGGATGGCGGGTTTCGGCGGGGTGATGCGCCAGGTTCAGGCCGGTGCCGATCACCAGCCAGCGCGCGGCGCTTCCATCCGCCTCTCCTTCCAGGAGGATGCCGGACACCTTGCCGCCATCCACCAACACATCGTTCGGCCATTTCAAGCGGATGCGGTCCTTCGCGATCCCCAAAGTCGGCAATGCGTCGGCGATAGCCACCGCCGTCACCAACGCCGCCTGGGGCGCAAACGCGAGCGGCAGGCGCGGACGCATGACGATGGATACGGCGAGGTTACCCGGCGGAGTCGCCCAATCCCGGCCATGGGTCCCTCGGCCGGCCGTCTGATGCGCGCTCCAGTACACCGAGCCATCGACCGCGCCCGCCCGGGCCGCGGCCTTGGCCTCGTCATTGGTGCTGCCGACGGTCTCGAACCAGACCGCACGGTAGCCGGTCGGCAGGCCTACCACCTGTCGGCTCAGCCGCCGAACAGAGCGGCGGCAGCCGCGCTCGCCGGGCCGGCAATCGGGCCTGGAACAAAGATGAACAGCAGGATCACCACGGAACAAACGGCCAGCACCGCCTTCATCTCGGCACCGATATTCCGATCGAGCGCTTCCACGGCATCGTCGAAATACATCAGCTTGACGATGCGCAGATAATAGAAGCAACTCACCACGCTGGACAGCACACCCACCACGGCCAGCACATACAACTCGGCGCCGACCGCCGCCTGGAACACGTACAGCTTGCCCCAAAAACCGGCGAGCGGCGGAACACCGGCCATGGAGAACATGAACGCCGCCAAGGCCGCCGCCATCATCGGATGGCTGCGCGAAAGGCCGGCCAGATCCTGAACGCCCTCCACCATGCGGCCGCTGCGGCGCATGGAGAGAATACAAGCGAAGGTGCCCACATTCATGAACAGGTAGAGCGCGAAATAAATCAGGACGCCCGCGACCCCCGCCTCCGTACCCGCCGCAACGCCGACCAGGGCATAGCCGACATGACCGATAGAGCTGTAAGCCATCAGGCGTTTGATGCTGGTTTGCGCGACGGCCGCGAAGGCACCGATGATCATTGAGGCCAGCGCGACGAACACAATCACCTGCTGCCACACATCGACCAGATTGCCGAACGGCCCATATAGCACCCGCACCACCAGCGCCATGGCGGCAATCTTCGGCGCCACGGCGAAGAAGGCGGTGATCGGCGTCGGTGCGCCTTCGTAGACGTCCGGCGTCCACATGTGGAACGGAACGGCGGAAATCTTGAACGCCAGTCCGGCGATAACGAAGACGATGCCCGCGGCCACGCCCAGCGGCACGCCCGCGTCGCCGGTCAGCACACCCGCCACGTCATCGAAGCCGGTATGGGCGCTGAAACCGTAGATGAGTGAGCAACCGTAAAGCAGCATACCGGATGACAGCGCGCCCAGCACAAAATACTTCAGCCCCGCCTCGGTGGAGCGCAGTGAATCACGCCGGAAGGCTGCCAGCACGTAAAGCGACAGCGATTGCAATTCAATGCCCATATAAAGCGCGATGAAATCGTTCGCCGACACCATCAACAGCATGCCCAGCGTCGCCGTCAACATCAGCAGCGGATACTCGAACCGCTGCATGTCCTCACGGCGGAAATACTCCACGGACATGATCACGGCGACCGCGCTGCTGACCAGAATCAGGATTTTCACGAAGCCCGTAAATCCATTTTCCAGGAACAGCCCACCAAACGCCGTGCCATACTCGCCCAACAGGCCCAACACCAGCACAACCACCAGCAGCAGGGACGACAAGAGAGCCACCAGGCCGGTGTCCTTGTTGCCGCGGAATACGCCCAGCATCAGCAACGCCATGGTGCCGATGGCAAGGATCACCTCGGGCAGGGCTACAGTCCAAGACATTTCTGCACTGCCTCCTTAGTGAAGTCCGCCGGTGGCGGCTTTGGCTTCGGGCATATGGGCGTCGGCGGCTTCAAGCGCGGCCCCGGTTTGGTCGACAATGGCAGCGACCGACGGATGGATCAGGTCAAGGAAGCTGGACGGATAAATGCCCATCCAGAAAACCAGCACAACCAACGGCACCATGATGCCGATTTCGCGCCAGTTCAGGTCGAGCATACCCTTCAGATCCTCTTTCTCCAGCTTGCCGAAAACCACCCGGCGATAGAGGTAGAGCATGTAGGCCGCGCCCAGGATCAGGCCGGTGGCCGCCAGCATGGCAACCCAGGTGTTGTCCTGGAAGGCGCCGGCCAGCACGAGGAACTCGCCAACGAAGCCGCTGGTGGACGGCAGGCCGACGCTCGCCATGGTGAAGACCATAAAGACAAACGCATATTTCGGCATGTTATGGACGAGGCCGCCATAACGCGCGATTTCGCGTGTGTGCAGCCGGTCGTAGACCACGCCGACACACAGGAACAGCGCGCCCGAGACCACGCCGTGGCTCAGCATCTGGAACATCGCGCCCTCGATCCCCTGCACGTTCAGGGTGAACAGGCCGATGGTCACGAAGCCCATGTGCGCGACGGAACTGTAGGCGATCAGCTTCTTCATGTCCTCCTGCGCCAACGCCACCAGCGAGGTGTAGATCACCGCGACGCAGGACAGCCCATAGACCAGCGGTGCAAAGTCGGCACTCGCCCCCGGGAACATGGGGATGGAGAAGCGGAGGAAGCCATAACCGCCCATCTTCAACAACACGCCCGCCAGGATGACAGAGCCGGCGGTCGGCGCCTCCACGTGCGCATCCGGCAACCAAGTATGGACAGGCCACATCGGCATCTTCACCGCGAACGAGGCGAAGAAGGCGAGCCAGAGCCAGGTCTGCATTTCCGGGCTGAAGGCGTGCTGCAACGCGTCCGGAATGCTGGCGCTACCCACATCCCAGTACATTGCCAGGATCGCGATCAGCATCAGCACGGAGCCGAGGAAGGTGTAGAGGAAGAACTTGAACGCCGCATAGATGCGGTTGCCGCCCCCCCAGATGCCGATGATCAGGAACATCGGGATTAGCACGCCCTCGAAGAACACATAGAAGGCGAAGAAGTCCAACGCGCAGAACATGCCGACCATGAAGGTCTCAAGCACGAGGAAGGCGATCATGTATTCCTTCACCCGCTGCTGAATCGCCTCCCACGACGCCAAAATACAAATCGGCGTCAGGAAGGTCGACAGCAGGACGAAGAACAGGCTGATGCCGTCAATGCCCACGCGGTAGGCTATGTTGAAATCGGGGAACCAGGGGTATTCCTCGACGAACTGGAATTCCGCCGTGCCGGCCTCGAAGCCGAACCAGAGGAATAGCGAGACGACAAAGGTGATCGCGCTGGTCCACAACGCCACATAACGGGCGTTGCGGGCCACGGTCTGCTCGTCGCCGCGCACGAAGAGAATGAACAACGCACCGATCAGCGGCAGGAAGATCGTGAGCGATAACAAGGGGATGCCGGTCACCGATCACGCTCCCGCTTGGCTGAAGTACCAGGTCAGCAACAGAACCACGCCGATCAGCATCGCGAAGGCGTAGTGATAGACATATCCGCTTTGCAGGCGGCTGGCGCCCCGCGCAGCCTCGATCACCCGGGCAGCCACGCCATTCGGGCCGAAGCCGTCGATCACCCGGCCATCCCCACCCTTCCAGAGCAACCGCCCGATCCAACGGGACGGACGCACGAACAGCCAGTCGTACAACTCGTCGAAATACCATTTGTTCAGCAGGAAGGCGTGCAGCCCCTTGGCATTGGCGACGAAGTCGGCGAGCGCTTCGCGGTTGCGGATGTAAAGGACATAGGCTAGCCAGATGCCGAACAGCGACGCGACGATCGGCAGCACCTTCACCCAGAGCGGCACATAGTGCGCATCGTGCAAGGCGGTGTTCTGCTCCAGGATCAAGATCGATTGGCCCCAGAAGTCATGGTAGTGGTCACCCACCATCATGCCTGCAAACAACAAGCCCGAGAAAATCGCGCCGGCAGCGAGCACATAGAGCGGCACCAGCATCACCGGCGGCGACTCGTGCACATGCGCCATCACCTTCTCGTCCGCCTGCGGTTCGCCATGGAAGGTCATGAACAGCAGCCGCCAGGAATAGAAGGCCGTCATGCACGCGGCCAGAATACCCAGGACAAACGCCAGCGTACCAACGGTAGAGCCGGCGGCGACTCGTGCACATGCGCCATCACCTTCTCGTCCGCCTGCGGTTCGCCATGGAAGGTCATGAACAGCAGCCGCCAGGAATAGAAGGCCGTCATGCACGCGGCCAGAATACCGAGGACAAACGCCAGCGTACCGATGGTAGAGCCGGAGGCGAACGCGCTTTCCAGAATGATGTCTTTGGAGAAGAAGCCGGCGAAGAACGGCAGCCCGGCCAGTGCCAAAGAGCCGATCCACATCAGAATGTAGGTCTTTTTGATGTGGCGCCAGATGCCGCCCATCTTGCGCATGTCCTGCTCGTCCGACATCGCGTGGATCACGCTGCCGGCGCCGAGGAACAGCAGCGCCTTGAAGAAGGCATGCGTCATCAGATGGAAGATCGCCGCCGGATAGGCGCTGACACCGCAGGCGAAGAACATGTAGCCCAGCTGCGAGCAAGTCGAATAGGCGATCACGCGCTTGATGTCGGTCTGCGTCAGGCCGATGGTCGCCGCGAAAAAGGCCGTCGCCGCGCCGATGAACGTGATAAAGCCCAGCGTTTCCGGCGCATACTCAAACACCGGCGACATGCGGGCGACGAGAAACACACCGGCGGTCACCATGGTCGCGGCATGGATGAGCGCACTGACCGGTGTCGGGCCTTCCATCGCATCTGGCAACCAGGTGTGAAGGCCAAGTTGGGCAGATTTGCCCATGGCGCCGATAAACAGCAGGAAGCAGATGATTTCCAGCGCCGGGAATTCGATGCCGATGAAGGTCAGCGAAGCCTGTGCCATTGCCGGCGCTTCGCGGAAGATCGTTTCGAAGGCGATGCTGTCGAACAGCAGATAGCAGCCGACAATCCCCAGCGCGAAGCCAAAATCGCCGACGCGGTTGACGACAAATGCCTTGATCGCCGCCGCGTTCGCGCTCGGCCGGTCGTACCAGAATCCGATCAACAGATAGGAGCAGACGCCGACGCCCTCCCAGCCGAAGAACAGTTGCAGCAGGTTATCCGCCGTCACCAGCATCAGCATGGCGAAGGTGAACAGCGACAGATACGCCATGAACCGCGGGATGCTGTGATCGTGGTGCATGTAGCCGATGGAGTACACGTGCACGCACGAACTCACCAGGGTGACCACCACCAGCATAACGGCTGTCAGCGTGTCGAACCGCAGCGCCCAGCGGGCCTCGAATGTGCCGGAACTGATCCAGGTGGCCAGATCAACCGTAAACGGATTGCCCATCATCGCGACGTCGATGAAAGCGATGACGGAGATAACCGCCGACAGGATCACGAGGCCGCTGGTGACGAGCTGCGAACCCTTATCGCCAAGGCGCCGGCCGAAAAAGCCGGCGATCACCGCGCCGATCAGCGGCAGAAAGATTGCGAGCGAATACATCTTAGCCCTTCATCAGGTTGATGTCGTCGACCGCGATGGAGCCGCGGTTGCGGAAGTACACCACCAGGATGGCCAGCCCGATGGCGGCCTCCGCAGCGGCAACGGTGAGGATGAACATGGCAAACACCTGCCCGACCAGGTCGCCCAGATGGGCAGAGAAGGCCACAAAGTTAATATTCACCGCCAGCAAAATCAGTTCGATCGACATCAGGATGACGATCACGTTCCGCCGGTTCAAAAATATACCGAAGATGCCGAGCGTAAACAGCACGGCCGCCACGGTCAGGTAATGGGCGAGCCCGATCTCGAGCATGTTTCTCTCCCCTACACGCCTTGACCGGTCTGGACCTTGACAACTTCGAGCGTATCCTCGGGCCGCCGGTCCATCTGAGTCGAAATCTTCTGCTTGCGCACGCCTTCGCGCTGGCGCAGCGTCAGCACAATCGCACCGATCATTGCCACCAGAAGCACCAAACCCGCGGCCTGGAACAGGTAGAAATAGTCGGTGTAGAGCACATGGCCCAGCGCATGGGTATTGCTCATGACGTCGAAGGCCGGCGTCGGTTGCGCCCCTGTAACGCCCGCCGGCAACACCGCGGTCGAGCCCAACAGGAAGATCAGCTCTAACAGCAGGATCACGCCGATAATGCCGCCGACCATGGCATAATTGGTGGCGCCTTGGCGCAGGCCTTGAAAGTTGATGTCCAGCATCATGACGACGAACAGGAACAACACCGCCACCGCGCCGACATAGACGACAACCAACACCATCGCCAGGAACTCGGCGCCCATCAGCACGAACAGGCCGGCGGAGTTGAAGAAGGCCAGGATCAGCCAGAGCACAGAGTGCACAGGGTTGCGCGCCGTCACCACCATCAGACCCGACAGAATCGTGACGGCCGCAAAGACGTAGAAGGCTAAAGCCGGGATAATCATGTGAAGTCTCTCTCGGTTCCCGGCGTCAACGGTACGGTGCGTCGGCTTCGAGCGCTTTGGCAATAGCGCTCTCCCACCGGTCGCCGTTTTCCAGGAGCTTTTCCTTGTTGTACATCAGCTCCTCGCGGGTCTCGGTGGCAAACTCGAAGTTCGGGCCCTCGACAATCGCATCCACCGGGCAGGCCTCCTGACAGAAGCCGCAATAGATGCACTTGGTCATATCGATGTCGTAGCGCGTCGTCCGGCGGCTGCCATCCTCGCGCGGTTCGGCCTCGATGGTGATCGCCTGGGCCGGGCACACCGCCTCGCACAGCTTGCAGGCAATGCACCGTTCCTCGCCATTCGGATACCGGCGAAGCACATGCTCGCCACGGAAGCGGGGCGAGAGCGGGCCCTTCTCGTACGGATAGTTCAGCGTGACCTTCGGCTTGAACATGGTCTTGAAGGTCAAGGCCATGCCCGAAACCAACTCGGTCAGCAGAAAGCCGCGGGCAGTGCGGTCGAAAAAGCTCATGAGCCGAGGCACTCCTAAATCGCGGGGTTGGGGACCCAATCGAAGGCGACCAATACGCCCGCGGTCAGGACGACCCAGAAGAGGGTAAAGGGCAAAAACACCTTCCAGCCGAGCCGCATGAGCTGGTCGTAACGGTAACGCGGCATGGTAGCGCGCACCCAAAGGAAGCCGAACAGCAACAGGCAGGTCTTGGCCAGGAACCAGAAGATGCCTGGGATCCAGTTGAACGGCGCCACATCGACGATCGGCAGCCAGCCGCCCAGGAACAGGATGGTGCCGATGGCACTCATCAAAATCATGTTGGCATATTCGCCGAGGAAAAACAGGCCGAACGTCATCGCCGAATATTCGACGTTGTAACCGCTCACCAGTTCCGCCTCCGCCTCCGGCAGATCGAAGGGCGCGCGGTTCGTCTCCGCCAAGGCCGAGATATAGAAAATCACGAACATCGGCAGCAGCGGCACGCAGAACCAGAGCCCGCGCTGCGCCTCGACAATCGCGCTCAGGTTCAGCGAGCCGACGCAGAGCAGCACGCTGATGATGACGAAACCGATGGAGACCTCATAGCTGACCATCTGCGCCGCCGAGCGCAGCGCGCCCAGAAACGGATAGCGTGAGTTGGAAGCCCAGCCGGCAACGATAATGCCGTACACGCCCAGCGAGGAGATCGCAAACAGGTAGAGCACTCCGACATTGATATCCGCCAACACCCAGCCATCGTCGAACGGAATCACCGCCCAGGCGACCAGTGCCAGGATAAAGGTAACCATCGGCGCCAGGATGAACAGGAACCGGTTGGCGCCCGTCGGGATGATCGTTTCCTTGGTCAGCAGCTTCAGGCCATCCGCCAACGGTTGCAGCAGGCCGAACGGGCCGACCACGTTCGGGCCCTTGCGCAACTGCATGGAGGCGATGACCTTGCGCTCCGCCAGCGTCAGATAGGCGACAGCGCCCAACATCGGCAGCACGATCGCCAGGATCTGCAGAAGAATGATGAGGGCCGGCCAGACATAGCCGCCCCAAAAGCCGGGTTCCATTGCGCTATCCATCGGTGCCGGTCGCCTCTGTCGCCGCGGGCAGCAATTCCTCGATACACCGCGCCATGGTCTGAGAGGCGCGCGCTATCGCGTTGGTGTGGTAGTAGGTCCGCACCGGCGAGGCAAACGGCGCATCGTCCAAATTGCCTTCGCCGCCGAACGCGCCCCATTCGGCCTCCATGACCGCATCGACAGCACCCAGGTGCGGCACCGTCTCCGTCATCGCCGCGCGAGCCGCATCCAGCGTATCGAAGGGCAGCGGCGTGCCGATTGCACCCGAGAGCGCCCGGACAATCGCCCAATCCTCCCGCGCATCACCCGGCGGAAACACGGCGCGGTAGCCATGCTGCGGGCGGCCTTCCGTGTTGACGTAAGTTCCGTCTTTCTCGGTATAGGCGGCGCCTGGCAAAATCACATCGGCCACATGCGCACCCTTGTCGCCGTGATGGCCCTGATAGATGACGAAGGCATTGGCGAGCTTCGCCGTATCCAGTTCGTCCGCCCCCAGCAAATACACCACCTCGATCTCGCCGCTGGCGGCGCCGTCGAGGATGCCGGCGGCATCGCGGCCGCCCTCCCCTGGCACAAAGCCCAGGTCGAGCGCGCCGACCCGGGCCGCGGCGGTGTGCAGCATGCCAAAGCCGTCCCGACCGCCGGCATGCTTGTCGGCAATCGCCCGGGCCATTGCCAGAACCGCGGAACCATCCGGCCGCGTCAGCGCGCCCTGGCCGATCACGATCAGCGGCCGCTCGGCCTCCTCCAGCACTTTCGCAAAATCGTGATTGCCGTCGGCAACTTCTTTCAGAGTTTGTGGACCGGCGCCCAAATAATTGTAACGATAGGTCAAGTCGGCATTCTCGCCGATCACGCCGATCTTGAGGCCGTTTTCCAGCCAAGCCTTGCGGATACGCGCATTCCAGACCGGCGCCTCGACCCGCGGATTGGTGCCGATCAACAGCAGCGCGTCTGCGTCTTCCACGCCGGCAAGGCCGGTGTTGAGGATGTAGCCAGCCCGGCAAGTCGGATCGATCTGTGAGCCATCCTGGCGACAATCCATCGATTTGACATCAAGGCCGTCCAGCAAACCTTTGAGGGCAAACATACTCTCACAGTCCGCCAAATCGCCGACAATGGCGCCGATCTTCTCCGGCGCCGTAGCCTTCAGCTTTGCGGCCACGGTTTGCAGCGCCTGCTCCCAGGATGCCGCCTTCAGCTTGCCGTCGGCACCGCGCACATAGGGCCGGTCGAGCCGCTGACGCTTCAGACCATCACAGGCGAAGCGCGACTTGTCGCCCAGCCATTCCTCGTTCACGTCCTCGTTCAGGCGCGGCAGCACGCGCAGCACCTCGCCCGAGCGCGAATCGACCCGGATGGCAGAGCCCATGGCATCATGCACGTCGACGCTTTCGGTCTTGGTCAATTCCCAGGGCCGGGCATTGAAAGCGTAGGGCATGGAGGTCAGCGCACCGACCGGGCAGAGATCGATCACATTGCCCGAAAGTTCGGAGGCAACCGCCCGTTCCAGCGAGCTGATTTCCATATCGCCGGAGCGGCCCAGCGCGCCGATGGTCGGCACGCCCGCCACCTCGTCCACAAACCGCACGCAGCGGGTACAGTGGATGCAACGGGTCATGATCGTCTTGATCAACGGGCCCATATACTTGTCGGCAACCGCGCGCTTCGCCTCTTCGAAGCGGGAGGTGTCGGCGCCGTAATACAGCGCCTGGTCCTGCAAATCGCACTCGCCACCCTGATCGCAAATCGGGCAATCGAGGGGGTGGTTGATCAGCAGCATCTCCATGACGCCCTTGCGGGCCTTCACGGTCATTTCGCTGTCGGTAAAAACTTCCTGGTTGTCCATCGCCGGCAGCGCGCAGGAGGCCTGCGGCTTCGGCGGCCCGGGCTTTACCTCAACCAAACACATGCGGCAATTGCCGGCAATCGAAAGGCGCTGGTGGTAGCAGAAACGCGGGATTTCCTTGCCGGCCGCCTCGCACGCCTGCAGCACGGTGCTGCCAGGCGGCACCTCGACCTCAATCCCATCGACCTTGAGCTTAGGCATTCGTCAAAACTCTCCTCAGGCCGCCGCGGCTTTGCCGTGATACTCGGCGATTCTCGCCTCCATCACCGGCCGGAAGTGCCGGATCAGGCCCTGAATCGGCCAAGAGCCGCCATCGCCATGCGCACAAATGGTGTGGCCCTCGATTTCCTTCGTGACCTCCCACAGCATGTCGATTTCCTCGACACGCGCGTTGCCGGCCACCATGCGCTGCATCACCCGCTCGACCCAGCCGAAGCCCTCGCGGCAGGGGGTGCACTGGCCGCAGCTTTCGTGACGGTAAAAACGGGCAAGCCGCGCGAACGCCTTGATGATGTCCGTGGATTTGTCCATCACAATCACCGCCGCCGTGCCGAGACCCGATTGCACGCCGCGCAGCGAATCGAAGTCCATCAGCACGTCGTCGCAAATACTCTTCGGCAGCACCGGCGTCGACGAGCCGCCAGGAATGACCGCCAGCAGATTGTCCCAGCCGCCGCGCACACCGCCCGCATGCTTCTCGACGAGTTCCCGAAGTGGAATGCCCATCTCTTCTTCCACATTGCAGGGGTTGTTCACGTGGCCGGAGATGCAGAAAAGCTTGGTGCCGGTGTTGTTCTCGCGGCCGAGGCCGGCGAACCACTCCGCGCCGCGGCGCAATATCGTCGGCGCAACCGCAATGCTTTCCACATTGTTCACCGTGGAGGGGCATCCGTACAGGCCCGCGCCGGCCGGAAACGGCGGCTTCAGGCGCGGCTGCCCCTTCTTGCCCTCCAGGCTCTCGATCAGCGCGGTTTCCTCACCGCAGATATAGGCGCCGGCGCCGCGGTGCAGATAGACGTCGAAGTCGTACCCGCTGTTCGCCGCGTTCTTGCCCAGCAGACCGGCCTCATAGGCTTCGTCGATGGCGAATTGCAGCCGCTGCGCCTCTCTATAGAACTCACCGCGGATATAGATATAGGCCGCCGTCGCCCCCATGGCAGAGCCGGCCACCAGACAGCCTTCCACCAGCTTGTGCGGGTCGTGGCGCATGATATCCCGGTCCTTGCAGGTGCCGGGCTCACCCTCGTCGGCATTCACCACCAGATAGGACGGGCGTCCGCCTGTATCCTTCGGCATGAACGACCATTTCAGGCCGGTCGGAAAGCCTGCGCCGCCACGCCCGCGCAGGCCGGAGGCCTTCATACGCTCCACGATCACGTCGCGGCCCAGTTGCACCAGGGCGGCGGTGTTGTCCCAATCGCCGCGCTTGCGCGCGCCGGCCAACATCCAGTCCTGCTGGCCGTAGAGATTGGTGAAAATGCGGTCTTCGTCGCGCAGCATGGCCTCAGTCGTCTCCGTCCACGGTCTGAAGGGTGGTGCGGCCGCCAGCCGGCGCGGAGGTCTGGCGCTCGACCTGCGGGCCGGGCGTCGGCGTCTCGCCGCGCATAAACGCGTCGAGGATGGCCTCGGTCTTGGCGCCGTCCACGTCCTCGAAATAATCGTCGTCGATCTGCAGAATCGGCGCATTCACACACGCGCCCAGGCATTCCACCTCGTGCAGTGCGAACTGGCCGTCCTCCGTCGCCTCGCCGAAGCCGATGCCGAGCTTCTTCTTGCAGGCTGCCGTAACATCGTCGGAGCCGCGCAGCCAGCAGGGCGTCGTCGTGCAGACATGCACGTTGATGCGGCCGCCGGGCTGGGCGCGGTACATCGTGTAGAAGCTTACCACCTCCCACACCCGGATCTCCGGCATGTCCAGCATCCCGGCGATATGCGCAACCGCCGCCCGCGTCACCCAACCGTGCTGCCGTTGCGCCAGGTCGAGCAAGGCCATGACGGCGCTCTGCTGCCGGCCCGACGGATACTTGGCAATCTCTTTCTCGGCCTTCGCCTGATAGTCGGGCGTGAAGGCGAAGCTTTTCGGTTGGACCGCGTCCTCGGCAATATGCAGATGGGTCAACGGTCGATCTCCCCGAACACGATATCCATGGCGCCCAGCACCGCGACGCTGTCCGCCAGCATGTGGCCTTTGCAGAGATAATCCATCGCCTGCAGGTGGGCGAAGCCCGGGGCGCGAATCTTGCAGCGGTAGGGTTTATTGGTGCCGTCCGCCACAACATAGACGCCGAACTCGCCCTTCGGCGCCTCGACCGCGGCATAGACCTCACCGGCCGGCACGTGATAGCCTTCGGTATAGAGCTTGAAGTGGTGGATCAGCGCTTCCATCGAGGTCTTCATCTCGGCACGGCGCGGCGGTGAGACCTTGCCATCGGTGGTCATGACCGCACCTTCCGGCATCTGGTCCAGGCACTGGTGAATGATCTTCAGCGACTGGCGCATTTCCTCGACCCGCACCAGATAGCGATCGTAACAGTCGCCGTTCTTACCGACCGGAATGTCGAAGTCCATGCGGTCGTAAACGTCATAGGGCTGCGCCTTGCGCAGATCCCATGGCACGCCGGAAGCCCGCAGCATCGGCCCGGAAAACCCCCAGTCCATCGCCTCTTCCCGCGTCGCGCGGCCAATATCGACGGTGCGCTGCTTAAAGATGCGGTTGTCGTTCAGCAGGGTTTCCATATCCCGGATGAAGTTCGGGAAATTGTTGGCCCAGGCCCGAATCCTGTCAGCCATGCCTGCCGGAATATCCTGGTGCACCCCACCCGGCCGGAAATACGCCGCATGCAGACGGGCGCCACTGGCGCCCTCATAGAACTCCATCAGCCGCTCACGCTCTTCGAAGCCCCAAAGCAGCGGCGTCATGGCGCCGACATCGAGGGCGAACGCGGTCAGGTTCAGCAGGTGGTTAAGGATCCGACCGATCTCGGAGAACAGCACGCGGATATACTGGCCGCGCTCCGGCACCTCGATTCCCGCCAACCTCTCCACCGCCAGCGCAAAGGCATGCTCCTGATTCATCGGCGCCACATAGTCGAGGCGGTCGAAATAGGGCACGGCCTGGGTGTAGGTCTTGTATTCGATCAGCTTTTCGGTGCCGCGGTGCAACAGACCGATATGGCTGTCGATGCGGTCCACGATTTCGCCGTCCAGCTCCATCACCATGCGCAACACGCCGTGCGCTGCCGGGTGCTGGGGACCGAAATTCAGCGTGTAGTTTTGGATATGTTGCTCGGCCATGGCCCTAACCCTGCGCCTCCTCATCCTCGGAGGCCTTTTCGTCGCCGGGCAGCATGCGCTCCGGCCCCTCCCAGGGCGACAGGAAGTCGAACGTGCGGAAATCTTGGGTCAGCCGCACCGGCTCGTAAACGACGCGCTTTTGCTCGTCGTCGTAGCGGACTTCGACATGACCGGTGAGCGGGAAGTCTTTGCGCAGCGGATGGCCCTCGAAGCCATAGTCGGTCAGGATCCGACGCAGGTCCGGATGGCCGCTGAACAGAATGCCATAAAGGTCGTAGGCCTCGCGCTCGAACCAGCCGGCAGACGAAAAGACCCCGGCGACCGATGGCACCGGCGCATCCTCGTCGGTGGCCACCTTCATGCGGATACGGTGATTTTGCCGGTGCGAGAGCAGGTGATAGACCACCTCGAACCGCTGCTCGCGTTCCGGATAGTCGACGCCGCAGACATCGAGCAGCATCTTGCAATCGCACTGGGCATCGTCGCGCAGGAAGGTGGCGGCGGAGACGACCGTGTCGCGCTTGACCCAGACGATCAACTCCCCGCGCCGCACCTCTGTGCGCAGCACGGCATCTGGCAAGCCGGCTTCAATATGGGCGGCTAGGTCTTGCAAGGGGTTCAATCCTCAAGCGTGAAAGGCTGGCTAGCGGGCGATAGAGCCGGTGCGATTAATCTTTTTCTGCAACAGCAGCACACCATAGAGCAACGCCTCTGCCGTCGGCGGACAGCCGGGCACGTAGACATCCACCGGCACGATACGGTCGCACCCGCGCACCACCGAATAGGAATAGTGATAATAGCCGCCACCGTTGGCGCAGGAGCCCATGGAGATCACCCACCGCGGTTCCGCCATTTGGTCGTAAACCTTGCGCAGCGCCGGCGCCATTTTGTTGGTCAGCGTACCGGCGACAATCATGACGTCGGACTGCCGCGGGCTTGGCCGGAACACGACGCCGAAGCGGTCCAGATCATAGCGGCTGGCGGCGCTGTGCATCATCTCCACGGCGCAGCAAGCCAGGCCAAACGTCAGCGGCCAGAGCGAGCCGGACCGCGCCCAGTTCACCAGCTTGTCCATCTGGGCGACCACGAAACCCTTGTCCTGCAATTCGTCGGTCACCCCGCGCAGGATCGCATCTTGCGTGGCACCGCGGCCGATCAGGCCGTTTTGGCCAGGAACCGGGGATGTCTGGCCGATCACTCCCATTCCAGGGCTCCCTTTTTCCACTCGTAGATAAAGCCAATGGTCAGGATCCCGAGGAAGATGACCATGGACCAGAAACCGATCAGCCCGATCCCGCCGAGCGACACCGCCCATGGAAACAGGAAGGCCACTTCCAGATCGAAGATGATGAACAGGATCGCCACCAGATAGAAACGCACGTCGAACTTGCCGCGCGCGTCGTCGAACGGCTCGAACCCGCATTCATAGGCCGAGTTCTTTTCCGGATCGGGTTTTTGCCGGCCGATAATCTGCGAGGCGATCACCGCCGCCGCCGCCACACCGGCCGCGATACCGAGAAACATCAGGATGGGCAGGTATTCTGCCAGAAGGGGCTCAAGGCCGGGCATGATCCCTCGCCTGCAGGCTGCGTGTACCGAACGAACACAAACTATACGACCCAGCTTATCCGCTTTCACAGGTGCCAGGGCGAACGAATGGTCGCGCAAGGTTTAGGGCAATCGCTCGGCAAACGCAACGCGTGACCGTGCGCAAATGCGCCCGCTACGGCTTATTTTTTTTGAGAGATTGTGGGGGAAATGGCGGGAGTGACGGGGCTCGAACCCGCGACCTCTGGCGTGACAGGCCAGCGCTCTAACCAACTGAGCTACACCCCCGCAAAGGGCGCCACGAGCCGCTGCCGCTATAAGCGGTGGGCCACGTTGGGAGCGCTGTATCTAGCCGCTGCGCCGGAGGGCGTCAACGGCGAAAGCACTCCGTTCAAAATTTTTTTAGGAGAGGTAGACGCCCCCGTTTACCTGCATCACCTGCCCGGTGATATAGGCAGCATCTGGCAGGCAGAGATGGCGAACCATTGCCGCCACCTCAACCGGCAAACCCTTGCGTTTCAGGGGGATGCTCTCATTGCCGAGTGTGCCGGGAAGCGAGCCCGCCGCGGCGCCGCGCAGCGTGTCGATCGCCCCCGGCGACACCGCGTTGACCGTAATGCCATACTCGGCCAGGTCCATGGCCAGCCCGTGGGTAAAGCCCTCCAACCCCCCTTTGGCCGCACAGACATGCGCCCGGTGCTTGGTGCCGAGCCGGGTGGAGACCCCCGACATGGTCACGATTCGCCCACCGCGGCCGCCTTCGATCATCTGCGGCACCACCGCGCTCACGCAATGGAAGGCGCCATTCAGAGCCACATCGATGACTTGTGCCCATTCCTCGAATGCCATTTCGGGGAACGGTGTCTGCCGGCGCATGGCCGGGTTGCTGACCAGAATATCGATTCGGCCAAAATCCCGGGCGACAGCATCCACCATGCCCTTGACCGAAGCGCCATCGGTCACGTCCGCCATGTAGCCGCGGGCCGTGCCCTGACCGTGAGCGGCGTTGATCTCGGCCACCACCTCATCGACGGCCGCCTTGTCGCTCAAACCGTTGACCGCGATCTGCGCCCCGACCTCGGCCAGGCAGAGCGCTATCTCGCGGCCGATATTCTTGCCGGAGCCCGTGACCAGGGCCACCTGCCCGGCCAGAGCATTGCCATAGATGCCGTCGGCCATCATGACCATCCTTCACAAACAGCCCCGGCGCAGCTGTCATAGACAAGCTGCGCCAACACAAACTGCAAATATGGGGATTTGGTGGGCGGTGACAGGCTCGAACTGCCGACCTACTGGGTGTAAACCAGCCGCTCTACCAACTGAGCTAACCGCCCTTAAGCGGCGGACGCGGCGCAGAGAGCGCTGCGTGCACTGCGCACCGAACCGCGAACCGGCCGGCCTTAGCCGTTCAGCGCGTCCTTCAGGCCCTTGCCGGCACGGAACTTCGGCTGCACCGAAGCGGCAATCTCAATCGGATCGCCCGTGCGCGGGTTGCGCCCGGTGCTGGCAGCCCGTTGGGTTGCCGCAAACGTGCCGAAACCAACCAGCCGCACTTCATCGCCCGCCTTCAGAGCGGCGGTGATCGAGTCGAACACCGCGTCCACCGCCTTGGCAGCGTCGGCGCGGGTGATATCCGACGCATCGGCGACGGCGGCTACCAGATCGTTCTTGTTCAATGGAAATCTCCCTATTCTTCATGTACCCGGACCCGGGCGAGCAATGCCGCCGCGGTCAGCGGGCAACACGCGAGCCAAGGATACGCTGGCATTCCATCGGGTCAATCATTGAAGCCGTCGCGGCGGCGCTTTTTTCGAAAAAAAGAAAGGGGGCCGGTCTAACGGGCTGACCGCCCCCCTTCCTGCTTGCCTGGAGCAACGGCTCAGTGCGTCCTCACTTCGGTACCGGACTTGCCCGACGACACACCGGGCGCGGCATCCGGGCTCCATTCGACAGCAGTCGGAAGTTCCGTGAGCGCAATCGCCAACACTTCGTCGACGGTTTCCACCGGAATGATTTCCAGCCCCTGCTTCACGTTATCTGGAACCTCCGCCAGGTCTTTTTCATTGTCCTTCGGGATTAAGACCTTGGTGATACCACCGCGCAGCGCGGCCAGCAGTTTCTCCTTCAGGCCGCCAATGGGCAGCACACGGCCACGCAGCGTGATTTCGCCGGTCATCGCGACGTTGCGGCGCACCGGGATTCCCGACAGGGCCGAGATAATCGCCGTGCACATGGCAACACCGGCCGATGGCCCGTCCTTCGGAGTCGCGCCTTCCGGCACGTGGACGTGGATGTCGCTCTTTTCGAACTCCGGCGGAATGATGCCGTAGTTCAGCAGCCGCGACCGCACAAAGCTGCGGGCCGCCTGCACCGATTCCTGCATCACATCGCCGAGCTTGCCGGTGTGCGAGACATTGCCCTTACCGGGCATGGTCACGGCTTCGACCTGAAGCAACTCGCCACCGACCTCGGTCCAGGCCAGACCGGTAACAACACCGACATAATCCTCGGCCTCGATCTCGCCGTAGCGGAATTTGCGGACACCCGCGAAGTCGCCCAGATTCGCATCCGTGACGGTGATTTCGGTCTTGTCGCTGGTTGCGATTTCCTTCAAGCACTTGCGCGCCAGATTCGCGATTTCCCGCTCCAAATTCCGCACACCGGCCTCGCGGGTGTAGTAGCGGATCAGATCGCGCACCGCGCTCTCCTCCACTGTCCACTCGCCCTTCTTCAGGCCATGATCCTTAGTCTGTTTCGGGATCAGGTGGCGCTTGGCGATCTCGACCTTCTCATCCTCGGTATAACCGGCGATGCGGATGATCTCCATCCGATCCAGCAACGGCTGCGGCATCCGCAGCGAGTTGGCCGTGGTGATGAACATCACGTCGGAAAGGTCGTATTCGACCTCCAGATAGTGGTCCATGAACGTGCTGTTCTGCGCCGGGTCCAACACCTCCAGCAGCGCGGCCGAAGGGTCGCCCCGCCAGTCGGCGCCCAGCTTGTCGATCTCGTCAAGCAAGAACAGGGGATTGGACTTCTTCGCCTTTTTCATGCCCTGGATGACCTTGCCGGGCATGGAGCCGATATAGGTGCGGCGGTGGCCGCGAATCTCGGCTTCGTCCCGCACGCCGCCGAGGCTCATGCGCACGAACTCGCGCCCCGTCGCCCGCGCAATCGACTTGCCAAGCGAAGTCTTGCCGACGCCGGGCGGACCAACCAGGCAGAGAATCGGGCCCTTCACGACCCGGGTGCGCTGCTGCACCGCCAGATACTCGACGATGCGCTCCTTGACCTTTTCCAGGCCATAGTGATCGGCATCGAGGATCTCCTCGGCCTTTTTCAGATCCTTGCTGACCTTGCTGCGCTGCTTCCACGGGATGGAGACCATCCAGTCGAGATAGTTGCGCACCACCGTCGCTTCCGCCGACATGGGCGACATGTTGCGCAGCTTTTTCAGCTCCGCATTCGCTTTTTCGCGCGCTTCCTTGGTGAGCTTGGTTTTCTCGATCCGCTCTTCCAGTTCGGCAATTTCGTCCTTGCCGTCCTCGCCATCGCCGAGTTCCTTCTGAATGGCTTTCATCTGCTCATTCAGGTAGTACTCGCGCTGAGTCTTCTCCATCTGGCGCTTGACGCGGCCGCGGATGCGCTTTTCGACCTCCAGAACATCGATCTCGCCCTCCATATGGGCAAAGACCTTTTCCAGGCGCTCGCGCACGGCGATGGTTTCGAGCAATTCCTGCTTTTGCGGGATCTTCAGCGACAGGTGCGCGGCCACGGTATCGGCCAGCTTCGCCGGATCCTCGACCTGGTTGATCGAGACCAGCACCTCCGGTGGAATCTTTTTGTTCAGCTTCACATAGGATTCGAACTGGGTGACCACCGTGCGCGCCAGCGCCGATTCCTCAGCACCCGCCGGCTCGGCGCTCTCCAGCACCTCTGCCTCGGCCTCAAAGAAATCACTGCGGTCGGAGAACCCGACAACCTTGGCCCGGCGCGTGCCTTCGACCAGCACTTTCACCGTACCATCCGGCAGTTTCAGCAATTGCAGCACCGTGCCGATGGTACCAATGTCATAAATCTCATCCGGTTCGGGATCGTCGTCGGAGGCGTCTTTCTGGGCGACGAGCAGAATCTGCTTGTCGTCTTTCATCACCTCTTCCAACGCCCGCACCGATTTCTCGCGGCCGACGAACAGCGGCACGATCATGTGCGGAAAAACGACGATATCCCGCAAGGGGAGGACTGGAAACGTTTCGCCCATCGAACACCTCTTATGATGGGCCACAACAACAGGCAGTGTGCGGCCTCGGAGAACATCAAATATGTGCTGTCGGCGGCCGATACAAGCACCTGCCAGCAAAGCCGGCCGGTGCCTGCGCCACCCAACGCCCCAGACGGCACCCCGATGGCGCCGGGGTTACGACGCCAGATCGGGCCCGGCGCCGGCCTTTTTCTCCGCATAAATGGACAACGGCGCGGCACGCCCCTCCACCACTTCGCGGTTGACCACGACTTCGGAGACGCCATCCATGGTCGGCAGCTCGTACATCGGGTCCAGCAGAATGCCTTCCAGAATGGAGCGCAGGCCGCGCGCACCGGTCTTGCGCTCGATCGCCCGCTTGGCGACCGCCGACAGCGCATCCTCGGTAAACTTCAACTCCACCCCTTCCATGTCGAACAGGCGTTGGTACTGCTTCAGCAGCGCGTTCTTCGGCTGGGTCAGGATCTCGATCAGAGCCGGCTCGTCCAGATCTTCCAGCGTCGCCAGCACCGGCACGCGGCCGACGAATTCGGGGATCAGGCCGAATTTCAGCAGATCTTCGGGCTCGACCTCCCGCAAGATCTCACCGGTCTTGCGGTCATCTGGCGAGCGCACGTCGGCACCGAAGCCGATGGCCATCCCCTGCCCGCGGCTGGAGATGATCTTGTCGAGGCCCGCAAAGGCGCCGCCGCAGATGAACAGGATGTTGGTCGTGTCCACCTGCAGGAATTCCTGCTGCGGGTGCTTGCGTCCGCCCTGCGGCGGCACGCTGGCGACCGTGCCTTCCATGATCTTCAGCAGCGCCTGCTGCACGCCTTCGCCCGAGACATCCCGCGTGATCGAGGGGTTGTCGGACTTGCGAGAGATTTTGTCGACCTCGTCGATATAGACGATGCCGCGCTGGGCGCGCTCGACATTGTAATCCGCCGCCTGCAGCAGCCGCAGGATGATGTTTTCCACATCTTCTCCGACATAGCCCGCTTCGGTGAGCGTCGTGGCGTCGGCCATGGTGAAGGGTACATCCAGAATGCGGGCCAAGGTCTGCGCCAGCAGGGTCTTGCCGCAACCGGTCGGACCGATCAGCATGATGTTGGACTTGGCGATCTCGATCTCGTTCGCCTTGCCTGCGTGCGAGAGGCGTTTGTAGTGGTTGTGCACCGCCACCGACAACACGCGCTTGGCGAAGGCCTGGCCGATGACGTAATCGTCCAGCACCTTGCAAATCTCTTTCGGCGTCGGAACGCCGTCACCCGATTTGACGAGGGTACTTTTGTGCTCCTCTCGGATAATATCCATGCACAGTTCGACACACTCGTCACAAATAAAGACCGTGGGCCCTGCGATCAGTTTCCGCACCTCGTGCTGGCTCTTTCCACAGAAAGAGCAGTACAGGGTGTTTTTCGAATCGCCGCCGTTACCGGATTTGCTCATCTGCTTTCCACTTGGTCCGCGTACTCCACACGACATGTTGCCAGGGTTCGCCGGCGCCGACAATGGCAGATTGCGAACCTATCTCATAACATAGGCACGGCGGGGTGCCGTGCCTATGATCGTGCCGTACAAATCTTGCCGGAAGGGTAACCGGCATCGTCAAGCTGCCGGTTAATCGGCATCCATCGGCGCCGGGCGGCGGGCGACCACGTCGTCCACAATCCCAAACGCCTTGGCGTCCTCCGCGGTCATGAAGCGGTCGCGCTCAAGGGCTTCTTCGACCGTCTTCATGTCCTGGCCGGTGTGGTGGACGTAAATCTCGTTCAGCCGCTGGCGCAGCGCCAAAATCTCGCGGGCATGGATCTCGATATCGCTCGCCTGGCCGGAGAAGCCGCCGGAAGGCTGATGCACCATGACGCGGGCATTCGGCAGGCAGTAGCGCTTGCCGGCCGCACCGGCCGCCAGCAGCAATGAACCCATGCTCGCCGCCTGACCGACACACACGGTCGACACGTCGCAACGGATGTACTGCATGGTATCATAGATCGCGAGGCCGGAGGAGACCACGCCGCCCGGCGAGTTGATGTAGAAGTAGATATCCTTCTTCGGATTTTCCGCTTCCAGAAACAGCAATTGGGCACACACCAGGCTGGAAACGCCATCGTGCACCGGGCCGGTCAGGAAGATAATCCGCTCGCGCAGCAAGCGCGAATAAATGTCGTAGGCCCGCTCGCCCCGGTTGGTGGTTTCCACCACCATCGGCACGAGCATGTTCATCGTCGTATCGCGCGCGTCATACATGGCAACGCCAGTCCTTCACTGTCTGCGGATGCCGAGGGCTGCGGCTTAGCTGGAGGCTGCCTCTTCGGACGCACCCTCTTCCTTTTCACTCTCCGAAACCGCTTCCAGCAGTTCGGACGGCGGCAGCTTGCGCACCTCGACCTTGGCCAACTCTAAGATGTAGTCGACGACCTTGTCTTCCAAGATCGGCGCCTGCAATTGGCCCAGCATCTGCGGGTTCTCCATATAGAACCGCTGCACCATCTCTTCCTGCCCGGGGTACTGCGCCGCCTGCTGGGCGACCGCGCCCTGCAGATCCTCGGGGCTTACCTCGATATTGTTGCGCCGGCCGACTTCCGAGAGCAGCAAGCCGAGGCGGACGCGGCGCTCGGCCACTTTCCGGTATTCCTCGCGCAGTTCCTCGTCGGTCTTGCCCTCGCGCACTTCCTCGGCGTTCTCGCCTTCGAGCTGCTGCTCCAGCTCGCCCCAGATGCCTTTGAACTCGGCCTCGACCAGCGCTTCCGGCAGCGGGAAGGTGTGCGCTTCGTCCAGTTTGTCGAACAGCTCGCGCTTCACCTTGTTGCGGCCGACATTGCTGTACTCGCGCTCCATGGTCTCGCGCATCTGCCGGCGCAGATCGTCGAGGCTTGCGGCACCGAATTTCTCCGCCAGCGCGTCGTTGATTTCGGCCGGAGCCAGCTCTTTCAAGCCTTTCAGCTTCACCGCGAAGCTGGCTTCCTTGCCAGCCAGATGCTCTGCGCCGTAATCCTCGGGGAAATTGACGGTGACGGTTTTCTCATCGCCGACACTCAGACCGACCAACTGCTCCTCGAAGCCCGGAATGAACTGGCCGCCGCCCAGGGTCAATTCGTAATCTTCCGCCTTGCCGCCCGGAAACTCCTCGCCGTCGATGGAGCCGGTAAAGTCGATGACCACGACATCGCCATCGGCGGACGGCCGCGCCTCGGTCACCTCAATACGCTCGCGCCGGTTTTCGGCCATGCGTCCCAGCGCTTCCTCGACCTCGCTGTCCGGGATTTCCGGCTCCAGCTTCTCCAGTTCGAGGGTGGAAAAGTCCATCGGCTCGAACTCCGGCAGAACTTCCGCCTTCAGCGAGAATTTCAGGTCGCCGCCTTCCTGGTACTCGCCAAGCATATCGACCTCGGGTTGGGCTGCCGGGCGGATATCGCGATCGTCCAACGTGCTCTGGATGCCCTCGCGCAGGGTCTCGTCCAGAATCTCGGCGGTGACGGCCTTGGCGAACCGCTGGCGCAGAATCTTCATGGGAGCCTTGCCCGGGCGGAAGCCCGGCAGGTTGACCGTCGGCGCCAGTTCTTTGAGCTTTGCCTCGACCTTGTCGTCAATCGCGGCAGCGGTGATCACGCACTCGAACTCGCGCTTCAAGCCTTCGTTTAGCGTCTCGGTAACCTGCATTGGCTGCTCTTCAATGACCTTTGGAGATGACGGCGTATGCCAGCGGAACTGGTGCGGGCGAAGGGACTCGAACCCCCACGGCCAAGGCCACTGGAACCTAAATCCAGCGCGTCTACCAATTCCGCCACGCCCGCATAGGGGAAGCGCGCCTGATACCGCAGCGAACGGCCCAGCGCAAGGAAGAAGGCGTAGGGTCGATCAGCGCAGCCGATCCGTCAATGCCGCTGCGGCCGCATCCAGGATGGCTTCGGCGTCCAGCCCGTGCACGCGATAGAGGTCGGGAATGTCCCCCGACTGCCCGAACCGCTCCACCCCCAACGCCCGGAGCGGCTGCTGCCGCACGCTTCCGAGCCAGGAAAGCGTCGCCGGATGGCCGTCGCAAATACTGACCAAAGCGGCGTCGCCTGTGAGGGCTCCCAGCAACTGCCCGATCCAGGACTCACGCCCGTTGCGCCGCCAGTCGCGGTGCAGCCGCGAGGGCGAGGTTACCACCAGAACGCCAAGCCCTGGCGCATCCTCCGCCAATTGCTCGGCGGCCTCCAGCGCCTCCGGCAGGGCGGCGCCCATGGCGATGAGCGCCAGGTCGCAATCGCCGGCGGGCTCGCGCAACCAATAGCCGCCCCGCACCACCGCACCGCGATCGAGCGTGCGCTCCGGCTGTTCCAGGGGCCGGGTGGAAAGCCGCAGATAGACGCTGCCGCCGTCGGACTCGTCCTGCATGTGGCCGAAGCCCCAGTGCATGATCGCCGCCAGTTCATCCACAAAAGCCGGCTCGAAATAGGCGAGATTCGGCAGGCCCATGCCGATCAACGGCGTCTCGATGGACTGGTGTGCGCCGCCTTCTGGCGCCAGGGTCAGCCCGCTGGGCGTTGCCACCACCATGAAGCGTGCGTCCATGTAGAGGCCATAGTTCAGCGCATCCAGGCCGCGCATGATGAACGGGTCGTAGAGCGTGCCGATGGGCAGCAGCCGCTCCCCAAACAGCGGGCCGGAAAGGCCAAGCGCGGCCAGCATCAGGAACAGGTTGTTCTCGGCAATGCCAAGCTCGATGTGCTGGCCTTTCGGGTCCATGGACCAGCGCTGGGCGCTGACCACCTGCTCCTCGCGGAACACGTCGATTCGCGGTTCGCGCGCGAAGATGCCGCGTGCATTGACCCAACCGCCGAGATTGGTCGAAACCGTCACATCCGGCGAGGTCGTCACGATCCGGTCGGCCAGCGGCCCGCCGGTGCGCGCGATATCGGCCAGGACGCGCCCGAAACCTTCCTGCGTCGATATCCGCTCCGCCTTCGGAACGGGTAGGCTCGCGGGCAAATCCACCGTCGCCGCCTCATGCCGGCGGTGCTTGCCCTGGTCGCGCAGGAAAGGCGCCGCCTTGATACAGGATTCGAGCGCGGGCCGGTCCTCTTCCTCAATGCCGGCAAACTTGTCCCATTCCTGCCCTTCCCCAACTTGCATCTGGCTGCGGAACGCTTCCATCTGGGAGGTGTTCATGATGCCGGCATGATTGTCCTTGTGGCCGGCGAACGGCAGGTTGTTGCCCTTGATGGTGTAGCAGATGAAACAGGTCGGCCGGTCCCAATCCACGGTCTTGAACGCCTCGACCATCGCCGCCATGTCCTGGCCGGCAAGGTTGGTCATCAACTCTGCCAACGCCTGATCGTCATACTTGTCGAGCAATTCCGAAATGCCCTCGACACGGCCGATATCGCGCAGCACCTGCACCCGCCAGGCCGCCCCGCCCTTGTAGACCAGGGCCGAATAGAGGGAGTTCGGGCAGTCGTCGATCCAGTCGCGCAGCGCCTCCCCGCCCGGCTCGGCAAAGGCCGCCTGCAGCTTGCGCCCGTATTTGAGCGTAATGACGTCCCAGCCCATGGCGTGGAACAGCCCGTCGATCCGCCCGAACAGCCGGTCGGAGACCACTGCGTCCAGCGACTGCCGGTTATAGTCGATCAGCCACCAGACATTGCGGATATCGTGCTTCCAGCCCTCCAGCAGAGCCTCGAACACATTGCCCTCGTCGAGTTCCGCATCGCCAACAATGGAGACCATGCGGCCAGGCTTCTCCCCCGGCCGCCACTTCATCTGCACATAATCCTGCGTCAGCGCCGCGAAACTGGTAAACGCCGCGCCAAGCCCGACCGAGCCGGTGGAGACGTCCACATCGTCCTGGTCCTTGGTCCGGGACGGGTAAGACTGCGCCCCGCCCAGTGCCCGGAACCGCTGCAACTGGTCTTGGCTCTGGCGGCCCATCAGGTACTGAATCGCATGATAGGCCGGTGAGGCATGCGGCTTCACCGCAACCCGGTCCTCGGGATTCAGTTCGGAAAAATACAGCGCCGTCAGCATGGTCGAAACGCTGGCTGATGAGGCTTGATGCCCGCCAACCTTCAGCCCGTCCCGGCTCTCACGCACATTGTTGGCATTGTGGATCGTCCACGACGACAGCCAGAGCACACGCCGCTCCAACTGCTCCAACAGGGCAATATCCGCTTGGTTGGAGCCGCGCGGCGGCCCAGCGTGCGTATCCGGCATGAAACCTCTCCGAACATTCTGCGTGGCAGCCTTGTAGCACACCGGCCGAACGCAACACTCCCAAGATCCGAGCGCCGACCGCTGCCCGTTGTCACGCAGGTCCGCGGGCTATAGGTTGCTGCCGACTTAACCCGTGTGTGGTTCGATGCTGGGAGATGGTACCCATCCGTTGGCCGAATCGAACCACCGGATTACTGAAATAGCGTTTCGATCGGGCCGCTGGGAGGCAGGGATGCGCTGCAATTTTCGTACGCTCGCAGCAGCGTTTGTCTTGGTTGCACTTGCCGGCTGCGGCACCCCGGCAGCGGTCAGGGAATTATCGCAGACCCAAATCGCCGCCTACGATACCGTCATCACCGCTGCGATGACCCATCACGAAGCGCTGATTGCTGCCGCCCGGCTGATCGTCGATGATCGCAAACAGCGCATCGATACGCGCACGAAGGGGTTGGCAGATGATGCCGCCGAGGCAATCCGGCGACAGCCCGCATCGGCAAAGGAAACGGTCCTCGAATACAGCAACGTCGTCCGGGACGCGGAAAAGGATAAGGCTCGCCTCGATCGCGACGCACAAGAGATTGGCCGCCTGTCGAACCAGTTGGTCGCCTCGCTGAAGGAAATGAAACAGGCTCAGTTGGCGCTGAACGCCTATTTGGAGCAGGAAGCCGTCGGCGAATCCTTCGTCAAATCAGTACTCGGTCAGGATAGCGTCGCCGGCTTTACCCAGCATGTTACCGACGCCATCAACCGCGCTGCATCGCTCTCCGAACAACTGAAGAGCGCCATCGGCGCCCTCAAAGGTTAAGGAGCCAGATCATGGCCGACATGTCGAAAGAAGAATTGCAGCAGGCAATCGCCAAGCTGGAGCCCCTGGCCGACACCCTGGGTTTTGCGGACAAAGCCAAACTGGTCCGCCTGCAAAACAAACTTGACGGTATGGCCCTGGCCGAGATTGCGGCCAAACTTCAGGCCATGCCAACTGCCGATGCCGATGACCTGCGCAGCAAGGTCAACGCGGCGCAGGCAGCCAGCAACGACCGGCAGGCGGCAGCCGATGCCTTCAACCGCGTCATCGGTCTTGCCGCCCGCGCGCTCGACATTGTGCTCTAACCGCCCTTCACCCCCTGCGCATTCACATAGACCGCATAGACCGACTGGCTCGCCGCCATGAACAGGCGGTTGCGCTCGGTGCCACCGAAGCAGACATTGGCGCACCGCTCCGGCAGGTGGATGTGGCCGATGGCGGTGCCGTCCGGCGCGAACACACGCACGCCGTCCAATTCCGCCGAGCCCATGCCCCAGCCGCACCAGAGATTGCCGTCCGAGTCGCACCGCATGCCGTCCGGTGTTCCGCCTGGCCCCGCATCGATGTGCACCCGGCGGGTGTGGGCGCGGATGCCCTTGCCGTCGTCCTCCATGTCATAGGCCAGGATGGTCCGCGTCGGCGCAGAGCGGCTCGCGACCACATAGAGAAGGCTCTCGTCCGGCGAAAAGCAGAGCCCGTTCGGCCCTTCGATATCGTCAGCGATCATGGTCATCGCGCCCGTGTCCGGGTCCAGGCGGTAGACTGCCCAGGGCAGTTCGCTTTCCGCCCTTTCCCCCTCATAGCGGCCGAGGATGCCGAAATAAGGGTCGGTGAACCAGATTGAGCCATCCGACTTCACCACCACATCGTTCGGCGAGTTCAGCCGCTTGCCCTGGTAGCTGTCGGCCAGCACGGTGATGGTGCCGTCATACTCCGTCCGTGTCAGACGCCGCCCATGCTCGCAGGTGACCAGTCGCCCCTGCCGGTCGCGGGTGTTGCCGTTCGCCCAGTTGGAGGGCTTGCGGTAGACGCTGGTCTGGCCTGTCTCCTCCTCCCATTTCAAGATGCGTTGGTTCGGAATATCGCTCCAGAGCAGGTAGCGCCCATCGCCGAACCACACCGGCCCCTCCGCCCAGCGGCAGCCGGTGTAGAGCCGCTCGACGGCGGCGGAAAAAATCCTGATCGGCGCGAACCGCTCGTCCAGCACCTCGACCGCCGGGTCGGGATAGCGGGGGAAATCGCGCCAGCCGGCAGACGCGGGATGGATGACGGACATGGGCGGGGTTCCTCTTGGTCTCCGGGGCACGAACCGACAGTCTACCAGATCGCAGCCGGGCGGCCAGTGGTCGAACCTGGCCATACGGTCCGGGCTGGCCGACTACCCTGGCAGCCCCGCGTCAGCCCTCATCCGGAAGATGGGGTCGTTCGGGTCGCGGGTGTGGTGGGCCCAATCGGCCCCCAGCGGCGGCACGGCGCCGATGGCGAGGCGCGTCGTCTCGAACACGCAGATGCGGTGGGCGATCAGCCAGGGGCCGCCGCGCCGCTCCACCCGGTCGACATAGCGGCCATAGTGGGAGAGTTGCACGACCTGGTTATCCGCACCTTCGACACGGTAGCCCTTGGCCGACTCGGCACTGAGCGTGTGTGCGGTCATGAAATAGGTCTCGGCCACGGCCACATCGAAGGCCGGGCTCGGCTCCGGTCTGGCGAACTCCACCAGGCATTGCCCCAGAAAGTGCATGGCCTGGGGATGGCCGCCGGTGCGCTCCTCGGCAAAGCGGATAAACCCATCGATATCGCCCTTGTAGTCGCCGTGGTCGTCGGTGGCATCGGGATGGTAGACGTTGCGCACCCCCTGCCAATCGGCGCGGTCGACCCCGCGGGCATAGACAGCCATCAAATCCTGGATTTCGGCCCGGTCGATCAGGCGTTGCAGGGCGTTGGACATGGCGGTTCCTCGGGCTTGAACTCAGATTGGCATTCGATCGCGACGCCGGTCGCTTCAGGCCGCCGGCTCGACCTCGCAAAAGGTTTCGTTGTAGCAGGCGCCAAACTCGATATCGGTGCGCACATCCACCGGCAGCAAGGCGTTAACCGTCTGGCCGGTGGGGCTGGTGCCAAGCCAGGTGCCTTTCGGCGAATACAACACGCCGGGCCGCACCGCATCCGTGACCTGCGCCTTGAGGTGGACTTCGCCGCGGGCGTTGTGCAGGCGCACGGTCTGGCCATGGCCAACCCCCCGAGCGGAGGCATCGGCCGGGTTGATTTCCAGCACCTCCAACCCTTGCGAGGCTGCGTGCGAACCGAAAGTGGCGTTGGTGCGCTTGTCGGAACTGGGCGAGATCAGCACCAGCGGCAGGTCTTGCGGCGGCGGCGCGTATCGCGGCAGGCCGAAGCCAAAGCGGTCCTCCAGATCTTGGGCGAACAATTCGATCTTGCCGGAGGCGGTGCCGGGCTTCACGCTTTTACAGAGAATCAACTCCTCGCCGCCGTCCGCGGTCATCGCCAGCGCGCGGTCGAGCGGCACCTGGCTGGGCCGGAAACCCTGCAGCTTCGGGTCGGCATCGGCGAAGGCGTCATCCATCAATTCGGCGTCGGTTGCCCGGAAGATCGGATCATCGAAGCCGAACCGTGCCGCGAGGCGGCGGAAAATTTCGGTGTTCGGCAAGCATTCGCCGACACAAGGGATCACCGGCTCGGCCCGTTGCAGGTATTGCTGGCCGTAGGCGCCATAAATGTCGGCATACTCGAAATGGCTGGCGGCCGGCAGAACCACGTCACAATACGCCATGCTGTCGGTCATCACCACATCCGCGCCGCAAACGAACACGTCCTCTCGGGCCAGCGCCCGGCGCATCGAGTTCTGGTCCGGGTGCACGGCAATCGGGTTGTGGTTGTAGATCATGACCGCGCGGATCGGCGGGTCGAGATTCTCGTCCAGCAGCAGCGGGCCGACATCGACGATATTGATCGTCCGCGTCCCGTCCGGCGCCAGGTCCGGGCGTTGCAGGCGGGCGGTGGTCTTCGGGAAGCTGTTGCCGGGCTTGGCGAACACGCCGGCGCCCATCCGCCCGTGCTGGCCGACAAGCGCCTGCAGCGCCATGGCGGCACGGATTCCGGAGCCTCCCGACGCGCCCCGCTCGATACCGTTGCCGACAGAGACACCGATGGTCCTGCGTTCGCAATAGAGGTCGGCAAAGGTGTCGAACTGCTCCGGAGAGACGCGGCAGGTTTCGAACACCTGCTGCCGCGTGACCTTGCGGGCCTCGGCCATATAGGCGTCATAGCCTTCGACCCACTCGGCGATGAACGCCAGATCATGCGCGCCACGCCGCTCCAATTCCGCCGCCATACCAAGCGCCAGCACGACGTCGGTGCCCGGATGGATGGGGATATGCAGGTCGGCCTGCTCGGCCACCTTGGTGCGCTTGGGGTCGATGACCGCCAGCTTTGCCCCGTTCGCGGCCTTGGCGGCGTTGATCGCCCGCATCAGGTGCAGGTTCGAGACGGTGACGTTGTTGCCCCAGACCACGATCAGGTCGGAGTGGCGCAACTGCTCCGGCGGCATGCCGGGCGCGGAACCATAGAGGCTGGCATAGGCGCTGCCTCTGACCAGGCCGCACAAAGGTCCGCGTGAAAGGAAAGATGCGCCCAGCCGGTGGAAGAACCGCCGGTCCATGCTGCCGCCGGCAAGCTCGCCATGCGGGCCGGCATAATTGAAGGGCAGCACCGACTGGGGGCCGTGCGCGGCGATGGCCTTGGAGAAGCCGGCGTGAATCAGCCCCAGCGCCTCGTCCCACGAAATGCGTTCGAACTGGCCAGAGCCACGAGAGCCGGTGCGTTTGAGAGGATGCGTGAGGCGGGCGGGGCCGTGCACGAAGTCCGGGTAATAGCGGGCGACTTTGTTGCAGATGACACCCGCCGTATAGGGATTGGCCTCGGAGCCGCGGACCCTGACGAGACGGCCTTCCTCCACTTCGGCGGAAAGACTGCAGGTATCCGGGCAGTCGAGCGGGCAGACGCTGGGAAGAGTCTGGGAGGCGGTCATGGCGAGGCTCCTCTGCTTGGCCGCGCAATCTAGAGGAAGAATGCCATCCACGCCACCGGCTCATGCTCCCAAGCCGGCTCACGCTCCACAGAAGCGATGGCGCTGCGCACGCTCCCCGATGGCGCAAAGCGCCGCCCGGGGAAACAGCACCTCGTTACGCGGGCGCAAACACGTCCTCGTGCTTCTCGACGAAGTCCGCACTGATCCCCGCCGGGGTGATCGGCTTACAGAAAGCCTCGTCCGTTTGCAGCGTCGGCACGCACTTGCTGGCGAACAGACGCAGGTTCTGTTCGGCCCGCTCGTGCGGCATGCCGCCGAAGGAGTATTCGCCGACCAGATGCTCGGTGCCGGTCAGGCGGCGCAGTTCGGCGATCTGCTCCAGGCAATCCTTCGGCGTGCCGACAACCTGGATCGAGACGTAGAATTCGTTGGCCTTCTGGCGGAAGCCCGGATCCTTCATCTTGGTGTAGGTCTTGGCCATCTTGCCGTAGCTCTCATAGCCTTTCACGCTGGCCAGGCCGCCGTCGGAGAACTTGTAGTGAGCCTCGATCGAATCCCACTTGTTGCCGAGATACTGTTGGCCCAGTTCCACGGCCTCGTCGCGGCTTTCGGCACACGCGATGTTGGTGGAGATGATCGGCGGGCGCGGCTTGTGGCCCGCCTTCACGGTCATCTCGTGGAACTTGATCACGTCTTCGGCGCACTTCGCCCATTCGTTCTGCATGATCACCAGCATGCCGAGGCCCATGCCGGCAATTACCTCCGCCGATTCCGGGCTGACGGAGGAGGCGTAGAACCGCTCCTCCGGCCGGGAGATCGGGCGGGGGCGAATCGACATTTTCGGAATCTGGAAGAACTCGCCATTGTGCTCGAACTCTTCCTCGCGCAGCGCCTTGACGACCACCTGCGCGGCCTCGACGAAGCGGGGCCTCGCCTCGCCCATGTCGATGCGGAAGCCCTCATATTCCGCCCGGCCCGCGCCGCGGCCGAAGCCGAACAGGCAGCGCCCGCCGCAGAGGATATCCAGATGGGCGATCATCTCCGCCACGCGCACCGGATCGTGCCAGGGCAGCACAATCACCGCCGTGCCCAGCTTCACCCGCTGGGTGCGGCCGGCGAAATAGGCCAGCAACTGCGTCGGCTGCGGGCTCATGGAATAACCGGTGAAGTGGTGCTCCAAGGCAAAGATGGAGTCGAGCCCCAGCGGCTCGGCCAGATCGCCCATCGCCATGTGGTCGCGCATCACCGCAGCGTCGGAGCGGCCCTGCTGCTGCAGCATGTTGAGAGAAATGCCTACTTCCATGAGGAGTCTCCTTCGGCCTTGTACTTAAGACGCAGGATGACCGAGCCTCGCGGCAGACGCAACCCCGTCGCCGAACAACGCGGGATATCGCCCGCCTGTTAATGATCCGCGCGCAGCAGGATCCGCTCGGCGAGACCGGTTTCGTAACCGAGCGCATCCGGCAGCAGCACGATCGAGTCCGGATAATGGGAGCGGGCCAGTCCCTTGCGTTCCAGGGCGGTCCAGACCGCCTTGTTTTGCAGGCCGGTGGCGTCGCGGCTCATGACGATGGCGTCGCCGCAGTGAAAGTGATCGCCATGCGGACGGGGGAAGTAGCGGATCAGCACCTCGCCGGTGTCGGCATTGGCCTCTGAGAACATCGGCACGGTGGCCAGTTGCTGCAACACGGTCAGCGTCTTGAGTTGCAGGGCGTTCAGTTTCAGTGGGTTGGTCTTGGGCGCCATCTTGGTCCATCGCGCTGAGTGAGGCCGGGCATCGCGCCCGGTGTTCGGTTCGGAATCCTAGCCGATCCCCCGGCCCGGCGAAACAAACGTTTGCAGCCAGCGGAAACCTGATGGCTTGGCGGCCGGGCCGCATTCGGGCAAGCTGGCGCAACTGGCGGTCTGATCGAAACGCTTGCTACGGCAAGTGTTTCGTGAATCAGCCCATTATTTCAATCATCCGGTGGTCCGATGCCGACGGATGGGTGCCATCTGTCGGCATCGAACCACTAGAATCCGGTGGTCCGATTCAGCCAACGGATGGGTACCATCTGTCGGCATCGAACCACCAGGACCCTGCATTGCGGAGCCTCCCCCCCCCCCGTGCGCGACGTCGGCATCGGCGCTCTTCTCGGCCTGTTCCTCGGGCTGCTGATCGGCCTCTCCGCCTCGGAGGTGGTGGCCGGCGTGGCAAGCGGTTTGGTGGCCTTGCTGGGCGCGCTTTTCGGGCTGCGCTCGGAAGCTGCGCCCGGCCCCCTGCCCGGCGGCAACGGCGCCCGTGTCGCGGGCTTTGCGGCGGCCGGAATTCTGGCGGTGCTGCTGGGCCTTGCGGCGCGCACCCATGGCTGGCTCGAACCCTCTCCCGCCGAGACCCGGGAGCGCTGGGTTGCCGCCGGCTTCACGGCCGAGAATGCCCGGGCCCTCACGGCCTTTCGGCATCTGGGCCTGGTCCCCGCGGGCCGAACCGCCGGTGAGGCCAAGACCGCGAACGCCCGCACCGGCGCCCTCTTTGCGAACCCCGGCGACAATGCCGCCTGCGACGCCCTCACCGCCCGCCGCTACGAAACGGCCAGCGCCCTGGCCGGAGCCATGCGGGCCGAAGGCGGGGTGTGGGAGCGGCTGGCCGACCGCATCGGCGTCGGCCTCGACAACGGGGCCCGGCATCTGGCCCTGCAGGCCTCGGTCGCAGCGCTCTGCCAGGAGCCCTAGACATGCGCGGTGGCCCGATCATCGCCCTGCTGCTCTGCCTGCCGACCGCCGCTGCGGCAGCGCAAGGCCTGGCGCCCGGCCTGCGCGAGCAGCTGGCCCGGAGCGTCGTGCAGGTCCAGGCCCGCGGCTGCCCTGCCCCGGATGGCGGCAGCGAGCGGCGCGTCGCCACCGGTTTTGCCTATGGCCCCGCCGGCCATGTCGTGACCGCGGGGCATGTGGTTGCCGGGTGCACCGCCATAACCGTCTATTGGGAGAAATATGGCGGCCAGACCCAGTCTGCCCGCCTCGCCCGGGTGCTGGCCCGTGCCGACCTCGCCCTGCTGGATGCGGGCCCGGCGCCTGGCGAGCCGCTGATCGCCGAGCCGGCCCGGCCGCCGGTGGATGCGGAGGTGGAAACACTCGGCTACTATCTGGCCGTGCCGACCATGAGCAACAAGCGCCTGCGCATCACCTATGGCTCGGCCCGGCTCGCCGATATGCTGCCGCCGGACACAAGGCGCGAGTTGCAGCGGAGCGGCGCTATCGACGTGAACCTGGATATCCTGCGGCTCGACGGCAGCCTGCTGCCCGGCCATTCCGGCGCGCCGGTGTTCGACATGGCCGGACGCGTCGTCGGCATCGGCTCCGGCGGCCTGAAAAGCGGTGCGGCATCGGTGAGCTGGGCGGTTCCCGCCTCCCACCTGGCTGCCCTCCTCGCCTCCAACGAACAGCCGGTCGCGGGCGCCAATGCCTCGAACCTGTTCGCGACCGGCGCCCCGGAACCGCCAGCCTCCAGCGGAAGCAATGGTAGCGTCGCGGCAGCCGCCATGCAGGCGGATTGCGGCAGCGTCCGCTTTGTCTACACCGGCGTGCGCAGCTTCCAGGAACTGACGGTTGGCCATGACGACCTGCAAAGCGTCAACCTGCTGATGACCGAGTTCGGCTTGAGCCGGCAGCAGGTGGCCGGCTTCCGCTATCACACCTTCCAGCCGGTGGATGGCGGCGCCGCCGTCGCCATTCCCGATTGGGCGACGCTGCGGGATTCGGGCGAGGTGTGCCGGGCGCTCGACCCGAGCGGCCGCATGACGGTGGAGTTCGCAGGCGCCGTTGTCGGCTCGGCCTGGGAGGCACAGGCGGTCTCGACCCAGTTCGAGAATGCGTTTGTGCTGCGCTCCGGCCGTGTCTGGGCGCCCTCGCCCGACTATTCCTACATCGCACCCTATGACCGGGGCGACGGGCTGACGGTGAACCGCAAGACCGCCGTCGGCCTTACCGCCCAATACGTGCCGTCGCTGGCGTTCGAAACATTGCTGCTGCACCAGCCGCCCCGGACGGGCTATGCCACCTTTACCGGCGTGATCGGCACTTATTGGGACTTGAACGCGCAGGCTTTCGCCTATTGCGAGACTCAGCCCTACGTGCCGGAGTGCGCGCCGGTGGTGGCCCAGGGGCAGCGCCTGGCCCAGATGATCTTCGGCGTGCTGCTGTCCACCGCGCCGCGCATTTGAGCTCTTGACACCCGCGGCACGCATCGCCGCGATTGTTCGGCACGAGCGGCAGCGCTAGGCTCCGCGGCAGACTGATCGTCATTCCGAGGGAAGCCCCAGCATGTCCAGCCAGACCGTACTCGTAGACCGCAAGAGCGGCATTGCCATCGTCACCCTGAACCGGCCGGAGGTGCTGAACGCCCTCAGCCCGCAAATGGCTCAGGAACTGCGCAACGCCATGTACGAGTTGGAGGCGGACAAGGCGGTGCGCTGCATCGTCATGAAGGGTGCGGGCCGCGGCTTCATGGCGGGCGGCGACGTTGCCGGCTTCAACGAAAACATGGACAACCTGCAAGTCCATGTCGGCAATATGCTGGACGACTTCCACTGCGCGACCCGCGCCATCGTGCGCATGGCCAAGCCGGTGATCGGCGCGCTACACGGGCCCGTTGCCGGCGCCGGCATGAGCCTGGCGATGACGCCGGACTTGGCGATTGCCGCCGATAACCTGATGATGACGCTCGCCTACGCCAATCTCGGCACCAGCCCGGATGGCGGCTCCACCTATTTCCTGCCGCGCATTGTCGGGCGGCGCAAGGCGTTCGAGATCGCCATGCTGTCCGACCGCTTCGACGCGGCGGAGGCGGAGCGGCTCGGCCTCGTCAACAAGGTGGTGCCGGCGGACCAACTCGACGCCGCGGTCATGGAGTGGGCGGAGCGGCTGGCGAACGGCCCCAGCTATGCCTTCGGCTGGACCAAGAAGCTGATCGACCAAAGCTTCAACTCCGACATCGACCGCCAGTTGGAGGAAGAGCGCGCCGGCATCGTCGCTTGCGCCGGCTCCGCCGACATGCAGGAGGGCATTCGCGCCTTCGTCGGCAAGCGCAAGGCCGCGTTCAAGGGGGAATAGCCACGCCATGCGCGTCACCGTCGGGCTTGCCATCGCCGGGCTGGCGATTGCCGCCAGCATCGCCTTCGCCGCACTCGAATTCTCCCGCGCCTTTGTCGATGCCCGCACGGTGGACCGCACCGTTACGGTGAAAGGCTTGGCAGAGCGGGAGGTGGAGGCGGACACGGCCATCTGGCCGCTGCGCTTCACCGCCACCGACGACGACTTGACCGAGGCGCTGGAGAAACTGCGCGCCGACGAGGCGGCCGTCCGCGAATTTCTCTTCGTCGGCGGCATCGCCGCAGGCGAGATTAGCGTGCAGCAGTTCTCGGTGATCGATCAGTTGGCCCAGCAATACCGTTCCGGCCCGGTGCAGAGCCGCTATATCGTCAGCGAGACCCTGCTGGTGCGCAGTGGCGCCGTTCCCAAGGTCGAAGCGCTGGCCCAGCAGGTGGGCCGGCTGGTCAATGCCGGGGTGATCCTGTCGACCGAGGGCGGATACACCTCCGGCCCGAATTACCTGTTCACCCGGCTGAACGCCATCAAGCCGTCGATGCTCGCCGAAGCCCTGACCAATGCCCGCGAAGGCGCGGCCGAGTTCGCCCGAGACGCCGGCGCCAAGGTCGGCAGCATCCGCCGGGCGCGCCAGGGCGTGTTCCAGATCCTGCCGCGGGACCAGGCGCCCGGCCTGCAACAGCACAGCCAGATCGCCAAGACCGTGCGCGTGGTCTCGACCATCGACTACGCGCTGGTGGATTGAGGCGGCAGGAAGAGCCCGCCATCAGATTGCACTGACGCCTCATGCAACGCTGACGGCTGGCTTGGCCTTTACGGATAAAGCCCGCCCCGCCCCGGGCGCGGGAGGGAGGCGGGTGGTTTGCCGCGTCCCAGGCAGACACATCAGGGTCACCGCTGCCGCCCGCTCAGAAGTTCGCCACCATTTTGCGCGGCGCATGGAAGTAGGTGTGCGCCTCCTCCGGGCTGACCGGACGGCCGACCAGCGGCTCCGGCGGCCGTGGCACGCGGGTGCGGGCCAGGTTCCAGAATTTCTCCAGGCGTTGCAGGCTGGCGCTGACGTCCGAGAGCGCCTCTTCCGATAGCTCCGCTTCTTCCAGCAGGCCGACATGGCGCTGAAACATGCCGTCCAGCATTTCCCAGAACTCATGGCCCTTTTCGGTCAGGCGCACATGCACGGACCGGCGGTCGTGCGGCGAGCGCTCCTGTTCCAGATAGCCCGCCTCCACCATCTTCTTCAGATTGTAGGAGACGTTGGAGCCCAGAAAATAGCCGCGCTGGGTCAGCTCGCCCACGCTGATTTCGTTGCCGGCAATGCTGTAAAGGATCAGGCTTTGGACGTTGTTGATGTCGCGCACGCGCGACGCGTCCAATTCTGCCTTCACCACATCCAGGAACAAACGGTGCAACCGCTCGATCCAGGACACACACTCCAAATAGTGTCGCATCGGTTTCCCCTTCGCTGCAGACCCCTCTGCATTGGACGCATTATTTACAGCGAAGGGTTGAAAACGTCCTGAACGGTTGCGGTTAATGGGCCGTTCAGTCCTTTAGCATGCGGATAATACCGGACATATCGTCGTCGCCCATGCCGGATTTGCAATACAACTGGAACATCTGCGCCGCAGCACCGCCCAGCGGCAGCGGCACACTGGCGGAGGCGCCGGCCTGGATTGCCAGCCCTGTGTCCTTGGCCATCATCGCGCCGGCAAAGCCCGGCTTGTAGCTGTTGTTGGCCGGCGCGCCCTCGGTCAGGCCCGGCTCCGGGTTGTAGTTGGTCAGGGCCCAGCTGTTGCCGGACCCGGCGGTGGAGACCTCTTTCAGCACGGACGGGTCGATGCCCAGCGCGCGGATCAGGGTCATACCCTCGGCGACGCCGATCATGTTCACGGCCAGCATCATGTTGTTGCAAATCTTCACGGCCTGGCCGGCCCCGGCCTCGCCACAATGGACGACCTTGCCGCCGACAATCTCCAGATAGGGCTTGGCCTTCTCGAACGCCGCCGCCGGGCCGCCGACGATCATGGTAAGCGTACCCGCCACCGCGCCCGGCACGCCGCCGGTCACCGGCGCCTCGACCATTTCCAGGCCGCGCTCTTCCGCATTGACCGCGACAGCGCGAGCCGACGCCACATCGATGGTGGAGCAGTCGATCAGCAACGTGCCGGCATCGGCCGCATCGATGACACTGCCTTGCTCGCCCTTGGCGCCATATACCGCGCGGACATGCGGCCCGGCGGGCAGCATGGTGAGGACCACGTCCTGACCGGCGGCGCAAGCGGCCGCGCTCTCCGCCTTCTGGCAGCCGGCGGCGAGGGCAGCATCCACCGCCGCGTCGGAGAGGTCGAAGGCGGTGACGGTGTGGCCAGCCTTGATCAGGTTTGCGGCCATCGGGCCGCCCATATTGCCAACGCCGATAAAGCCGATGCGCGCCATGGAACTATCCTTCGTGAATGGTGTTGGGGTAAACAAAAATGCCGGCAGAACCCTAGCCCCGCCCCTGCCGATCCGCAATGCGCCCGGTTGCCGGCTCAGGCATCCGGTTCGTAGCGGCGGGTCGGCGGATCGAAGCTCAACTCGCCCGCAGCCGCCGGCAGAAAATAACTCGCCACCCGTTCGTCCGAGACGCCGGCATGGCTGGAAGGCTGCCATAGCGGCTGGTTGTCCTTGTCGACGATCAGCGCGCGCACGCCTTCGAAAAAGTCATGGTCGACGCAGAACGCCTGGGAGAGGCGGAATTCCATGGTCAGCACCTCGTCCAGGGTCTTGCCGGCGCCGCGGCGCAACTGCTCCAGCGCCACCTTCAGCGAGGTCGGCGACTTGCCGGCCATGGCCTTGGCCCATTTCTTTGCGTCCTCGCTCGGATCGTTGAACAGCGTGTTGAAGATGTCCTCCACCGTCTCGCCCGCAAACAGCCGGTCGATCCGGGCGAGCTGGCCGGTGATTTTCGCCGCCGGCGGCCTCTCCGCAAACACGTCGAGCACGCCCATGACCGCCTCCCGGCTCGCCCCCGGCTCCAGATTGCCGAGCAGTTCGGCGGCATCGTCCAGCCGCTCTTGCGGAATGTAGACATCGGCCAGCCCCACCGCACAGCAATCAGCGCCGGAGAGGCGCCCGCCGGTCATCGCCAGATAGACGCCCAGCCGCCCCGGCAACCGCGGCAGGAACCAGCCGCCCCCGACATCCGGGAAGAATCCGATGCCGGTCTCCGGCATGGCAAACATGGTGTTCTCGGTCGCCACCCGCACGCTGCCCAGGATTGAGACACCGACGCCGCCACCCATGACGATGCCATCCATGAAAGCGACATAGGGCTTCGGGTAGTGGTGGATGCGCCAATCGACGATGTACTCATCCCAGAAAAAGGTCGCGGTGTAGGGATTGCCGCGCTCGCGGTAGAGCCGCTCGATATCGCCGCCCGCGGCAAAGGCGCGGCTGCCGGCGACGGGGCGGATGACGACACAGGCAACTCCCGGATCCTCGGTCCACTCCACCAGGCGGCGGTCCATGGCGTCGAGCATTTCGAGCGTCAGCGCGTTTAGCGCCTTCGGCCGGTTCAGGGTGATCTGGGCGAGGCTGCCTTCGCGGCCGAACAGAATGTCGTCGGTCATGGTGAGGGTGTCCTGATGAATGGTTTCGTTTCCTCGGACCGTCATTGCAAGCGGGGCCGGGCAAGCCAGACCCACCGCTCAGCATGACGGGAGCAGCGCTATGCGCTCAAATCCTGCAGCAACCGGCGGGCGATGATCACACGCATGATTTCGTTGGTGCCCTCCAAAATCTGGTGCACTCGCGTATCGCGGACATAGCGCTCCAGCGGAAAGTCCTGGAGGTAACCATAGCCGCCGTGGATTTGCAGCGCCTCGTTGCAGACATTGAAACCCACGTCGGTGGCGAACCGCTTGGCCATGGCGCAATACAGGGTCTTTTCGCCATGGCCCGCGTCCAGGGCCATGGCGGCGCGGTGGATCATCAGGCGCGCCGCCTCCAACTCCGTCGCCATGTCGGCAAGCTTGAATTGCAGCGCCTGGAAATCCGCGAGTCGCGAGCCGAACGCCTTGCGCTCCCCCATATAGGAGCGGGAGGCTTCCAGCGCCGCCCGCGCCGCGCCCAGCGAGCAGGCGCCGATATTGATGCGGCCGCCGTCGAGGCCGGCCATGGCGATCTTGAACCCCTCGCCCTCCTGGCCGATGCGGTTGGCGACCGGAACGCGGCAGTCGTCGAAGATCACGGCCGCGGTCGGCTGGGAGTTCCAGCCCATCTTGCGCTCCTGCTCCCCGAACGACAGGCCGGGCGCGTCCTTCGGCACCGCAAGGCAGGTGATGCCGCGGGGCGAGTCGTCGCCGGTGCGGACCATGGTGACATAAAGGTCCGTATGCCCGCCGCCCGAGATGAATGCCTTGGAGCCGTTCAGCACATAATCGTCGCCATCGCGCACCGCCTTGGTCTTCAGCGCCGCTGCGTCGGAGCCGCTGCCCGGTTCGGTCAGACAATAGCTGGCCAGCAACTCCATGGAGCAAAGCTGGGGCAGCAGATGCTCGCGCAGATCACGATCGCCGAAACGGTCGATCATCCAGGCGGCCATGTTGTGAATCGAGATAAAGGCCGCGGTCGAGGTGCAGCCCGCCGCCAACTCCTCGAAAATTACGGCGGCGTCGTGGCGGGAAAGCGCCGAGCCGCCGACATCCTCACCCACATAAATCCCACCGAAGCCAAGAGCCGCGGCCGCGCGCAGTTCTGCCACGGGAAAGGTCCTCTCCGCATCCCAACGCCCGGCGTTCGGCGCGAAATGCTCGGCCGCAAAGGCGCGGGCTGTGTCCTGGAACAGGATCTGGTCTTCGGTCAGGTCGAACAGCATGGCGGACGCGGGCTCCTGAAACGCCTGTGCGAAAAGCTCATCTTGCGGGTTCTGCGGGTGACGGTAGCATGACGCCAAATTCCGTTCTTGCCGGAGGGCCAGGCCATGGTCTCGCAGTTTCCGAGTGCTGGTTATCCCACAACCCGCATGCGCCGCAACCGGCGCGATGCCTGGACCCGCCGCCTGGTCGCGGAAAACCGGCTTTCGGTCGACGATCTGATCTGGCCGATCTTCGTGCGCGCCGGCAACGATCTGGTCGAGCCGGTGGACAGCATGCCGGGCCAGTTCCGCCATTCGCCGGACCGGATCGTCGCGACCGTGCGGCAGGCCTACGAGCGCGGCATCCCCGCCGTCGCCATCTTCCCCCTGGTCGAACCCCAGCGGAAAGACCCGACCGGCTCCGAAGCGCTAAACCCGGACAACGCCCTTTGCGACGCCGTGCGCCGCATCAAGGACGCCTGCCCCGACATCGGCGTGATTTGCGACGCCGCCCTCGACCCCTTCACCAGCCACGGTCATGACGGCGTGATCGAGAACGGCTATGTACAGAACGATGTGACAACGGAGATTCTCTGCCGCCAGTCCGTGGTGCAGGCCCAGGCCGGCTGCGATGTCATCGCTCCCTCCGACATGATGGACGGCCGCGTCGGCGCCATCCGCAAGGCGCTGGATGCAGAGGGTTTCGACCACGTCCGCATCCTCTCCTACGCGGCCAAATACGCCAGCGCCTATTTCGCGCCGTTCCGCGACGCGGTCGGCTCGGCCGCGAACCTGGGCACGGCGGACAAGAAGACCTACCAGATGGACCCTGCCAACACGGACGAGGCGCTGCGCGAAGTGGCCCTGGACCTGGCCGAGGGTGCCGACATGGTCATGGTCAAGCCGGGCCTGCCCTATCTGGACATCATCCGGCGGGTGAAAGACGCCTTTGGCGCGCCGACCGTCGCCTACAACGTGTCGGGCGAATACTCGATGCTGAAAGCCGCGGCAATCCAGGGCTGGCTCGACTACGACCGGGCGATGATGGAGGCGTTGCTGAGCTTCAAACGCGCCGGCGCCGACGCGATCCTGACCTATGCGGCGATGGAAGCGGCGGACCTGTTGGACGGGTGATCCAGAACCAGGCCGGTGCGGAGCACCGATCCGTGGCCGGTGCGGAGCACCGATCCGGGGCCAGAGTCATCGTTCGAACACTATCGATACCGGTGGTTGCGGGAACAAGCGATCCCGGCTCACCGCTCCGCGGCGGCCGGGATATACGGATAGCGTCGGCTGAAAGCCCCTATTCCGCCGCCGTCACCAGCTTGTCGATGGCCACGCCCTTGCCGACGCCTTGGCGGTCTTTGAACGGTGTCGTGTCGATCTCCTCCAGTTCGATCTCGCCGGCCAGCACCTTGCGCTTCCATTCCTCGTGTTCGGCCTCCTTGCCGTGGAATTCCGGCATGACCTCCTTCGCGAACAGTTCCAGGCTCTCGCAAATATGTTCGTGGCTGTTGCGGCCCGCCTGGTTCAGCAGGATGATGCTGTCCACCTTCGACTGCTCGAACTTGTGCAGCTTGTTGCGGATCGTCTCCGGCGAGCCGATCAGGCCGCCGCGCAGCGCTTTTTCTGC
>Ga0206129_10000199_pt1 | contig 102216 bp, 94 predicted proteins | sample Helgoland_Spring_8_FD_148616 | JGI IMG/M metagenome (GOLD analysis project Ga0206129, IMG submission 148616) | Pelagic subsurface seawater microbial communities from Kabeltonne, Helgoland, North Sea - Helgoland_Spring_Bloom_20160502_2 | ecosystem: Environmental > Aquatic > Marine > Epipelagic ... | reverse complement strand
GGTAGACGGTCTTAGAGGAAGCGCCGTTTACAGGGAGTTGACTCCATTGGCACCCCGTCCTGCAAACGAAGACGATGCGATCTAATATATCTGCCGTTGTCGGTTTCCGCTTACGTCCTAGATTTGGCATTCTTGAGCTGAATTTGCATTTCGACTACAAGACCGTTCTTGACTTTTCAGACGCATTTTCAGACGACCTCTAAAGTGCAATATTTTCATACCTTTAGGTCAACAGCTCATCATCGTAAAAGTTGTAAATAGTAGAACTTTATAATATTTCCGTGTAAAACATGAGCTCGAGCTCTGATAGTGGTGAACAACATTCTTCTCAGTTTGTTCTTCTTGGAACATACGGATCATATCGTTATTATCTCAACGAGCAATTAAAAAAATGGCAACAGCACAGCGCTATCGCCGCATCGTATCAATATGCGATTGCAGGATTTGAGAATGATGCAGAGTTACAGGCAGTACGCAATATGCAAACCCAATGGTTTCAAGCTCCTGGAGGCTCCCTGGGTCACGTTTGGATTGGCGGACGAATACACTCTGGTGAGTGGAAATGGCAGACTTCATATCCATACACTCCCATAGACGGAAGTGTCAGCAACAACCAATGGCAAGCTGGATTTGGACCCAATAGCATGTATTCGTCCGGAGTATGGGGAAATAGCTCTCGAGCGCAAATCAATGCTGGATCCGGTAAGCTTATAGATGTGCATAAGAGCACGTTTGCACGGGGCATATACAAGGAGCTGTTTACACCTTCGGATGTAACACCTCCTGTGCTTTCGAATGCAGCTCTTGCCACAAGCGGAATTTCTGTCGCGAGTGCGACTGCTAATGACACAATCTCTTTATCTTTCGAAGCCAGCGAGCCTCTTCAATCGCCTTTGGTAACCTTCAAGGTGCAAAACAATCCGATAGCTCCCAACCGTGTATATTACAATGAGATCGCAAACAATGGATGGACAGCTTTGTTTGTGGTGCTCCCAAATGACACAGACGGTGACATCACCTTCGTTATTGAATTTAGTGACCTTGTGGGAAACATAGGCGTGCCGGTTCAGGGAGGAGGCATTAGCATTGACAACACTGCTCCATTTTTGCTCATTGCTCACTTGTCCTCCAGCAATGCAATTCCTCAACTAGCACGAGAGGGTGATGCTATTGTCCTTGACATCGTGGCCAGCGAAGTAATTACGCAACCTTCTGTATCTTTCTCTTCCAACACTCAAGACCTTGCATTCACTTATGAGTCGTTGGGTAGTGGACAGTGGCGCATCACATACATTATATCAGCAAATGATCAAGAGGGCGTGGTCGTCTGTTCTCTTACCTTGACAGACGAGAGAGGCAATAGTCGAGAATATGTTGCTCCTTCGCTCACAGGTGGTGTGGTTGTTGACACGACTCCACCAGAAATTCTAAACGCTCATTTAAACACGGATAACAACCCAGACACAATTGCTGGGCCAGGGAGCATCACTAGTGTAGTCTTCGTCGTAGATCAAAACATTCCCTTGCCTGTAGTGTCTTTCTTCGCAGGCGGCGTTGCAGTCCAGAACGCTGTCTCTTACAGCAATGCAGATACTCAGTGGACAGCTTCCTTTATAGCTTCGTCACTAGACTCGTCCGGCATAATTACGTATGATATATCATATCCGGATTATGCCGGTAATATAGGATCGGTGTGGATGGGAGGAACAGGTAGTGTCATGTTAGACCCTATAGCGCCTAATATTGTATCGTCAACAATTTCTTCAGATGGAGCACGGCAAAATTTGTTATACACTGGAAACCAAATAACTTTAAACATGCAGATTAGCGAGGTATTACAAAGTCTGTTAGTATCCTTCGCTTTTTCAGGCGTGCCAGTTACGGCTGCGCCGGTTTATGTAGAGGATCTTTCTAACCAATGGACCACTTCTTATACTGTTAACTCTACCGATGCGAAAGGTCTCTTGTCTACTGTAGTTACGCTAATTGACCTTGCCGGTAATTCATCCACTAGTGAGCTCGCATTTCAAGGCTGCGAAAACTTATTCCACGATACGGAGTTACGAAGCACGCGAACGTCTGTAGCATTTGCTTTCATTAACACACATCCGGTTGACAATTTTAGCTTTGTGCGAGAGCAGCACGTTGTTGCACTGCGTAGTTTTTTAAATTTGGAGCAGCTCAACGCGAGCACAGCGCCAATACTAGCGTTTGCATATACGATGTCGCAGAAGCGGATTCGAAGGAAAGCTGTGCTGGAAGCCTGCTTTAATCACTTGCTGGGATGTGAAGAAGGAGTGTTGCTGAAGCCATTGACCCTTGGATTGGAGCTGCCTGAAGGGAAAACCAAGTTAATTGCATTTTCTCCAAATACGGTTATCGTCGAGGGCCATGACTCATTTCCTAGCAATTACGCGGTGCTTTTTGCAATGACACAGGATGGCGATTGCGTGCACTTCAGGTCGACTTCTTTCCCTATACGAAAAGCGCACATTCAGTACACCTACTCGGCGACGCAAGGCGACATGTACACGTTTGAAGGTCAAGATGCAGTACAAATATTTGGACTAATACCCGGCACCCCATGCCAGTTGTACGGCAGCTTCACGGCATTCGGCACTACTTATTACTTATCTGGCGAATTACATTCAGGACTTTACGAAGGCAGTAACATAGCGGGGGATCCTGTCATCAGCCCGCTATTTGGTCCCATGGTCACACTGCAATTTGGATCTGAAAATTATTTGCTTTTTGATAATCGTGATCCAAATGAGAGACTAGTCGTCAATGTAAAAATGAGAATAATGAGTGGCGAAAACCACAAAGCAGCTGCGCGTAATGTTGGATTTTCTGCGCAATCTTTGCGGATGTCATTCATGAAATATTTGATAATATTCTGGAAAGATTCTTGGCGTTGTTTTGATATTGATAACATGGCGTGGACCGATACACCCACGCGCTCAAAAGTCAACAGCATTTCACAGACCCCATTAATGCCACAACCTTCAACCTTCTACTCGCGTGTTGTACATGGCAAAAAAAGATTCGCGCAAACGTGCATACTGAGCTGGAAGACGTCAAAGTTAGGATCCATAACGTTGGTTGTATCTACGTATCCCAAACATCCAGGTCTGCGAAATGGAGTGACATTGCGCTGCCCCGGTGTCGGTGATACAAATGATGCCGCAGGTGTTCTTGTTGCATGCAAGAACCCCACGATGTTGAAATTACACAAACCGTTCACCTTGTTGTCAACCAAAGCGTGCGTAAAAACTAGACAACAGCAGAGCACAATCAAGGCAAAGACAATATTATGGCCTCAACGTCCATTGAGTCTTGCCGAGGAAGATGCGAAAGCTGCAGTGATTAGTAACCTTTTGCGTGATTAAAACTTGCGCATATGAATTTGCGCTTGATCTGATAACAGGCTGGCTGAAAAGGACAACTCGCAACAGGGCCGTTGCAGCCCCCGAGAGCATGACAACAGCGCTGCCATACGAGAGCCAGCTATTAACAAAAAGCCTATTCCACGTCGATCTGTCAAGAGGGATCTTTTGGTGGCTTGTTGTCGTATATCTGTAGGGTTGCGACCCGTTACATCTCTGCCAACGACATTCTTGACGAAGCTTTTGTCTACGACAACAAAGCCCCCAACGGGTTGTCTCGCTGTCACCCCTGCGTAAAAAACCTTTTCAAATAGACGCGCTTTAGACCATAAATTAAAATAATGATATACAGTTTTGTATGAAGATTCTGGAATCTCTAACTGAGACCATTGGCATTCAGTTTTGCAAACGTAAAATCTACGCTCGAGAATGTATGCAACACTAAGTTTGCGTCGTCTTCCCCGCGGAGTCGTATCCGTTGAGTTTCATAACAGTGAACCGCATGCGCAATTGCGTTTCGAGTCGAGACAGACTGCATTGGTCACTTCTCCTATTAAAGGTCATGTATTCTCGTGTTTCGTACTTTCGGTTTCTTCTATTCAGTATTTCTCAGATTTAAACTCAGACAGTCTCTGAGTATAGTCATGTAGTCATGCTGCGGATGTGTTGGGAGCAGTCTGAATTACGTGACTTTGCAGAAAGTTAGCGATGAGTCTGATCGCGCCAGTTGTTATTCTCGAAGTCATAAGTCGACCCCGCAGCAGTTGCGTAGAGACTTTCATTAGGACAGGCGATACGTCTTTCGTCGCAGATACTCCCGGCTGCTTGCTCACATTCAATGCTAGGAGCAGTAATCGCTCATCAACTGTACGTGATTTGGAAATGTCCAGCAGGGAGGGCACCTGGTTCATAACGCGCGTAAGCAAGCACGCAATCTCTTTTCCTTGTTCTTTAGAGCTACCCAACACGCGTGTAAGAGTTTCAGCGGTAGCTTCGTCCTGCGTCGTTGGATTGCTTTCGACATTTGCAGTGCGAAAAAACGACATAATATGCTGCTCTGTAAGCAAATGCAAGAAATGTCTTGCGGGTACATTCAGACGGCAAGGAGCCTTGCAAGAAACAGTCAGTCGTTTGACAGTGCGATTGAACGCCGCATCTGATATCTCTGCATGCATCGCATTTTTTTTGCGTTGCTGTGACGGGGCCCTAATGTTGCACCTTTGGATATACTTAAGATCAGATATTGTAGCTTGCTGGAGTTCGGGGGGTAAGTCGATGCCCATACTTCGAACAGCATAGGCAATGTGATCCTTGGATATTGATTTCCTTTTAGTGAAAGATGCAATGCGACAGCTCATTACTAGTATTTTACCTATGAAATCCTCGACCTGCTCTAAAACGCATTCATAAGAGTTCTTGACTAAGCGCTGTTCTACATCGTGTGCGAGCCTTCTGATAGACGCTTTGCTGATACAGCGCGAAGGTGGGTGCGCCATGTCTTCCTTTCCAAAAGCACAAAAAGTCAAAATAGAGGTATGAACGAGCGGTCGTCCAAAGTCAAAGAGAGTAAAGTGTATATGTAAGAAACGATACACTCCCGTATGCACGCTATAGCGAGACAGGTTGGATCCATTCCATTTCGCGCTCGGCTAGTGGTATACAGGCCACTACTTTTGCTTACTACAACATGCACAACGAAGCCACATATTGCGCATGCGTCTACGGAATTAGCACAGAATGTCTGCGGTAGCAACTCTGGCGAGAAAGCTGTAACCCTGGCTGTGCATTTATCTCAGAGGCGGCATACAAAACTTATGGCTCTCACTCCAGAAGATTGCATGGGAGTACTCCGACTTCTAAACATCAAAGCAACTGCGCACTCGACACTGTCAAATGTCAGTGACACGGCTAGCGGCGCTATACATGCGGAACCAGGTGTATCTCTTATACTACAAAACATACAAAAGAGTATGGTGAGGAACAAGCTTTGGCCGCTTATTCGAGATCGGTATGGCCTGACATGTGCACACGTAAGCGAAGATGATTTTCATGGGTGTATACTTGACTGGATGAAGCCTAGTATATGTCCCGGTAAGACCACGACGTAGTTACATCTCTGCCAAAGACATTCTTGACAAAGCTCGTGTCTACGACAACAAAGCCCCCGACGGGTTGTCTCGCTGTCACCGCTGCGTAAAAAACATTTTCAAATAGACGCGCTTTAGACTATAAATTAAAATAATGATATACAGTTTTGTATGAAGTTTCGGGAACCTCTAACTGAGACCATTGGCATCCAGTTTTGCAAACGTAAAATCTACGCTCGAGAATGTATTGGTCACTTCTCCTATTAAAAGTCTATGTATTCTAGTGTTTTGTACTTTCGGTTTCTTCTCTTCAGCATTTCTCAGATTTAAACTCAGACAGTCTCTAAGGTCCGGTCAGACCGGCCGGCGTTGCTGGAGAAGCTGGTCCGTGTCGCGTCTAGACGATTGAGGTTGTAAATCGTCTAATTGCGCTGTCTCGTGTTAGCGGATGTTAGTCGGCCACAGTCCACCCGGCTGCATAGCGTGGTGATGTGGAAGCCTTCGCGTTGCATGAGTTGTCTCCAAGGATAGCACGACTAATCTTTTCAGTTTCGCTTGAGGAGTACATAGCCACTTCTCAAAATTGTAGTCTGGTACCAGACTTCTTGATAGGTACTACCATCGTTGCATTCGTTAACTTCGCTATGGGCAGACACCAAGCGACGCGTGGGGTGAGCTTCGCGAATTGCCTCGGTAGCCCTTATACTCAACGTTCGCATCTCGTTCGCTGATATGTCCATACTCGGCATAGTGGCAACCCACTCACCCCCACCCTCCGAACTTTCTGCTTCTCCGTCTGCACTATACTCTATGTCTTCTGCTGCACGTTGCGTAGGGCTCCGTGAGGACACTAAGTTCTCATCATGGAGCTCTATGCTTTTGATAGCGTGATTAAATACGATACGCTTTGTAGCAGCAGCGCTCCGATGAAAAGCGCAACAGCGGAACATATCTGCCGAGCTACTACTGCAGAACAGCATCATGCCGCCAGGGGTAGAAGAGCAATAGCTCTGGAATATTTCATCCGCTGCTTCGTCACTCTGTATCCCTTTACGCCGATGTGCACAAGCCACAAAGAGGACAGCATACATGGATGATATAGGAATAAAGAGGCGAGCGACATCATAAGAAGGTAGAAGAGTAGTAGCTTGCGTAATAAGCTTACGAAGCTCAGAGGAGGTTAGCTTAGCTTCGCAGCAGCACAAGCGATCTAACAAGATTTGAATTTGCGGCGTATCGCCCCCCCGGGCGGTGCCATTGAAGAATTCCGCAAGTAGCTTTAGTTCATCTACACTTACGAGACATGTTTGGGTATATCCGCTCTCCCCCTCAAAAATGGCCTTAGCAACAAAGTAATCTAAGCGCGCAAGAGTTCCAAGTTTAAGCATTTGCTCATCGTATGTAGCCGTTTCTTGATTTCTGATCTCAAACTTCCAGAGTGGCTCTGTAGACATCACGTCATACTTCAAGAGTTTTTTTTTCCCCTGTTTTACTAGCTTTCCAGCGTGTGGGAGCGCGCAAGGGAACAAAGTAGCAGATCCCGTAGTATAACGCACAACTGTTTCTTGGGGCGAGCCTGCATACAGAAGTAAGTCCCCGCCTTCGTCTGCTGCTTCTACACACAACAAAAGCGTGTGTGCAACCTCTCCCTCCCCAGCAATTGAGAGCAGAGGAAAATCTGTGTGGACATTGCAGTAATCACCAACGCCGCTTTCTACGAAATCAATATGTCCCTGTACGAGACGCAGCAATTGAAATACTTCAGGACAAAGGCGCCTCAGGATTTCAATACCCAACTGAAACAGAGTAGACTCTACTAGTTCGCATTCGCGTGAGCTTCTCGATGGAGAAATGACGCTCTCTTTCCCATTATACACCAGCGATGGCTGCAAATCAGCGCTCTTAGCATCGAGGATATCAAGTAGGTCCGCTAGCTCCTCCCGGTGAATCGCAGTCTCTTTGTGCAAGTGCCACAGCGACGGTGCAGGCAACGAACTCACTTGCATTGCTAGTATCACTGGCAGCAGCCGATATCTTTTTCTTTTTGCGCTGAAATTTAGACAAAATTAGGTCGTCGATACATTTTTTTTCTTCCGAGCTCAACATATCTCCACAGACGCGTGACAATCTACGCACTAAGAGACGCCCTTTGTGTGATTCGGATTGGGCCTCTTGCATTACAAGCCAATCTAAATATCCAAATCCATCACACAATGGACACCACTCTCCTAACAGGAGACCCACATCTCCACAAACAGAACACACTACAGAAGTATTCATCCTTTCTGTTTCTTATTGTTGAATCCTCAAGTTTGTTGGCACATTACCGCACCGGATATCAAATTAACATTATATGTCAAATTCTTATCACTGTACCGCCAGCCCTACACTGTTATTCTTCGCGAAGGAGCAAAACACCTCAATGCGCACACTTTATCTCGGCGCGCGTCCATGTTCGCGATTTACGCGCGAACTCGCTTACTCGAGGACTCGGTGCGCGGTTCATCGCACTCCCTTAGACATTGCACCCAGGGGGCGATAGCGGCATTGTCAGCTGGAGCACTTTCAGTATACACCGCTGCCAGATCCGGAGAAACTGGTGCACTTATTTGATTCTGCTGCATGATTTCACAATCCGCTTGGGTCATGTCAGAGATCTTGAGTATTTCTTCGGAACTCACATTACAAACTCCATCGGAGTTTTCCTTACGAAATCTTATTCGTAAGAACCGCTCCTCCAATCCTGGTGTAGAAAGTTGTGAAAGCACTTCTGTAATCAGGGAACCCAAGTTGGGGACAGCCACATCATTTATGTGTGTTACAATGCGATACGCATTAGAAGAACTGATCCCTTCGTTGACGCGATGACGCAAGATGCATAGCAACAGTACAATTTCCTGATCCGGAGTCCCTTTCCACTTTCTTCCTTCTGACAGGAGAGAAGAGCGGGCACAAGACATTGGCTCGTCTTCGTCAAAGTAAATGTCATGATAGAGGGGCATCGAGAGTCTAGAGAACACCATGCCTCCGAACATGGCAAACGAAGCGTGAGCATCTAATGCATTATAGCGCGGCAGAAGCGATGGCAAAGTTGCAGCTTCCGTGACGAGCGTTTCTACGCGGGATGAACGTAGAACCTGTAGGACAATAGATTGCCCTGGTCTCTTTAGCGAAAAGATGTGCTCAAAAGGAAGCTGGACACCAGCGTTTTCCTTGTACTCGCAGGTAATTGTGGCATCGCTGTGGACACACATTCCATCCACGGCGATCAGCACATCATTCTCGGACAACGATGTAGAAAGTGCTCCAAGAGGAGCTACGGATGTGACCAGAACGCCTCTGTCCTCAAACACACCCATATATTTTCTCAGAGCTTCACACTCTAGCTTGCGATACGCAAAGCCCAACTCACACAACCCTCTCCAACCTCCAGTTTGGAGATACTCCTTTATGAACATCTGCACTATGCACGTAGGTATGATGTAACCAATGTTCTGCGCTTCATTCATGCTAGAGGATGTTACACCTACGACATATCCATCGGCCGATAAAGCAGGTCCTCCTGAATTCCCAGGATTTATCGCAGCATCAATCTGGAGAATGAGAACCTTAGAGGGACTGCACGCCACTCTTGGCGTGAACCCCTGTTCCAAGAGATAGGCGTAAATCTGCGCGTCGATGCGAGACACAACTCCCTTGGTAACACAAACCGTACTCCCGCCTTGTGGAAAGCCTAGAGTAGCCACACTACTGAAAAGAGGAGGTATATCGGAAGCCAGAGGTAGGATGGCTGCTTCATTCACATCACAACGTGCAACTTGCAGCAAAGCCAGATCTACATCTGGAGCTGTGCATACCACTTGTGCATACTTGCGTGACCCTCCAGCACGCTCTAGCATAACACGGACTACAAATGCATTGTCCACGACATGCGCATTTGTGAGAATGAACACTTCCCCCTGATCAGTTCGAACAAAAAATCCACTTCCTGTCCACGACTCCTGTGCGCACATTTGCCACGGCATTGTATATTTGGGGCTTGCTCCTTCGCATATGATCTTTACCACTCCTCTATGCCTTTCGCTGTGTGCCATGTTCTGTAGCAAAAAAGCGCAGGCTGTGAGAGTTACCAAAATAAAGGCGTCCTGTCTAAAAAGAAATCATGATTTCTGCGAGCAATAATGCTACAAGTGAGCAAGAATCAACACGGCCTGGCGTAGTGATTGCGAGTGTATTGTTTTCTATTGTATTAGTCCTGTTTGTATGTCGCACTCTACAGCATAAGCTCTTACAACGCTTGCCAAAGAAGGTGCGGGGAGAGAGTCCGGTGGGACGTATAGCTCTGGCTTTGGTAGGAACCATCCCGACCGACACTGTATATAAATGCCGCTTGACAGAATGGATGAAATCCGCCCGTTGGCCCACCTTGATTGTGTGTTACGGAGCAACCACTACAGCCATGTCGCAAAGAGTTACATCTGTGCCGTTTTGGCCTTTAAGACTTCTGTCCTCGTCCACTTGCGATCTTGCTGTAGTCATCCCTTGGGATATCGATCTAGGAGAAGGGTGGGATGAGAAGCTGCACGGGTTTATGCCACGTGCCCGCGATGTGTGCTACTCCTTTTATGTCCCTGGAAGCCAACGTTTGTACCACAGAAAGAGAGCCTTCAGTGATTGCAGCCCCCCTCCCCAACTCATTGTACCCTCGCAAAAAGTGTCTCTGCGAATTCCAGATTTTAGGTGTGTGGTAGCTAAGCCGCACTCAATAGCGAGCTACGCAGAGAATTGGTTCCCTAGTTTTTTCGCTGGCTTGCTCGTATATCCATTACGGACGCAAACTCCTGCTTTTTCCCTCCAGAGTTCTGCTTTCGCTCTGGATCCACTGCCCGGGACGGGAGTAAGTGAGGATGTCACTCTGACCACAGAGGATGCCAGTACACTTTTAGCTTTAGGTATAAGTGAAAAGCAACGATACACCGCGCCACTCCACGGGGATATCTGGGACGTGCTGCTCCTAAAGCCCCCCGTGTATATTCGTTTGCCTTCAAACAGAAAGACATTGAATAAAATAACTTAGAGACTGTCTGAGTTTAAATCTGAGAAATGCAGAATAGAAGCAACCGAAAGTACGAAACATCAGAATACATAGACTTTTAATAGGAGAAGTGCCCAATGCAGGCTGTCTCGACTCGAAACGCAATTGCGCATGCGGTTCACCGATATGAAACTCAACGGATACGAAACCCGCAGGGGAGACGATGCAAACCTAGCGTTACCTACATCCTCGAGCGTAGATTTTACGTTTGCATTTACAAGTAATTCCGATATTTCTTTAATACTCTTTCTTGTTTTCTGTGTTTTGAAACATGTTCTAACAATTCTTCTAGAACCATTTATTCAGACATTATATTAACAGACTGTCTGAATAGGGACAGCCCGCAACAGGGCCGCAACAGGGCCACAACAGGGCCACAACAGGGCCGCTACAGCCCCGAGAGCATGACAACAGCGCTGCCATGTGAGAGCCAGCTATTAAAAAAGGCCTACCCTCAGGTGTGCAAGTGTCGAAACACAAGTTCCCTCCCATCAATCGGACAATGTAAAACAAGTAGGTCGCAAACGCTCACTGGCTAAGTGCTGGTAGATGGCAACCATGTTCCGCGCCGAATTGATATCGCGATGCCAATGCTGAGGATGTCGATCTGCGCTATAACAAGTCCGACACGCCATGACACCGTATGCCTTCTTACCGCCAATCTGCTTCCCTTCCATCTTCAAAACGCATCTGGAGCATACCTGAGAGGTGAAGGCTTCGTGTACCAGTGTAACTCTTGCCCCATGCATGGTTGAAAGCCGCTGGCGTAGTCGAGCCTGAGGAGCTGGAGAGTAGCCAAACCCTGTTGAACAGCGGCTGCCGTCTCCAAACGCTACAAAATCTCTTTTCTGGCCAAGGGGCGCTCCACCCAATTTCATCTAGCGTTGACACAATAAGTCCAGCCAACGTTCTCGCCTCGTGTAATTACCAAATCGCAGTCTGTCGCGGGAGTGAGGGCAATGTATTTGACATCATAAGAGCCGAAAGGCAAAATACTAGCTCCTTCGAGGCAGCCCTTTCGAAAGATACACCAAAGAGTCGTCTCGTCGCAGCACCTTTCGCGCATAAGCTCATCCAAACACTCGCGTCTTTCTTGCAAGAGTTCGTACTCCAGGCACAGAATAGAAGGCAAATGCTGGACTTCGATCGCGTCTGCGAAGCCGCATGCTGCGGCCACGTCCGGGTAGCGTTTCCTGCATTCGTCAGCCTTCACTCGCAAAACTCCCCGCAAGTCCGGAGGAAATTATGGTGGTAGTTTCCACAGGTTGGAAGCTTTTCTTGCAACGAATTCCTGAAAGAAATATCGCTTGGCGGCGTAGGGCATCTTCTTAGGCTACGGAACGCGAGCATTGGCATCCAGTTTTGCAAACGTAAATTCTACGCTCGAGAATGTATGCAACGCTAAGTTTGCGTCGTCTCCCCCGTGGGTTTCGTATCCGTTGAGTTTCATAACTGCGAACCGCATGCGCAATTGCGTTTCGGGTCGAGACAGACTGCATTGGTCACTTCTCCTCTTAAAAGTCTTTGTATTCTAGTGTTTCGTACTTTCGGTTTCTTCTATTCAGCATTTCTCAGATTTAAACTCAGACAGTCTCTAAGGGAGCCTGTTTGGCTGACAAAGAGGATTCAAACCCTCTTAAATTGTCTAGTTCTGACCGTAGATGTTTCCCGCGCGCCGCGACGCAGAATCCAAAAACAACAACAAACGCGACTGCTCCCACGATGGAGCAGAAAAGCATGGGGCCAAAAGTGCTGTTAATTTCTGCGATATGTGCATTTAAATTTGCATTTCGGGTTTCCATTCTGTTCAAATCTGGAGTTATTTCTGAGATCATGCCTTTGACGTCTTTAGTAAGCTTCACTGCTTCATAGTAGAGTTGTTCCGCTTTATGCAGCGCCCATCTTGCCTGATTACACGTACCTTGAGCGTAACCCTGCATTTTTGCTATATCCTCCCCTTTCTGGACTGCATCCATAACACCATTTGTTATTACCGGCACTAAAATTCCATTGTCAAATACCCCAGCTGTGATCGCCCACCCTGGACCCAATCCGCCTAGCCAAAAACCTAGCGACATTATCATTCTTGTTTTATTAACATTCACTTAATGAGTCGGGCGTTGTGGCGTAGACAGTAAAACTAACAGGCTGTCTGGAAAAGGACAACCCGCAGCAGGGCTGTTACAGCCCCCGCACGCATGGGAACAGCGCTGACCTTGCAGAAGCGATTGCCACGATGTTTATTGCCTGTCCTATATAGATACTTTATAACATATTCTTTATATATGTTGCCAGCTTGAAGGAAGACTTGATGATTTTTACTCAACGTCGACCTGAATCGCACCCAACCAAATCACAGCCACCGTGAATTTCCATTCTAGACGAGCGGACGCAACAAACGAGCGCCGTAGGCTTCCTGGTCACAAACCGAAGAAAGGCGCCCCCTCCCACACAGGTCCTCTCCATGTATGAAAGAGTACTCACTGGAGCCTTGCCACGTGGTGTCTTCAATATTCTGTCGCAACAGATCATGTCGCCCGAACCTACACACCGCTGCGCATAATGAAAAGTTGCTCCTGCCACACACCAGGACAGCTGAGTCTACCATATACAACAAGGTCTCATCTTGGTCCGCGGGTACGGCAACTTCCACTGGGTATCTGCAAGTTTTGTGTGCGTCTATGAACTTCATACTGTCTTCGAGTGTGCTTCGGCTTTTGGGGTCTGTGACTAAAACATTTTTGGCGCGTCGAGGACTGTGGCATTTGCGGACGAGTAGATCATCTGTTTTTATTAGCAAACGATTTACTATGGATGAGGGGTACGGCGCTTGATTGCGCCGTCGAACATCGGCCTTTGATACATCTTCTAGCCGCTGATGTATGACACTGTACGGCTGCTTCTCAGTATATAGATCTTTAATAGCAGAACAGCGCTTATGAAGATGGTCGTGGAAATGTACGTGCATGCCCGTGTTCAATATAGTTTGCAATGGATTTTCATGACGATGGCGAAATTTCTCGTGCAGTTTTGCGATATAAGGCGACGCGTCCGTATTGAAAATCACAGTTTTGTCCATGCTGTATTCGGTGAATGCCAGCGCAACGAGCGCGTCATGAAATGCAGTACCTATAAATTTTCCGCGTCGACACCGACTACAACAAATGTGAACTGGTGTGTACGCATCTCGCTTCGCTATCGCTACACCCCATATCCACAGAAGAGCGTTAGTCCCATAGCGATCTAACCTGGCATCTATGAGCATAAAATGCGTGTTTGGAGTTGCTGGTAGTGATTTGTAATAGAAAGTAGAAGACGCACACGTTGCAAACACAAAACAAGCCAGTATGAAGAGGGTCAGCGCTGTCAGAACAGTACTCCTGTCTTTCATTTATGATATGCACGAATTACAACGATACAATGCCCTCTATCTAATTTCCAGTCTACCGCTATTTGACTCCAACGACACGCTGACATAATTCATACTAGTCTCTCCAAACGGTTCAATACATTGGTGGTTGTAAGTAGCCTACGGCGGGGAGCTGTTATTCTGCTCGGTGTAATATTTCGCAACTGCACATTAGTAGGAACGTCGTATCCTGTTAGCTTTGCTAGCCAGTAACTGTCAACGCCCGATGTGAGTGACAAAGCGTTGGGGCAAACATAGTAATCGATTCGCAGCGGATCTTGCGGAAACGAATATATTCGGCACGCTGTCTCCTCATATGTCTGTCGCGTTTCTGAGGGCTTGTCCGTCCTTACAAGAGTCAGTCGCATATGCCCTAATGTGAGCGACTGCAGTTGTAGTTGTGGAATTGCGGCAATACCTGCATTTGAATTGGCGAGGCGATAATAGACAAACCAGGAGTCATCAGATACTGTAGGCAAGAATTGCGGAGATATGGACAACAAGTCGATATCGGACATCCGCGTCGGGACAACAGTTGCAGCATCGTCGACCAAATATCCTATGGCACTGACTCGCCAGTATATGTTGGGACCTTTCACGGCGGCAACAGTTGAAGCGCTCGCATCTCCGGTGCTTAGACTTCCACCCAGAAATGGAATGTGTAATTGGGAAACTCGACAGCAAGAAATAGAACCTCCGGTGCCTGAGTTTTTGCTCACAATGAGAGCTCCCAATCCCTTTGGTCCTCCACTGGACTGGCACACCCTTGGCACATAAATGCCTTCTGCAAAAATATCACTGATTGGCAGTGGTAGGTCCCCATTGCACCCTATGTTCACGCAGCCACCCGCGTTCCCTTGCAGTAGTGTTGTGCTAGAATAGCGCAAATGAGATGCTCCAAGACATATGGCGTCAGATGCAAGATGATATAAACACATACAAAAGCTACTCCCTGGTGAAAGAGTAACAGGGCCGCTGCTATTTTCTGACCACCCCCCCAGCACTTTCAGATCACGCACTTTCACGCTTCCTGAGTATGTGCGGTTGTCATCTGGGTTCCAAGGATTGTAAACATTGTAACCATTTAGCTGCACTGAGCTTTGGAATCTTGGCGGTGGAGATATGATGGACAGTCCTTGCACTATAATCGCTGCACTCATGGATGCGTCTTGGTAAGCGTCGATCTCCAATAATCCGCTGAGTATTTCATATTCAGCGCGTTGGAGTACCTCACCCAATGTAGCCTTGTTTGACTCCAAGGACTTGAGGGGTTTAACATCGGAGGCCCATTTGTGCAGAAGGCGCGTACCGTCCAAGATACCTGTGCCTCGAATACTCACTCGACATGCCGTAGGTAAGGATTTGATCCAATCTCTAGGCTCACTGGGTTCAGTCCAAGAAACTATGCATTTTAGCATCTCATATGGAGATGCTTCCGAAGACCCAGCGACGTGCTGCTTCAAAAATGCATTCATTGCAGTTTGGTCTGCGCCCAATGGACCTCCTCCCACGTAAGTCAGCTGAGGCAATGTCGCAAAAGAACAGGTTAAGGGTATTTCTATGCACACCGAGTCCTGCAGTATAATTTCACAGAGTCCAGACTTTGAGGCGAGTGACACCAGAGATCCGCTGTACGTCATAATGTAATCCGTTGAGCATTGCCAGGCGGGACGGCGCAGGATGTCAGAATAACCCTGTATAGCTTGATGTGTATGCACGCAATTATCCCATGCCAAGTCGCTAGTCGTGCAACACCAAGGAATCGATTTGCATATGCATAATCGATGATAACTCTCTTCTTCGTCACAGAGAAGTTGTTCGGGGATAGCAGGGCGCACGCTCACACTGAGGATGCCTACAAAACATTCGCAGAACGAAATACCATGCGAGACATCTTCACTAAGTGAACACGGTACAATAATCCAATGCCCGGAGTCTAAGACTGGTGGAATGGGAAAGCCCTCGCCAAAGCAATAAGGGCCAAGACATTGTGTGTCCACATATACGCAGTAGTGATCGTAATACTGTAGAATCGCACAACAATTCTTTTTGACGCGGATGACGCTGGCGTTGCAATAAGATGCACTAAGTGTGATCTGAAAAGCTTGAATTGCACTCAAGTTGGAGGGTTCGCCCTGTGTGGTGGCACAGATCCAGTTCGGCAGCATGCTATCTGGACAGCGCAAATAGCGTGACCAGATCGAACATGTACTAATTATTTCAGTACACATATGTAGAGGTCCATCATCGCCGAAGTGCGGCATATCATAACGGGGTAAATATATATCTGGGCCTCGAGAGTAGCCGCTAGTTACAGCCGAATCCTTATCTTTGTGGGTTGTGTTCATGATTTACTATGTCACAACTTTGAGATCTCCGCAGAAAAGTCTCGTGGGATTTTCTGAAATGTTTGGAGATGTTTCGAATTGCAGGGTGAGAGTTGTCTCTGATTATTTCAGCGACCCGCATAGCTGAATCTCCGACAAATTAACGTCGAGAGGCGTTCTGCTTCGTTGCATCCACGCGAGGAACAGAGTCAATGTCCTTCTTACCTGGTACTGCTGCGGTTGATCTCATTCGAGATATCGCAATCTCTGCTAATGCTCCTGCAGTAGCTAGACCAGCTCCTCGTCTTCACATCTCCCGCTTCTCAATATTCTTATCTTGATTTCTCTTCTTCGATGTGTCAACGGCCTGCCAGCATTCATCGTATTGCTTTTGCTTGACGCGTTCGTTTGCATCCGAGATACAAGAACGCCGTGAGGCGTTTGTAAACCAGTCATACTTATCTAGCTTCATCCAAGGAATTGGATCTTGGCACGTACGCATGGGGATACGTATTGTACTGTAATGGGATAAGGGGGGAGGAGTGGTGCGCCCATGGTGAGTGTGGTATAGCATTATAGAAGGGAAGTGAATGAGAGTGCGGAGGTAGAAGATGCGCGTTGGCGGTTGCATCCAGCATTGAAGGATGCACTACACGGGGGCTTGAGTAGCGTCGAGTGGCCTTACGATAAGAGTGCGGCCGCCCGACGGGAAATTTTCTTTTACCGTGAGATGCTCGCCGTTTGATTTTATGGCGTTGTTTTGTTCGTTCTTTCTGATTGTAGGATGACTCCCCACTAACATATGAGCCACGATGGTCCAATGGTGATTTATTTTCACCGTATACCGAAGATAACGCGTCCTTGTGCTTCAGCCCGCTAGGCTCTTTATTCTGAAGAGCCTGTGGGCAGGTCATAGAGCCTGCTTCAGCGGCTATAACGCTAAGTTTACGGCGCGTGGTTTTTATGGGTATTATAGCGTCGCACCGACCTTCGTCGTCTGGTGAACACGCAGGCCACGGTGCAATATGGCCTGCGTGATGGCCAGCCACATTAGGTCCTGCGTTCCAGTCATAGCTTACGGATCTTAGTTTTTTGAAGTGTTTTTCCGCGGTCGCATGTACGGATTTGTTGCCAAAGTATCGCTTCTGCCACCCTTTGAGTCGCACCTGCATTGTTTGGGGAAGTCTATCCATCGAGAACACGTCAAGCGGGAAAGTGCTAGCGGCGAGAGCACGAGATAGCTGCATGTAGCATTTAGAAGATGCTCTTGTTAATCCATGTTTATCCTGGTAATAGTCCAGCCAGCACCACATGAGGATGATATTCAAAAGACAAAAATAACTCACCCGTAGCGACTGCTTCCATTCGGGATCTCTCGCGGATGCTGCTTTCTGATATTTCTCGGGCAGCTTATCAATCAGATCATCTAAGCAGGCACAGCCATAGTACATGAATTGAGGGTCGTAGTCAATTATGCACAACTTCGAGAGGCTCTTATCCCCGTGGAGGCGAACAAGAACGTTCTCTGGTTTCAGATCAGCGTGCAAAAGACACAACTGACCCAATTGCATAAACCGCAGAAGAAGTTCTTTTCCACACATATCGCCAAATTCAGCATCGTTGCCGCGGTAGCCTGGCCACGGAGTGGTCTCCGTGTCCTCATCGTCCCACTGCTTGAAGAAAGCTGAGTGCAAATCCTCGGTATATCTTTCTAGTGACAGAGCAACTCTTGAGTATCGCGTTGTAAGGTAGCTATCCTTGGCTAGCTTGTCGTACACAAAAGGTCCGATATTGGCATCTCCTAGTGCTTCTGTTAAGTCGGCCTCTGTCTCCCATTCTTCCACGTGTCTCTCTCTTTTTCCCAGATCGGTTCCGCGCGAAATCCTCCATAGTCGCTTGGGATGTGTAGCATCGTCTATTATAGTGTTGTATCCTCCGTCACTCCACAAAGTGCTTTTGGCTGCTTTTTGACTCAATTGCTCTTGTAGGGCTACTGATGGTACAGCCATTTTCTAGTAGAGGGCTTAAAAAATCAGACAGTGGAGGAAACGTTCGTAAGCCGGTCTTAACATCCAGTCTGGGAGTTTTTTTCCATCATTTTTATATGAGTAGCCAAGTTTGATATGTTCTCAATGAATAGTTTTCGGAATTCGCTCTCTTGACCTGCTGTAGATTGTATGTCTTGCAGGTTGAGGAGTTCCTCCAGTTTCCACCAACGAATCTCGCATTTCTCTAAGTATGCCTTATTCACGCGAGCACCGACTACTATTTGTCTTGACTTTTTTAGATCCACTGCTGGATGTAACAGAATAGGGTCATGCACGCGCAATTCCAAATATGTCAGAACTTTGCTCCATGCTTCTTGCACTATCTTGAGTGCGCGCGCTACTTCTGCGCTTACCTCCAATGTAGTGATCACGTCACGTGTGTCACCATCCTCGTGCAGAACTAATTCCACCTCCGAGTTGCCTGTAACTCGGACATTTGCGACCACTAGACAGCTGCTCAACGCATAGCCTGGACGCATGAAACGGGGAACAATAGAAGCCAACTTCCACGTGCGATAGAAAAAACGACAAATCGAGTCGAGCTCGTGAAGTTTGGTAATAGAATCTCGGAATACCTCATCATACACATCATACGGAATGTGCATTATAAATGTGCAATATACAAGTCTCTCGCCTTTGAAATACGTTATTTGTTCCACCTGTCGTGCCTTAGACCGGAGCCTATCCATCACGTCTGGAAGCGTAGCAGGAAGCTCGCATGCCGCGAGCACAGGAACGCAAGCGCAGGATTCTTCAAGAAATTCTCGTGCTGCTCCTTCTAGCGCATTTTCGTGCAAGTCTACCTTACCAGAAAAGGTAGACCACTTATGAGATCCTTGTCGCCACCCGGGAGTATACTTTTCGCGGCCTAGCAACACTAAAATGTTTCCATCTCGGACAGTGTAGACCAAGACTCCTGCACCAGTCAGCCGCATACTGGCAAGCGGGTTTTCGTGACCACCAAATTTTTTTTCGTTCATTTGGTCGTCCAACAGTTTGATACATGTGCAAATATAGAAGACTTTGACATGCAGCGCCTTGGTTCAGAGAGCTTAGGACATGTGCGGAAAATGCCGCACCGGTGTAATGAGGGGTCTAGAGGCAGGTATGCTGCGCCGGTACCAGTGAAAGTAAACACCCCATCGCGAAGTGGCCCTCCTGTGCCAGATGCAGAGGCAGCGGCTGTCAAGGGAGTTCAAGCGTCCGACAAACCAGCGCCAGCGGAGGAATCGCCGGCGACTGAAGAGGCAGTTCTTTCTGATGTCTTCACAAAGGAGGTGGCTGCAACCAAAAGCAGAGTAGATCAAATATCTATGAAGATGAGCGTTTTAGACAATGCTATGAAGGCAACTGAAAGATCCGTTTTTGCTTTAAGGGATGATTTGAGTTCAGTGTCTAAGAATGCGGGAGGGCACACGGCAGAGCGCGTCGAAGCACTCTTCAAACAAGTAAAGACGCTGGAGCAATCTTTCTGCGATTTTTCTTCTAGTAGCGATCGAAAACATGTCGAGGTAGCAGAAGAAGTGTCATGTCTTCGGGATGCGGCGCGCGATGCAAGTACGTGCTCCCCCGAAGCAGGCGCGGAAGACAGGTGTGCGGAAATTTCCATGCTCGCGGATGAAATAAAAGACTTGCGACAACAAATTGCCGCACTGGACTCTGCGCGGAGCGAGGAGCGCGCCCACACGACCCAACTACTTCTAGATTGGTTACAGGACACTGCGCTGCCAGATCTCAAACGATCAGTTCTGGATCGCAACGTATGTTCGGAACTCGCACAAGCTTCCTCGCAATTAACATACCAGAAGTTGCGAGAACATATGGATACTGAAATGGAGCAGCGCGATGGTGCATTATGCCAAGCCATACACCAATATTCGTATCCTTTAGAAGCTACCGTACTCCGGGAAAGCAACAACCACAAAATACACGATACAGTTCTTCTTCGCCATCCGATTAGTCAGATAAACGAAAATAGCTATATGCATCTGGTGAAGCGCGGTGGAAATGGCGCAGTACGATCTGAGTTGTTTCTCGTGATGGATAAAAATGGGCCATGTGTTGCTTTCGTGGATACGCTTCCATAGCGTAAGGTAGTGCCAGGCGAGGCTAGGAAGACGATACGATTAATATAAGAGGTCATCTGAGAATTCTCTAATCATCAGAATCACTCTTATGCTGGCCCAGAGTGCAATGGACCAGCGAACGAGCACGTTGTAGTACCCATGTTTCACTTCTTCATCTGGAACTCAGCGGGCCGTCGGCCGGTAGCCACCAAGCGTAGGTAGATGCCCACGATGTTCAAGGACGCATTACTGTCCCTATTCCAGACTAGATCTGAACCTGTCGAATTTCTACAAAACACGCATCGCTTCAGAGCCCGGGTATCCTCTGCGACAGTGCGAGGCGTCGTAACCTTTGTCCGCAAGTAATTCCGTAGATTTGCCGCCATGATTCACTTTGCGCTGGAATGTTTCCAGCGTATGTTTGAGAGTCAGAACGTCGCTCTTGTTAGCTCTGTGCAAGACAGTGCGGAGGGGAGTACCTCTAGAATTCGTGAGCAACGAGATCTTGGAAGCTTTACGGCCACGATCGGTCGGATTTCTGCCGAGTACGTCAAAACCGTGAACGTTTTTGACGTAGCTTGTATCGATGACCAAGGGGGGGCCTCATTATTCCTGGATGCTCTACTTGCGCATGAGTAAAACACGTCTTCAAATATCCTCGCTTTGGACCAGACAGCGAAAGTAATGGTAGACGGTCTTATAGGAAGCGCAGTTTACAGGAAGTTGACTCCATTGACAACCCGTCCTGCAAACGAAGACGATGCGATCTAATATATCTGCCGTTGTCAGTTTCCGCTTACGTCCTAGATTTGGCCAGTTCGACCTTTTAGCTTCGAAAGCACATATTGCGTGCATGAGTTCATTCTTGAGCTGAATTTGTATTTCGACTACAAGACCGTTCTTGACTTTTCAGACACATTTCCAGACGACCTCTAAACACAAATAAAATGCCGCCAAAAACGTCTTTGCGGGATGGACTTGGCGAAGGTGGGGGGAATGGCGGAACAAGAACGCTGCCCTAGAGCAAGCAGAAACAAACATCATAAGTTGTGGAATGATATGAAAGTACTCTTGCCGCCTTCTCGACGCAAAAATCTGCAGGGTCGTGAAACCGAGCATCGACGCGGAAACAAGTGAGCTGATGCGAACCCGAGCATCAACACGTTTTGGTATATATCTATCTATCTGTCGCGCAAGATGACCAGCATAGCCATAAAATGTCGATTTGAAATTCCTAATCGACATTTCATTCATACCCAACGCGGATTCTCCGAAAATGATCTAAAATACCAAACGTCTGTTCGATCGCGCAACGCCCCTTCTGCGTATCTTTCGTACCCCTGGAAGGACATGCTCTAGCTGAAGCATGTGACTGCTTCATAATGCAACTAAGATACCGCTGCATTAAACTGATGTAAGGCGAAAGCGCGGGTGTTCCAGTGTCCGGGTATGTGCTCATGTGCTGAATCGTATTGGCGATACTTATGATCTCTCAGCGATGCTGCCGCGAGCTCTTTTCGTCTGTTCCAGTTCCACCAGCTGGACTCCTTTATCGCAATGTACCCTCGCGAGGAATGTGGACGCAAAACGCAACTGGCTCGAGCTGAAAGTCCTAGTGTGGGAGCACATATCGTCTCGAACACATCTACGATCGAAACTATTTGTGAGTGCTGTGCCATGGCTTCAATAGTTACCTCTTCAAGCGCTCCAAAGTTCTCCTGGATCAGACAACATTCCTGATGCGTTGGCTCATCTAGAGCGAGAAGTGCGGAAGTGCTGCGCGCGCTTCCACAAGCGAGGTAGCTACGCACTCGATCATAGAGAGATGGTGTCTGATCTCTTGAGGTTATTTCGGGGTGCAGGTGTGGTGAAAATACAGAGTTTACGCAGAGCTGGCGCGCGTCACCTCGAGACTGCTCAATGATGGCTGCAAACGAGGAGGGCAGCAAGCGAAGGGCAGGCGCGATTGTGTTCACAAGGAACTTCTGCATGTCAATCTTTCGTAATGCAGAAAGCGATACGACCGCTGAATACTGCGAATGATTTCTCTTCAGCACAAATGCCGCCGTGCAGAGTACTGGATAGTTTACTATCATGGTGGCCGCGGTACTGTTCTGTTTCGCTTCAAGCACATCTGTAACGTCTTCAATTAATAAACAGGTCTTCTTTCCTTCACAGTCTATAGCACCAATGCTCCTGAGAAAGCTAGGGAGATCTTGTTCTATATGCGTTCCATATTCTATAACATTAAAGCCAGCTTCGCGAGCACAACAGCGAGCCAGAGTCGTCTTCCCACAGCCTGGAGGGCCTTGGAGCACGCACGCGGCGGCCAGCAGTGGTAGCTTGTACTTAACGGGAGAAGTCTTCAATTTAATCCACGCCTGCACTTTGACTCGAGCTGTATCCTGTCCACATACATCTGCTGACTTCTTGGGCTCGAAGAGTACCCAGGGAAGGGAACGCCTGGGCGACTTTGGGGGTTTTGGTTGCGACGTTTGCGTAGTCACTGCCGTCGCAGCTGATGCAATTGCGGGTAGAAGAAGGATACTAGGTTGAGTCGTTGGTGCAGAGGTCTCTACTTTGCGCACCTCCGCGCAAGGTAGAGTATTGAGAGGCAGTACAACCAAACTTTGCATTCGCTGCTTCTTTGTATTTTTGTAGATCCTTGCTTCCATCTCCTCCTCCAGTTTCTCTTCGTCTGCGTATGAAGGAGTGCGTTTGGATCCCAATGGTGGGCCCAGAGCAGCATCATACGCTCTCCCAACCTTAGCACCGCGATATATATTCGTAACGGTAGAGGGCTGCATTTCAGAGGATTCCCCTGATATTTACACTATTTCAACTACCGTCACATGACAACGTACTCTACAGCTGTTGAGCAAGAGAAATTCCTGTAGTTCGAATTGAAACCAAACGGGGGAAACCCAAACTGTTTAAAGCGGCTGGTAACTAGCGTGTGAATTGTTGCGTAAGTCCACACTAGTATTCTTCTCTCCTCCAACCGACCAAAATACTGGTGTGGACTTCAAACTTGCATACAAGTGTCTCTCAAATCTTTCCGTTCGGTTTTGAATAGAGCGTAGTCGATAATCTATTTTGTTGACACAAACAAATCGCATGCCCGCTAGTCATGAGAGACGAGCTGACAAATATAGAGAAGAGAAGAGGTGTATTGCCTCCCGGGTTGCAGGAATAGGCAGCGCGTGCGATGCTCCGCTACCGCACAACTACTATTTGAATATATGAGCAGTCTGCGTAGTTGGCCGCGCGCCGCGGCATCTCACCACGCGAGTCAGTTTACTCTCCTCACGCTCAAGTGATCGGCCGCACACCAGGAGCCATGGCCTGCTATACCGTCTAACGTTTCCGGAGAGCGTTGTGGCATACTCGAAGAGAGTGGTTCGTCCGCCGCCAGCTGAGAGACAGCGCCAGACGCATCATAGTACACATCTTGATGAGGCGAGGAGACAGCGGGGTTGCGCCTGGGAGACTCCAGGAGTGCAGATGTAATCCGATGAGTAGAAGAGTCTCTTGCCGATGCACGCCTACCCCGGAGGCCACAATTTTCTGCCAAATCCACATGTACTACAGCAGATCGTCTTTTGAACTCATGCTCATCCAACAACCGGGCACAAAGGTAAAACAGGGAAAAGCAAACGCCGGCTAGCGTTACTACATACAGAGATGAGATCAGAGTAGTTTTCACAGCAGCTTCGTACATCTCAACGCCCAAACGAACCAAGTCTGTACTTTCGTGAGAGCTAGCTTGCGTAATGATGTTCTTCATGCTAGCGAAGAGTGTTCGATACTCAACGGACGGAGTACACACACGATAATTTAACAGGTGCCTTCATCATTTCTGAGACACATATGCCGCGCAGGGGTATGTATTTGTAGGAAAGTCTTTTGAAGTTTTGCCTCTAGTTCTATTTTGAACTCTCTCTGATTCTAAATACATGGGACGGTCAAAATGCCAAGGCGGGGAAAAAATAAACCGTCACACTACATACTTGCAAGCTGGGTTAGGAGAAGGACAGGAGCTGCGAATTTCATCGGAGAACACAACCTCCGAAGACTCTCCCGAAGACACGATGAGTGCATTTCTGACAACAGCTGAGAAGTGGCTTGAGACCATTTCGAGTCACGCCCGCGCGTCACAACCTCCGCGGGGTATACCTCTCCTCCGTGCTACCGCTGATATATCTGCACCCAAACTGCCCGCTGCACAGACACCGTCAAGAATTCGAAGTCCGCGTAACCGCGCCCCTCCTCCACCGCCAACCCCCCCGCGGCGTGAATTTTCTTTTCTTGATGGCCTGCAGTTCGACGACGCATCTGACCAAGGTGACGAAGATGTAGTGAACCATATGTCACGAGAGGAAAAAGAGTATTACTTTAAGCAAAACAGTGAAAAGCGGAAAGAAATAGCACAGTTGCTGGGAGACATACGCAAGTCAATAGGAGGTCAACCCCTTGCATTTCGTGTGGCATATTCACGCCTGCCTGTCGATATGAAAAAACGCATCATAAGCAAGCTTGACAAGCAGAATGAGGCTAATACTGTTGGAGATTCTGTCAAGTACAATACTTGGGTAGAGACGGTTCTTTCAATTCCACTGGGAGAAGTACTAATACCGCAGCCGCAGCTTTCTATAGAGCAAACTTTGTCTAAAGCAAGAATACATCTAGAATCAGTGGTATATGGACACAGAGCTGCCAAAGCTGCCGTGCTAGAACGATTTTACACGTGGTTATGCACGCCGCTTGTATCCCAAAGACCGTTGGCGCTTTGTGGAGTCCCAGGCAATGGGAAGACTACGCTTGTGAGAGAAGGTCTCGCTGTCCTGATGGCGAGGCCATTTGCGTACATTTCGCTGGGTGGTAGTTCTGACAGCAGTACCTTACTGGGCCATGGGTATACTTATGAAGGGTCTGGCCCCGGGAGGATAGCGGAGCACATAATGAATGGGCATACATTGAATCCGATATTTTACTTTGACGAACTGGACAAGTGTAGTTCCACCCCAAAAGGAGAAGAGATGATCAATGCTCTCATTCATCTTACAGATGTCTCTCAGTCTGATAGATTCAGAGACAGATACGTGGGGAATCTTGATATAGATGCCAGCAAAGCGTTATGTGTATTTACATTCAATGACTCTTCTTTAATTTCACCAATATTGATGGACCGCATGCAAATGGTGCGCACCGATGCATTCGGGGAAGACGCAAAAGCTGAAATAGCAATACAGCATATTGCACCTGCTGTATTGCGGGAGAGAAATCTGGGTGGCGACGTCATTACATTCAATAATCAAGCACTTCGGAATGTAGCCAAAGCGTGCGACTTGGGTGGTGTACGCCTATTGCGCAGTGCCATTGAACAGTGCGTGTCTAAAGTTTTGCTTTGGAGGGACACCAAAGATGATTATTACCTGCATCCGCTTAGAGCGGAAGACGTCAAGGTACTCTCGAGTGGAAGCATCTACATTAAATCAGGAATGTGTAGTGTCCTAGCCGATGAAAGCAAAAGTGCTACTCATCTTCGCATGTACGCCTAGATGACTCGCCAAGCCTCTACCTGAGAGGTCACGAACAATAATAGAGATCGCAGCCAAAATAGACTCAAGGTGCCTAGTCTGTATGCCCGAAAACTCGAGTACTAACTAGTTCTGAACTCTGTCCGATTATGCTTATCTTTTGGGGGTAGCGCTAGGTATAGTTGCATCCACAGTGACCGGATTCTACATACCAAATATCGAAGAGGGTGGTCGGAGTACAGGTCGACCGGCTTTAGGTCGATCGTGGGTCTTCCGTGCGGTCTCTGTTGAAACGGGACGTCTCAATCGAGACGTTGGCTTCGAGTCTTGCTCCGGTTCTGGTGATGCACGAGCAGTGGCAGGCGGTGCGAAAAATTTGTTTTTAAAGTGAAACGCTGCCATAGAACCTATGAGAAGCCAAGCCAGTTCCATGATAGGACTCATTTGACTACGACGGAAATACCTACGGTATAGCTTTTCGAGTGGTGGCTCGTACTTATTCATATCTAGCGTAACGCTCTCCGCCCAACCATCTATGCTCAAAAACGGGCCAAAGCGAGTGTTTGCTATCTCTAGTCCATTTATTCCAATTTTCAGCATGTCTCGCATGAACACAACATGTTGGCGAGTAGTCGTATTGTTCTGCTGTTTTTGTATCTCAAACTCCAATTCCTGTATGGAATCGTTCATCGTGAATTCACGAGATAGTACTACACCCTTCTGGCGCATGTTAGACAGCTCGATAATGTATCCCTGCTTTTCCAGTCGTTTGCCCTGTCCGTCTTTTGGTTTCCAGTGCTCACTCGCAGAATCCTCTACATCATCTTCGAAATCGCTATTTTCGCCTGCATCAAAACTAGGGAGTGTAGTTTTGGGAGGAGGGGCTTCCGCATGAATATGGGGACAGGCTCGCTCGGACCTAAAAAAAGCTCCTGTTTCCACCTTAACTTCGGGGACTCTTGATTCTCGCGGAGGCTGTATTGACGAGTGACACGTGGCTGGAGACGGTTCGACTACTAGCTCGCTCTCAGTAAACAGACGAGCAGGAGCCACGGGAGTAGCCCACACCCTCTCTACCTCTTCGGAGGCTTTGTCTTGAGCCCTCTGAAACGCTGTTTTGCATGGAACTGGCCCTGTAATACTACCCACAGCACTGGCTAGTGGACTACCTGCGGGGTTCCTTTCTTTCTCTCCTACGTGTTCGCTGTTTTGCTTCGTTTCCGCTGCTTGCTCTATAGCTTGTTTCATTTCTGCGGTAGCTCTTCGAACTCGGGAGTCCACGCACACATCTACTACTGCAGGATTAGCCAATCGTTTGAAAACATTTACATCGGTTGTAGAAATGATTGAGTGACCCGTTGTTGACATTTTCATCCTCTTTTCACCGAGGGGATACGCTTATGAACGCTTAGATGTAGTCGCTTGCCTCAACCTTATTTTTGCTTCCACGAAGCTTGTCTAAAGCCACGCGATACGTCTGCATCCGAGCAGTGCTCTGAGGCTTCGCCTCTTTCTCGTGTTTTTGCAGCGCTTCCTTCAACTCCAATATAAAATGCTGCGCATACGTATTGGAGCAGAATGTCTTCAACGATTCGTCAATTAATAGAGGATTTAGCGTCTTATTCAACACTTCTTTTATGTGAGTTTGCAATGTCTTCACGGTTATTTTACGTTTAGGAGGAGGTCGAGTCTTCTTCAATCTGAGATAGTAAGAAGTGGAAGTTCCATCGGGATCCACCATGTTGACACGCTTGACTTGTCCCGAATCCAGCTGAGAGAGCTCCTGTATGATGTTTGTTTCTGCTTCCTGTCCTCGCTCGTGACACTGTTTCAGGGTTTCGCGATGTTCTTCTCTTCCTCGGGTCAATTCTGTATTAGCGCGGATAAGTGCAGAAGCAACGTCCGCATGCGCACCTTGCATGCCTTCAATGTTTGCTGAGTTTTTGCCCTCTTTCAAAGGAGCGACTTGGAGTGTACATTTGTTACGAGGAGTTATGCCAGCCTGGTCGAAGAGTATGGCAGTACACGCGTCCACTATGTTATCATGTCTGCTATCTTCGATCTTTCCTCGCAGAATGTCAGGATCATCCCACAGAGCACCCATGGCATCTACAATATTACTTCCACACGTAGGATAGAGTTCTCTGCTCGCGACGCGCACTAGATATACATCCCCATCGACCTCTATTTGAGCTTTAGCTCCAGCACCGAGCGTCTCGATTAGTATCTGCTCCGCTGTCTTTTTAGCTTCTGTGGCATAGCGCGTGTTGAGCTTTCGCTGCGCTCGTAGAGCCTCTGCTTCGCGAGCTGCGTTACAAAAATCGTGTACAGCTTGAGATGTCATGTTTATGGGAAAGTCTTCCACGCAGCTCTTGCAATGAACGCTCGTGCGGAGCGCGAGGTACATCCACTTTTGTGGACCGAACTTCTGCAGTTAGGTCGCAATCTTATTCAAGCAACTCAACCTTCTGTATGTTCTCCTTCGTCGCAGATCTCACATTGTGCTTGCTCTAGAGACGGGATTGCCGATGTCAATCGTACAAAGCTTTCTCCTCCGACTGCTGCCGGTTTGGGGCGAGCACTCGAGTCCCCATCTTCGTATGCGGGGTACACTAGCACTCGCAGAAGCATTTCCCAAACCGAAACCAAGAGCCGCGTCCACACTGCTCCAGAATGCGATGAGTTTATCTATGGTCCTGTGTCTACTAGTGTTTTTCGAGAACGATACCGATGGAGTCCGCTCGAGGTGCGACAACAAAACGTTGCACGCATATCCCAATTCCCTCCAGACATATCGTTTGAGTGTCTTTGTGCACGTCTACGACTTTTATGATAGACGCGCACACGCTGCGAAGGCCAAGCTCTTTATCTCTACTAGGATATAAAATATGTCAATGCTACAAGGTAGTCCTGTAGAAGGACCACGGGGGATGTGTCTGCTCTTACTCATAGCCGTATACCTCTTGTGTCAGTGTTGCGTGAACTATGCAACATTCAGAGATGCATGTAATCAACAAACACGCTGGTCCATGCTTTTCAATGTTGTCAATACCTTTATGGCAGGTGCACTTCTTATTTTTATCTGTACAAAGATTACACAAGGATCTGCACCCACCGCCATGATCTCTCCCACTATGGACGCGTCTTCTTCAGCTGGTGGTCTCTTTAGTTGAAGTACGCTCGCAGACCCGACCCAGCGCGATCCATTCAGTAGTCACCGAAGGGATCGCGCTCAGTCTGCCAATTTAGGAGCTAACACAAAACGCACATAGTCGGTGTTAGAGCACCCCAGAGGGTAGTCGATGATCAGGGGCAAGTCGGGACTCAACCGCAGTGTAATGCCACTGCGGTCCATTCCTTTTACGAAAAGAAAAAGGTAATCGACCGCAAACCGAGCTGAGTAAAGGACTTCCAAATCTTCTTCCGAGGGAATGGCGTCGTAATCACCCGCTATGTTTTCCGAGACACGGATACATAACGGATTGGACGTATGCCGTGAGGGGTCTGCCGATACCGCATCCACCTCTGTGACACTCTGGTAAGGGAAGATAGACTTGACCTCGTCCGATTCGTATTTGATGACAAAGAAGGTAGTCACTCTGGAGCCCCTTTGCACGCGGGGAGTGAGAACTCTGAGATCTACACTCTCGGTTTTATGATCCTTGGCTGTCTTTATAGCATTACGGAAGGTTTGCAGATCAATTTCCACTAGAATCTTATAATCCATAACATGCAACCGAATTGAATCGGCGTCTTTCGCAAGCGTACGAAGTTTGAATGTTGGAGTGTAAGTGTTTACATCAGGCTCGTAAACATGCAGGACAACATCTGTGGAGTCTTTGGGTCGCCACAGATCCAGAAAGTGCTGCGCATGAGCATTGCGCATACATGTCAGCATATTCTGCATCTTGATACAAAAGGTAGAATTGCTTTCTGTGACTTCACCTTCCACCGCCGCGGTCAGACGACCCTGCACCAAGGCAATCCTGTTGGGGTCCATGGAATCCGTCTCGATACCCTGAAAGCCATCTTCCTTGTTGACGATGGTAAAATGACCCTCGGTCAATACATTGCTTATATTTTCAATGAAAGTCTTGAAGGTCACACATTGTGCAAAACGAGCTTGCCATATAAACAAATCCTTCTTCTGATGTTTGGCAGAAGGCTCGTCTTCGCCACAAGCTGGTAGTTGCGGTCTCTGAGCGGCTTCCTCATTTCGTGTACTGCTGGTAGCCATTGCGACTGTCGTTCAGATGCCACACAGCTGTTTGTGCACGTGCTTGAAACAGCAAATGGCTACAGGCATACAAAGTATATATGATGAAGCACATATTGATAGCAATGCACAACCTACAAATTTGTGCAGTTGGGACAAGTTCGCGCAGGTGCTGCTGGATAGGCACGTGCCCGGGGTACTTCGCCGCGAGAGACTCGCTCAAGAAAGATACGAGTGGTTAGCGCATTTGGAAGACATTGATGATGACCAAAGTAGCCCCGACAGTTTGGATGCCGAAATATGGGCTCCGTTGCCCATTAGTAGCGAGGACGAGGGAATGAACGAAAACTACGATGACTTAGCAGAGGACGCTGGTGGCTGACAACTCTGCATTGTTGTCACTAGTCGCCGGTTCGGAGGGTGCTGAAAGCACCGTTACTACAATTGCGTTTATGGAACGTTTAGAACTACCCGTTTGCCACATCGTCCGTATTCAATAAACGAGCAGTTGACACAAGCCAACTGTAAATGACTGTACAGTCAAGAATCCACGAAGTACATAACGTTCAAGTCGAGGAACTATGGAGCAGAATGATAGGATCTGAGAGTCTGTTGGCATCCTGGGTGGGAGCGAGCCTGCTTCTCCTGGGAAATGCTCTACTTTTTTTTCACATGGTGAACGTGTCAAGCAGCCTAGAAGTCAGTCGTCCACTTGCTGGATTAATTGCCACGGGCTTTGTTATCGTTTCGGTGTTGGTGCTGCTTATAGCTACTAGCTCATACCGCATTCGTTCGGAAAAGGCTGTAAATAATTTACCATCGCGCTTACAATTATTCGAGGACAAGGTTAAGGGATGGAATAACGTCGTGTCTTCCTTGTTGTGCGTGCTCTTTCTTTTCGTTGGAGCAGTTATAGTATATGGAAGCGCGATGGCTTTCATTAATACAAACTCAGACAGTCTCTAGGTGCAAGACTATTATCAGAAGACACTCTTGCAGGAGCCCGGAGTAAATTCTACGACAGTTTTTCAATATCCACGCTGCGTTTAGCAGGTCCTTTTGCACCGAGCAAACTAGACCGCGCAATATTCGCAAGCTCAACTTTGTCTTTACACAACTCATGCAAGCTGTCGCGTCTTTAGCATGCAAGAGTATTATTTCCCAGACAATTTTACGGAAGCTGCATTATTTTTCAGAGCTACGCACACTTTGCGGTGCATATTGAGTGACTTTCTCATAGAGAAGCAATGGCCGCAGCCTGGGCAGATAAGACCTTCTGCTGCATTCGGTTGAGTGCTGTAAGGGTGGACGGCAGTGGGAGCGCTAGCATCATGGTCTTCCTTTTGTCGTCTCGTTGCGTGTAGCTGGGAACCCGTGTATTTGCGCCTGTGCTCAGTGCGGGGACACCCTCGCAAGTTCATTCTTTTGAGGTTTTCTTGCAGTTGTTCTCCGGCAGATAAACGTCGGCACTCCAATAAGCTCAGATTCTCAAAACGCTCCTCCAGCGTTTTGCGGGGTTGCGAGCTCAGAGCAGATAACACGACTTTTTTAAATCCGCTTCGTAGAGATCCGCAGTCTTCTTCTTCATCAGATGTCAGGGGTTCTCTTTCGGTTATGTAAGGATCTGGTATAGTGAAGCCGCGCGGAGGAGTGCCTGCTCTTTTTGGCGTATTTGGCCGACAATGTAGGGTGGCTTCCCCCTCGCTTTCTGAACTGGATGGAAAGGAGACATGCCAAATGGGCGTAATTCTAGCGTTTGTTTGCATTCCGTCCGGATTTGCATTAAGCTGCCGATGGAGCCAAAGCAGCTGCGACGGAAGTTGTGCCTGAAGCTTCGGTCGCAGCAGCCGTCCCAGTTGTGTCTGCGACCGAGGACGCCTGGCGGCCACCACTCCGGGGAAATACGCTACGAGAACAAAATGGTAGCGCGCAACCTGAACCCGAGAGGGAGCTGCAATATGAGTCTTTGATGCATTTATTCATGCATTTCTGCTGGTTTGGACAGCTCGGAGGTGCGCATGGACAAAAACGAGGTAAGCAAACTTCACTCATTTATGACTCACACCGAGTGCATTGTTGCTCTATGTGAAAATCTATAGAACTCTCAACAAGACTGCAATAAGACATAAAAAATAGCCCAGGCAGTACTATGACAAATAAGTTGAGAGTTAGTTATACACGAAGAAACACAACCACGAGCGGAGGAGCATTTTCCTAACGCCCGGAATCAGCCTGTGCTTCCCTGACTACGTACGGCCGGGGGATTTAGCTCATTTTCTCAAGCTTCCCCAAAAATAACAATAATCACCTGTCATGTGTACGCGTGACACTGCTAATGAATAAGTCTGAAGGGCCATAGTCTTACGTATGCATGTCAAGACTGCAACCCATATACTTCGTAACGTGCCACTGGATAGTCAACACGCACAAGCCATTAAGTGTTGGTTGTTATAAACACCTGACTCATACTCATGCACGTCACTGGCCCAATGAGAATCTTCTCCAACAACTCTCTACACAAACCGATGTTCACACACGACTCTTCATTACTTTTATATCAACACAAAACAAATGTCAACTCACGACATCCTGCCAACTCGCCCGGATGCTAGCCACGTTCTGGGAATTGTTGGCTCCCACTTAGATCAAGGAGCACAGCGTTTTCTTGCTTGAACGGATAGTCATTTGCATCATAGCAGAAGCGTAACTAGTAAAGATAGTCTATCGATTCCACATCCATTTGCAAACTTGGAAAGTCATTTAAACTTTCCGGATAGAAGTAAATTTCGAGGCGTAAATCTTGGAACTTTCAAAGAAGCACACCAAGTGCTGGTGGGAAAAAAAGAATGCGATTGCTCTTTTGTACTTACTATTGCATCCTACAATGTTCAAAGACAGCAAAGAATTGTATTAAATCAAGAAACTATGAAGTGGGGTATAGATTTGTTTGAGCAGCCAAGGATAACAAATGAGAAGCACATAATTGGTTGTCCAAGCAATTGCCTGCAAATTCCATTCGGTTCGGAGGCTGTCGTAGACCTTGACAAGGAGCGAGGGGAGCCAAATCAAGCAAATTGGAGAGGACGAAGTAGATTCGTGAATCAATTGTTGCCAATATGTGAGCTCATGCGGAATGCTCACATTGACTATCTTACTATCCCAAACCCACAAATTACATTCATCAATCCTCACGGTGTTCACGTAAATATTGAACGCGTACTATCCGCGCAAGATGACCCCAAATACCCAGCCCAAGATTACGAGCAGCGGTCAATGCATTTTAAAGCGCAAACGCATACTGAAGAAGTTAGTTTCGATGTTAAACTTCCACATTCTAATAGTGAACATGGCCTCTTCCCCGTGATAAAGTTAAATCACGGGATATTCAGTGCCCCTGCTCGCGAAGAACATTTAGAGGAGTATATTAGGTGGTTATATTCCATGTTCAATGACAACATTGAACATGGAATTCCTGTAAAATGCTGAAAAAGAACAGATACTGTACATACATCTCCTTTTACGGGCATGCTTTCACATAGAGAGGAAGTAGGAGGAACTCTACAATTTATAAGCACACCTGCAGATATGACAACACCTCTCTACGCCAATAACCTTTACGCTGATGCCGGACGACAACGTAAAAAAAGTAGGAAAAAGTAGGTCGCAAACGCTCACCGGCTAAGTGCTGGTAGATGGCAACCACGTTTCGCGCCGCATTGATATCGCGATGCCAATGCAAAGGATGTCGATCTGCGCTATAACAATTCCGACACACCATTACACCATGTACCTTCTTACCGTTTTGTACGAAGATTCGGGAACCTCTAACTGAGACCATTGGCATCCAGTGGTGCAAACGTAAAATCTACGCTCGAGAATGTATGCAACACTGAGTTTGCGTCGTCTTCCCTGTGGGTTTCGTATCCGTTGAGTTTCATAACGGTGAACCGCATGCGCAATTGCGTTTCGAGTCGAGACAGACTGCGTTGGTCACTTCTCCTCTTAAAAGTCTGTGTATTCTCGTGTTTCGTACTTTCGGTTCCTTCTGTTCAGTATTTCTCAGATTTAAACTCAGACAGTCTCTAAGCAGCGGGAATTGGAAGCGATCGCATTTTTGGAGATGCTCCCCGGGACGCATCTGCTCTTGACCTCTGGACTCACGTAGCCTACCCAAAGTACAAACGGACTGTGGGCGCAAACTCACATAGACACGTGTGTCTAAAAGGTGAGTATCGCCAAAATCTTCGAGTCTCCTACAATAAACCAGTTATATTTTGTAGGCATTTTAAAATGGCAAGTGAGGCATTTACAACTTGGCCTTATATTCAATACCTAGCTGCAAGTGATATTCTGCAGTTATCAAAATACTGGAGTGGCTGTCACCATATACATGTACCTCTGGATTATCACCGGCGGCACACACCCAATATTCAAATACTTCCCAATGTCACAGAGGTAGCGTGGTCAGCTGATGGCAATGATACCGACGGCAGAGTTCTCGTAGAAGGAGGCACCGAGCATGTGCTTCGCACTGTGCGTTCAGTGCTTGGCTCTAAGGTCAACGTTACCCTGAGCAAATTGGCGCGGAAGGCACCTGATTTTGTCTTGTGGAGTGGCAACGCCACTCGATTCGTTAAAGATACGCTCCCATTACTTCCACGTAACTCCGTCGTCGTATCTCATGGGCTCTTTATGCAGCTAAGATTGTGCAAGAAGAGTATGTGCAATGTAGACACTATCCCGAACGGTGGAGTTTTGTGCCTCGTGTGCCCTGACCAAAATAACAAGCTAGTGTTTGTAGTCCGTCATTGTCCTACATGCGACAATGTCTTTCGATATCAAAAGCGCACCCTGGCGATTGCCTTACCTGCTCATAAGGGCAAGGAGTATCTGCAGAATTCATCCAAGACCATGTGTATTAGCCTGAAACCGCTGCGCCCGTTAAAACTGCTGCTTAACGTAATGCACATGCTAGGAGTAGGCGCAAATGTTTATTGCAGTCCGCTCCCTCGAGCGGTTGTTACGGCGGCCGCTCTGGTTTGTGATGTGAGCTCGAGTGATCTGCTGAAACTTCAAGACAAGTTTGGAGCATGTCCCGTACCTCCTACACCACAAGAGGTGGAGGCTTACTTGAAAGAAAAAACTTGCGAGGGTGAGCTCCATTCACCCTACTGCTGAGTGCGGTCTCTCGCTAATATGTAGGGGTTGCTGTAAAGAAAAACCTCTACATGCAACAACTAAGAGATTTTCAAGACCTACTCCATCTAGCTGAAACGCGTCCTGGAAGAATGATCAAGCTACCCTTACAGCTTCTAGATACCTTTTCTACGTTGCGTGTTCGCGCGGATGGAAACTGTCTTTGGTATTCTATAGTAGCAGCCAACCTAATAAGCCAAGATATGCCTATAGCTGAAATAAGGGAGCGCGATGCAGATGGCGAGTTACGTCGAATGTCGCGTAAACTCAGAAACGCCATTGGCGCCGAGCTCTGGGACGAAGACTCCGGGAATTTTAAGGATAAGTACAAGGATTTTTGGGCCCCAGGTGAAGAAGGTACGGAGGGAGCAGACACGCCCGTGAAGTATATCGAGCTCTTGATTAAAGGCAAAATATTTGGAGGTGAGCTTGAGCTCTTTGCAGTGGCTTCACTTCTCCAGCGGAGTATAGTAGTGGTGAATGTACCATGCGGAATAAGAACCACTGCTGCACACCTCGTAAGTATCCAGCCCACGACGGGGTCTTTGGATATACCGCTTTTGTTGTTTCGGTCCGGATTACATTTCGATGCAATATACCCGCACACGTCACTTTCCAGTGATTCTGTATCCATGTCGTTATAATAGCTGCGTTATACCTGACCGAGCAAGAAATGGAGAGTCAAGAGAGCGTGAGTTAGTCTGGGGAACTCGCAACCAGGAAAATGACCTGTAATCACTGCAACCTATGCGGCGCATACGTTGAACCCGCCCAATCCAAAGCCAGCTCAACAAGAAATCTTCACGCGTGTCCAGGGAATTTCAGATAGTTCAAAAACTATTAGATGCCACCCCTTTTATCGCAGACTTTGTCCTACGTGAAGAGAGTCCTAAAAAGTCATTGCCGCGAGGGGGACTTCAATTCTCTGAATGGGCCCAGAGAAGACGGGCCTTCTCTTCGTCAAGCGACAAGTGTTTTCTGGTGGATAGCTGCTGAGGAGATTGGTGGAGGCGCGAGAAATGCTGGGGGATGACATTTGAGGCGGGAGATGATCAGCAACAAATTCACCCGCAGATGTGCTTGTCGGTATCTCGCCCCCCAGCCAAGATCCATTTGCTACCGACTCGCCTGCCATGCCCGCAGGCTCAGTTAGGTTGGAGCGAGTGGCGATAGCTGCCCGGCAGTCCGGAGTTAAACACCCTAATCGACTTTTTCTTCGTCTTCAATGGAAACGCGGCGCATGGCCACGTTTGAGCTCAGGTGGGGGGTGCGTCCACCAGGGTCGAGGCGGCTTGCAGACAAAGAAGACACCTGCAGTTCTGTATCTCCGTAGGGAGCTTCGCGAGCTTCGCGACGTCGCCGTATCGAACGAAGGTGGTCTATCAGGTTTCTTCTTGCCTGTGCCGCGGCATCATCCCGGGTTCTATCCGAACGCGCGTGCATTAAAGGTTTAGAAGTAATGCGTAAAATATTATATGTTACTCGGCCCACGCCCCGTACGTACACTTCTTTTTATGAGTTTGGCATACTGAATGGTGGTGACGACTGAAGAGGCAGGCTCTAAATTTGCTCTCATGCATTTATTTCTGTGTACCTGTACAACACAGATGCAGCGCTAGCGGCCGGTACCTAGAAATCACAAGCTTTCAGTGTCTTGCGACCATTGGACTTTGCGCGGACGATTGCGCCTTGGATCATATCAGCCAACTTTAGATTCAACGCGGGCAAGGCATCCGAGCCGCAATGCATGGCTGTTTCGTGGCTCTTGAGGTGCATGCGCACCGCCTTCGCCACGATTAGCCACGAGCCGCTTTCAGGTGTCTTCATGTCTTCGATCGTTTCTGCTCCGGCCATTGCGGCCGGCTCTTCGGGCACTTTCTTTTCCTGAGCGGTTCCTTTGGCGGATCGAGCTCGTTTTTGAGGTGCAGGCGCCGCACCTTCTCCTGTAGCTTCCATGTTCTTCCCAGGTGGGCAAGGTGCCGCGGCGGTGGGAGGAGGAGCGTGCGCCGGGGGGAGGAGAGTAGGGGGGCACGCGGGAACAGTTGCCATCATGGACGGATAGATGGAAGTCTCGCGCCGCAACAAAGGAGTGGGAGGAACTGCAACTGGAGACGGCATTAGAGATGCTTCTCTTTGACTGTATGGCACACTAATTTCGTGTGTATTTAAACGCGCACATAAGTGCTTGAAAACACTTATGACATGCATCTATCTCCAAACAAAGGATGGAGACTGTTTTCGTAGCTGAGCACATGGGCTCTGAGAAGCTATATCGTTGGCGGGGTGCGCTTGTGTGTATACATCTCTTTTAGTACGTACGCCTACTGAAAGTAACTGCGCGAGGCCCTGTCGGGCTTCTAGAGGCTCTATAAGATTTACTCTACCCTGCTCAAGTGAGCGCGCGTAAAGCAGTTCATCTAAGGTAGGCACCCAGAGTCGGGGAGTGGGGTAGGAGAAGTCGCAGCGCTGATCAGTAAACGTCGACTGACAACCTGCAAAAACTGGTTGCCAATACTTTTGCGGGAGCACATCCAGGGCCAACGGCTTGAAGCGAGGAGCTTCGGGAGATGCTGCTAGAACTCCTGCGGTTTCTATTTCTTGAGCTGCCTTCTGCAAAGCGCTCGACGGAGGCCGTGGCACTGTTTGCGCGTCTTCTTGTTGAAATACTGCTCCCTCTGCCACATTCCTAGCAAACACCTGCTGGACAAACTCGTCATGCTTATCTTCATGTGGGCATGAAAAAGGCAGAGGAGGCTCGGTGGATAACTCGTCCACGCCAAACCTTATTCGTTTTTTTTTTTGTTCGCTTTCAGCACCTGAATCTTCTGGTAGGTTGGGAGTGTCTTTTGGCGCCATAGATGTGACCTTCTGTGGCGCAGTTGGATTCCGCGAAGATCCATAGCAGCGTGTAGTTTCCGTGAGCTGTGACGCTGTGCAAAGCAGGCACCCGAGCATGACCGTTAAACACAACACAACTAAGATCCAACAACTCGTGGAAGGCATTAAAAGCGTTTACAGCTAGCTTTATAAAAAAAATCGTCTGCAGGACTGGGCGTGCATTTTCGCCCAGACCGCTGGGGTATGTATTCACAAAGAACTCGTTTAAAATCAAAATGTCTAGAACTTATGGTGCTCTGAGCCTGCTAAATAAACGGCCGCTCAACATCTTTACTCCAGACATTGGAGAGGTCGTATCGATGTCTTCTATCTATATGGTGAATAATTTACCAGTTGTCAAGGATCAAGCTGATATGCCGGTGTGCGCTGCACTCGTTGCGCTTACTATGTATGAGCAACTGCTTCTTCGAGAGAATTTACACAAACAATTGGGATTCCGAGGGACAGAGTTAGGCTGGGCTTGGATTTATCTCTCGGGGCGTGAATTAGTTACAAAGGACGCCGAATCAGTTATAGAGGAACAGCTGCTCACGGGTCTCCCACTCGTCGTGGCATTAGACGCGCTTGTGGAAAAAGGAGTTCTAGTCGGAGGACTCCACGGCAATCTCCACATAAACAATCCTATGGTTATGGCGGAGGAGCTTGAAAGATTGACCTATACGCCGACGGGTCAACTTGCGGTCCCCGTGCGATATCTGGCTGTGCTTCCTACAATAGAAGCATTATGCGCTGCAGTAGAGTCTCAGTACGTGATAGGCTTCGCGTTTGGAATAGATGAAAATATTGATAGATGGATGCATAGTAAGTATCTACAGCAGGCCACTAGTTTTCAGCTACCTGATCCTCAATCAGGGGCGCCTCGGTTAGCTACACATGCAGCTATCATAACAGCTGTTGACAGCAAACTCATGCGGGTGACAGTACAAAACTCCTTTGGCATCAAGTTCGGCACTATGGGTTTCTTTTTCATATCCTTACACTTGCTCCTCAGGCCAAAATTCTCAAATTTGGAGTTTTACGTATTAACTCGAGCGGGTTAATTATTGTCATGTGGAATGCTCGCGGCACAACTGTTACATCTGCGACCGACGTAGCAGATGACCGGGTTCTGACTGAACTTTTTCAGAGTCGTGCAATCTCTCTCGCGTCAACTGGGGAAGCTGCTGATATGTGCAACGCAAGGTGTTTCCTTCGAAGTATAGAAAATGCCCGAGGTAATACCAAAACGTAGTATTCCCACGCTACGTAGAATTGTTGGTCATTTTGTTTATTGTCGGAAATCACTCCCTCGTAGGTCTTTGAATTATACATACGGACGCAAAGTTTAGATTTTTTCGAGCGTCGGATGCATATCACTCTCATCATTATATAGTGCACAGGGATTGGCATGATTCTAGTCGCCTGGATAGTGAAATACTTTAACTAGGACAAGCATAAAAGTACAAAATCAGATGGCTTTGGGGAATTTTTGGATTGACTGCAAATAATAGGTTACATTGTTGCTGGTGTGGGCGGGGAGCGTATGTGGTTTGGATGCAAACGCAGCAACTCTGTCTAGCTGACATAACGGAGAGTGTGTGATCGGCAGGTATCTGAGTGCCTAACTAACGACATTCCTGATGCTGTAGGCGATACAGCAAGCAACATATGGTACGGCGGGGCATATGTGTCCAAATGACATGTAGGCTTGTGGGGAATTGCGGAATTTTTTGACACTTGTCTAAATAAACACATAATATGATGCCTCCTACTTGGTGGCAAATAATAGGAGCGTTGGCACTTACCGTGCTTGCGATATTTTGGGGAGTTGATCAAGGCAGTCTAGGATTCAAGAAAGCGCACTGTCCCGGTGGTCAGGGGTGCGTGTGCTTATATCCCGCGAAGGTCATTGAACCAGCTCTACTGTGGGGAGGAGGCATCTTCTTAGTACTCTGGGTGGTGCCGCAACTGTTTGGGTCTTAGGCTACCGCATCGATTGGCCGCTTCCCTCTCGCATCCAGTACACAAACGCAGGCAAGTGAGAAGTGTGACTACCAGCTGTCGCATATCGCCTCTGCGACGTCTTGATGCAGTCGAGTATCATACCCCATACATTTGGATCGCATAACCCCTCGCGTCTGCACGCTTGGTCCTCGTGCAAGCGCAGCAGATCAGTGCACGCTCTCCCTTGCGAGTGCTTCGCAACATTCCTGATACAGTCGTCGTATTCATCCATCAGCTCAAAGCTCTTACAACACTCCGTGTTGTCGAGCTCGGCATCGAGTAGAGCTGCGTCTAATTTCTCACCTGCAAACGTGCAGAGACCGCTCTGCAAAGAGAAGTAGTTAGACTGAGCTTCCTTTACCCGGTCTCTGTAGCGGAGTGTTAGAGAGAAGAGAAGGGCAAGTCGCCTCTTCAAACTTTTAGCAATGCGCGAAAGCTCAGCGGGCAAAAACTCTCTGCGAGTTATAGGGTGTAGTGCTGAGACTATCGACACAAAGGCAAGCGCCAAATCGCTGCCTTTAAACCAGTAGATGCACCGACTGGGCTCGACCAAGCGCACGAGTGACTTTGATCGCCGAATTCTCACAATTTCGATTCCGTTCGTGTTCCATACGTCCACATAGAGATCGCGATACCATTTCTGTATACGGGAAGCAGCAGACGCAAGGATTAACCTGCGCGCCCAGTCCCGTTTGGCTGCTTTAGCGGGGCGGGGTCCTTCCTCGGGGAACAGCCTTTTTGTCGAGCATCTGACGAGATCGACTAGTCTGCTATGTCCAGAATGGTATGGAGCTGACATCTCGTTGAGCTGAAGAGAGCTATGGAGAGCATCTATAATGTGTCGTATACAATACCTACTGCACAATGAAATTATACAACAGCACCCACGCGATACGGATTACGACATGTGTGACTCCCTTCCATTCTCATTGTATAGGCCTCTCCTCTTATCGCCTCCGATCTTCAATTATGAGTTGGTACTTTTTCATTAGTCCGGCGCGAGCGTTCATATAGTGACGCTGCCGCTCGCCTCCAGCTCCCTTCTTGCCAGAGCTCGCACCAATGATCGGCTCAGTTCCATGCACACTTCCCAGAAGGGTCTGCGGCTGCTCCATTTTAACTATTAGGATCGTATTTTCCACCAGATTCCAAAACTTAAGCAGCGCAGAAGACATCGTCATACAGCCTCGTTGCTTGCATGCAAATCGTGCTCATCATCGACAATCTCTTGGTACTTTACGGACTCCATATAATTCCTAGCCCAAGACGGATTATAGATGGCGCCGTCTTTATAGGCTGTCTGGGAAAAGACAGCCCGCGACAGGGCCGTTGCAGCCCCGAGAGCATGACAACAGCGCTGCCATGTGAGAGCCGGCTATTAAAAAAAGTCTACCCTCGGGTGTGCGAGTGTCGAAACACAGGTTCCCTCGACATTCCGTGGCCATGCAGCACTATGCAAACTCTACGACTAAGTTTCGCTCTCTCATCTTTCTTGCTTTTGCGAAATACAGATCCGCGTGGAGAAGGTAGCACGGGCGCTTCCGGCGATGCGCTAGAGCCCACAAAGCATGACGCTGTCATAGCTGGTGTCGTGGCGCAGCAGAAGAACCGAGTGCGGTCTTGGACACTCTAATGACAACATACCGGGAAACGAACACTACGGATGGAGAAAGAGTTTATACGGTCTATCTTGACCATCTACACGTTTTCATGCGTGGTTTTTCACACAGTTTGAGGAGATCGATGCGACGTAGGAGGGATTACAGCACCTGAACCTCCTCAATCTGCTTACTCGATATGCATACGCAGAGCCTGCCAATTCGTTACAAATGTGACCGTATGGACCTTGTTCCGCTCCACCAGGTTTTTGACACGCATAAAGCCCATGTCTTTGGTCGCAATATAGATATTACAACGGCTTAGAGGGAATTCACGCTCTAGCTTGTCAACTAGACGACAGATATCCCAGACAATCTGCACATCCGCACTGTTTTTATCTGGGGTGTCGGCTTGATATACCATGACGTTCTCCACGGACACACTCGGCGAGATGCCGTACCCACGGAAAGCCATGTCAGCGTAGGCGCCAACTGTCATAACGCCACGGGCCGCATACGGCAGCAGGTTCTGCAAGCAATCGTGCGTGTTTCCAAGATCTACTATGCAGTGCGTAAGTACGCGCGGAGCTGTCGCCGCTACATTAGAAACTTCCTCTTCTTCTTTCGAGTGTGGAAGTTGCCAGATGGGAGGAGCGTCGTTAGTGCATGTGGTGCCGCCCTTTTCCTTCATAGCGTATAGCACTTGATTGACCGCGAGCTTTCCAGGCTGCACCTCGTATGAAGAAGACAGTTCTTCTAAAATCTGGGTGGATGTGTATCCTGCGGAAAACGATTTCAAAATCGTACACACCTGGGTCTCCAGCTCCATGCTGGACAGAAGAGTTGCGCAACCCAGCGAGTGTTTGAGCTGAAAAAAGAAGTGGAAACCTCAAATGTTGTGTGAAACATACGCGACTGCATCTATACAAAAATACCAAAAGCACGAAACAATCCACCTGTTCAGTTTCGTACAGTACGTCAGAAGCGCCAAGATGACACGAAAAATTCCACGGTTAGCCGAGAATTAGTGCCTGTGCTACTTTTCACGCTTTGTAGGAGTAACCATTTCTGAACTCAGAACTCCGCTCATTTCATGTACGGTTGCGCGTGAGAGGTAAGAAGGTACAAACATACGTTGCAACATTGCACGCACTTTGCACTCGAAGGGGTTGTTCCATAGAGAGCACTCAAACGATAAATCCGGCATGACTTCATTGGGGCGTGGGCGTCTAATACAAGTAGACGTGTCCTCGCCGTCTTCGGCTATTTCTTCGGTAGACGAAAAGGGAAAGAGTCCTTCTACCAAGCAATAGAACACAACAGCAGCAGACCATATATCGTTGCTTTTCCAGCATATACCAGCGTCCAAAGCTTCTGGCGCTGCATAAAGTCGAGTGCCCTCAAAATGGACAGCAGATGGCTCTGTGACCATCAAAGACCTGGAAAAATCACACAGCACAGGGTTTGATGAATCATCGAGGAGTATGTTGTCCAATTTGACGTCGCGGTGTACGACGTTCAACTCATGACAATGCCGAATCGCTGCTAATAAGCCCCGACAGCATGCGACCGCACACACTTCTGTGTGACCTTCCGTGAGAGCGCGAAGGAGGTCCGTGCGATACCTAGGAAACACGAGCGTCAATGCAGAGGGCTCCGAGCTGATGAGAGGCACTACAAATTTGCAGTTGCCGAGGTGCTGGAATGCTTGGATTTCACGGTCGTAGTTTTTGCGTTTATGAAATATTTTAGACGCAAACGCACCTTTGAGGAGGACCGTAGCATCGGTGCCGTGTGCGGTTTCTTCTGTGCTCTCCGACATTATTTGGTGTGTGCGTCTTCGCATATCAAGAAACCCTTTGGCTTCTTACAAAGTATGACAGAGAGTCACGATGAGACTATTCTCTTGCAGCAGCAGAGGATATGCGCCTTCGAAGCCTGGAAACACACGCCGCAAGTACGGAAGCTGATTGGAAGCGGAAAATATGGAACGGTGTACAGTGTAGGTAATACTTACGTGGTAAAACGAAGCTCTACTTCGAGCCAGCGACCCGCTATGTGCAAGCAAGCTTTTCGTGAACATATTATTGGATTACTTCAGACTTTAACGGTCTTAGAAGCGTGTACACCTCACATCGTAATGCATTACGGAGTACTGCTATCCGCAAACGGTCCAACCCTAACCGGAGACATGTACATGGAACACTTTTCGGGTTCCCTCGTGACATTCGGCAAGACATGCTTGCACAGCAGCTCAGACTGGATCTGCCTAGCCTTTTCCGTATTGTCTGCATGTGCTGCACTCGCTCTGCTTTACGGCATCAGCCACAACGACTTATATCCACGCAATGTTTTAGTGCGTCCTGACATTACCACAAAATCCGCGGTGTATGCATGCGACGGCGTCCTATATGCACTGTCCTGGCCTTTCCTTGCAGTGGTCACAGATTTTGGGGTAGCCACGTCAACAAAACTGATGGATCAAAGAGTGTCGCCAGAAGTTGCCGATGGCATATCGTACATGGAAGTGTCTGCTGATTTTGGTGTGCTAGCTCCCTCGAACCACATACTCAAGTATGCTGGCTTATCCCCCTTTTCCCGTGACCTTTACACGGTGTTAAAATGGATACACTTTTCTTGCACTGGCCTACCTCTTCCTCCGCCAGACATTAGGCGGTGGGCCTATGTATCTCTTCAACTCCTAGATAAAAGTCGAGATACGTTGCAAACGGCGCACGGGTTTATGCGGTACTTTCACACCATATTCTCTACTTCCTGGTTGCACTCCTGCGGTTTACCGCCCATCGCCGCGAACAGAGATATGCCGTTGTCTCGCGCACACTTTGTCTTTCCTCTCTGCGATGAGAAAATGAACTTGCTAATGCGTCAGGCAACGACAGCGCTGAGACAGCTTCCCATTACAACCTGCAAGCCGCATCCCCCATGACATGCTCGAGTTGTCGAGAACACTGCTCGAGCGGAGTGCGTTCGTGCAGTGTTCTAAGTGCCAGTGCGCAATGTGCAAAGATAGTTAGCACATGACTACTCAACGAGAGCCTAACGCTTTGCTCCCTCAGCAGGTGTCTGAAGCAACCGAGCTATGGCACTGCACAGATCCGCACCAGAACAAAAAAAATGGGCGCTCCGCGCTGATTCGGAGTAGCGCCAAGGGAGGACATAGGCCGCAGCTGCAGCTCTGCACGGTGGATGACCCGTCACCCATCGTCAAAGCAGTGGAAGTGTCTACGAGCACTTCCCACATGTTTGTGGAGCTGGCGCCGGGCACAAAAGAGCAATTCGACGTATTGTATACTCTAGATAGCTATGCTTTGAATTTAGCCGAGTCCAACTGCAATGCTTGGTTCGGCAAAACGCTCACAAAGGACCAGATTAGCAGCATGTACAAACCCCTAATAAACAGTCAAACCAACACCCTACTTCTGCGAGTGCCAATGGACTGCAGTGTTTGGCGGGTGGCCAAGGCACGTCAGCGGTATTCGACCGGATCAATCACCGACCTTTGCCTCGGCTGCCACGTCCTCCCTTGTATATCCATTAATGGTATCTTTTTCAAGACGCGTGAGATGGGCTTGTCAGTAACATGCTCGGCTCTTATCATGTTTCAGAGCACCACGTCGATACCCTTCCACCTCGACGATGGATACGCGCTCGAAGAACGAGATGATAATGATAACTGCCTCCCGGAGCATTACGATTGCGACACCATACCACCGATGCAGTAACTCCGAGTAGCGTAAAGCGTAACACCTTTTAGAGCATTCCCAACATTGTGCGATCACCAACCGTCGACGCTAAAATCTCAGGGTCTTCATAAATGGTCTGTCCCTGTGCCCACGGCTCCGGAATAATAGAGCAGTCGGCTTACCCTTACTCCTCCGGCATGCTCTCGGCGAATCCTGTTGTGTCAACATCTGCATCTGCTCCTTCAAGATTTCAGTGCGGGTCCGTCACGTGTGGCTTTGTGCTCTTCGTTATTCTCTTCTGTATTCTGTGGTTTTTTTGGAATCCTAGGCGCTCAACCACTGAGGTCATTGTAGAGAAAAGTAAACCCGAAAGGTACGGAGCATCGGGTCCCGGTGTTTCCCCATCAGTCTCCTCCCGTCCCTACAATCAACCTGCAGGGCAGCTTGCTCAGGTAACGGGCCCTGCTCCTCTGGAACCGGGGTGTGTGAATCCGCAGGCACCGGTCCCTATAGAAGCCATCAACGACTCGCAATACAACACACTCAAGGCCAACAATGGTGCGTCTGTACCATCCTTGCCTAAGTCACCTGAGGTTACAGTGCCTTTGGCTGGAGGAGGAGCATCACTGACAGGCGGAGCGCCTATAGATTCTTCGACTTACGGGTTGTCCGATGAGTCTGCAGAATACTACAAGACGTTTCAACCGATATCACTGGAATCAACCATGCCGATGGGATGGAGATCGGCAACGAATTCCTCAAAATGTGCAAGTGGCGGAGACGATATTTACAACGAGTTCAGCCGATATGCGATTTCACCAAATCAAATGAAGCGTGCCGAGAACATGCGTTCCGTGCTGCGATTGGGCGAAAGTAGTCGGGATGGCTTATCCCGCACGCTAGGCCAGCGCTCACTTTTGCGAGATTTTGTTACGCCCCTTGGTCCATCCCCTATAGGAGACAAGGCCATGTTGTGGAATGACAGCAGTGTGCGACAAAATTATATTGCTTCCGCTACAGGTCGATTTCCAACCGTAGCTGAGAATTGCTAAGAGGCGGCATTAATGTTATATCGGTTGCTCCAAGGAAGCACGACTCACGCACACGAGTAACGTCAATGTTTGACCGACCTCCACGTCCTTCGATGGACGTTCCTTCAAGCGTCCATAGCAAGGAGGGTGCAATCCGGGAGCAATCCGGGAGCAATTTGTGGCTGCTATTTCAATTTGCTACCTTTCTTGGCCTCTATGTTGGAATTGTGGGTTTTATAATGTGTCATCTCTGGCTTAGCTGAAGATGTCTGTTTAGATAAACCAAGATAATTACCTTTATTTATTTTGGTTTTTAGAAGCCATCCCGCTCCTGCTGCTGCTGCTATTCCTGTTCCCACCCTCCATCGCGTGTTAATAGCTTGGTGTGTCTTTAACAACTCGCTATCATTATCCTCGTGGGTAAGCATAGAGAAGTAGTCATTGCACCCATCTGCATGTTGTGATTCTTGGGTCTCATGGTAAAGCAGTATTGCAACTGCTTTGCACAGGTACCACCATATCTTCTCGCCGTCTCTGCTTTCTTTTATAAACGTTTCAGTTGCTTCTGGACTATTTAGTCTACATTCCAAATTAAATAGAAATGATTCACCGAAGTATCGGAAAACATCTTTACCCTGCGCAATGCGAATTAGCATTTTCGATAGTTCTCGTACGCTTCTCCACGGTGCAGAAGTATACTTTCCTAACCTATGTGCAGCATCTAACAGCAATAGTATATTCTTAGCTACGTGGCATCTATCGTCCAGCAATGGATCAAAGTAAGAATCACCAACAAGGTCAGCCAAGTCAGAAGGTCCGAAATCGCGTTTATCAGGCATCTCCCCCCGATTTCGAAAATGCACATGCCTCCCCGTCATAGTGAAGGCGGGCGCGCGACCAGTTTGCCAGCCTATCTTTCCAAATGACTTCGTGACACGCATAGACCGCAGCATGATAAGCTGACCGAGTGTGTCTGACGGGTTGGGCGCATAAGGTAAAACCGTATTATAAGGGATTGTCGATTGCTCTTCAAAATCGATTGCCTGTAACATAAACCTGTAACATTTTGTCTCTAACTCCGGGCGGCGACATACGATTATAAAGTTATCTGCCGAGGCATCTAAAGAAGAAATTTCGCTTTTGTGACAGCAATTTATATATCGCACTAGATCCGAAAATAGACGGGCTATTAGAAGCTCACCGGGGACTTTGGAGAAGCATTTCCCCCTAAGCTTCTCATTCTTCTTACGCCATTCAATTAATGGTTCCTCGACACTGCTTATTTGTGAATCCCTCAACGCATGTATGTATGTATCTAAAGGAACGCCTACAGGCGCCACCAACAAGTTGTTGCCTTGCTTAACTTCAGAGCTAAGCAAACCGCAGCAATCTCGTTGCGACTCTTGAGCCTGCTCGTTACACCATAGAAGCTTAAAACGTCGCGATTGCCCCGCATGCACTATCTGATTTTAAGTATTGCTTATCTTCTTTCCGACTAAAGACTTGACAGCTTGATCTAAATCAAGATCTACACTTGAAATTCCACGGTGTTGTATATCACCAGGTAAACCTGTAGCATTTCTAGCTGCTTGGTCGTACACAGTATGCCGTCGTATAACAGGAGGACCATAATCCTCCTGCTCCTGATTGTAGTCTACCTTGCTCTGTTCTCTTGTTGGTATCTCACTAAACTTCTTGTCTATTTCAGCTATGATGGCGTCGTCAAACCTATAATTTTGCGGTATCTCGATGGACATGGTGTCCAATGACACATTGTGCCGTATAATATCGTCGGCACTCTTGTATGCTCCCGGGACGCGAGAAGAGGATCGTGTCGGTGTCTTAATGTTTGAGGTGGTTCTTGGGTATGGGATGCGGCTATTTGAGATGATCCCCCAGGTATCGAAAGAGGGGAGGAGGCGTGTAGTTCTCCCGCAGAACCTACAATCATGCTTAAGTGCATGATTGTAGGTTTAAGATGTGAGAATATTTAATTGTCCATGTAGGGTGCAGGATCCTGCAGACAGTCTTCTGGATATTCTTGTTTTGTGTGCGTACGTACATATTTTGAGTCTCTCGCTATTATTACGAGCGCGAGACAAACAGGCACGGCAAGAACGTTACTAGGAACCCCTCATTTAGGTTAAATGACAGAGTTTGGTTCCGAAGTATCAGGCGCATGCATCTATATAAGCGGCGGTATTACCTCAATTCTTTCTACCTTTGCTGTGATTAGACCTCTGCTCACAGCAACGAGCGAACGGCCATGCTGCGTTGGGAGCTCCGGCGGTGCTATGCTCGTGGCCTTTCTTTCTCTAGGCAGCACCACATCAAGCGAACGAAGACTTTTTTTTCAACTGTGTCAGGAACTGACTACCGCTGTCAATTGGACGAACCTGCACGAGCTCATACGGGCTTGGGTCCGCGAGATGACAGGGGGAGCTGCTTGTACCATGAAACAATGGGCGACTCGTTTCGGTGCGCTACGTGTTTTGGTGTACGACTACAGCCTCGGCAGGCCCATACTAGTGGACTCAAATAGTAGCAACAGAACGGTTGCATTTGTTTTGGCATGCTCTCTATTGCACGACACACCTGCTTATGCTCTTCCTCCCAGTTTACCTGAGCACTGGATGGATGTTGAATACGTAATCCCTCCGTCCGCCCTATGTAAAGCCCTTTGTCCGCCCGTAGCTCTGCATTTCACATCTGTATCCATGCCAGAAGAACCTACTGAAAGCAATGTCGCCGCTCATGTACTGCACTTGCAAGAAGATGCATTGTGCGCTCCGATTCAGCATCTCACATGGCGAACTGTGCGTACTTTCCCAGGATCCGACTTTGGGTCGATCCTCCACCCAAAAGGCTGGTCGAGCTTGCTGCGCGCCCGACGTAAGCTCCCTACCGAGTGCATGGAACATAGCGGAGAGGCGGCGTGCACTCCCTTCGCTCTAGGTTTTGTCGTCTGGACTCTGGTTCTTTTGGCACTGGCAGCTGTTCCAATACACGACCTGTCGGTCCAAGGTGCGACAGTCGCTGCCGTCTAAAGTGCAAAAAATAGGAGTAGACACCGCTTCTGTGGCAGGCGTCAGTACACAACCCGTCTCGTTATTCCCTCGATAGATACTGGCAAAGCGCCTAAAGGCGAACGAAACGTTGCTCTCAAAGAAGCCGCTGGTTAACCGCAAGAGGCGTTGCGAAGAAGGTAAATCAGCCGAAGGATCGAGGCGCAGGGCACCAAAACTCGTCGACAGTTTCAAGAGACTACCCGTGACAAGAAAACGCTGATTATTTTCAAAAACTAACGTAAAATTAGTTGCCTGCTGGTGTTTATCAGGCCCCGAAGTAAACATGACTGGAGCATGTCTCCAAGCGTCTGCCATTAATTCGCTTTCTCCAATAAAGCTAGGGCGAGGAGTCAACGCAAGCGTCGTGCCTTCATCGTTGATAGCTTCTATGAAGATGACACACTGATCTGATATGGGAGTACCATTAGGAAGAACTTCCAAGTCAGCGCCTGACACACGATTGAGCGCAGCTCGAAGCACTAAAGGTTGTAGCGTTTGCAGTTGTCCCCGCGTATCCTTCGACCAAAGGGCATCTTGAATGCTACTGTTTCGGGAAATGCGCATGGAAGAAGACGCCAACAAGCCGTATATGTCTTCGCCTCCGTCCCGCTGACAAAACATATAAACGATGTCGCCTGTAACAATGACCCCCGTTCTATTCTCTACGTCTTGCATTTGAAAACTGTTACGAAAAGACCAGTCGGGGTCTATTTGCAGTACCTACGACGCATAAACGTACACATCGCTATTCGTCGGGCGTCTAGAAACATACAAGACAAAGTACAGTAAACGAATATGCACGGCGGGGTAGTGGCGTACGTGAGCTTCCTACTTGTATTACTCGTAAGTTTCTATTTGGGAGCTCGGCTGCAACGTCGGAACCGATTTGCAACACAAACCGCGAAACGGGAGACACCTATGCATTCATTGCACATATACAAGCCAGGCCTAGTGCCCCTAGCTCCTCAGCACGCCAGCGTAGCAATTGTAGGCTGTGCGCGGGATGTGGCCAAGTTCCTACCAAAAATGAGAGAGGTCATAAGCCGAGTCCGATCGCTCTTTGGAAGGTCGAGAGTGTGCATCTATGAGAACGACTCGAGGGATTCGACTCTGAGCATTCTGCAAAGTTGGGAGAAGAGCGGCTTCTCGCACGTAATCAGCGAGCGTAAGACACCTGGCGGCCGGACAGGCAGGCTAGCTCACGGTAGGAATATTCTCATGCGGTGGGCCCTACGCGCGGAAGACTCTCCACCTTCCTACGTTATAGTAATGGATCTCGATAATGTGAACACGAAACTCAAGAAAGAAGCCGTAAAGCGGTGCTTTACCGTGACGGGTAACTGGGGCATGCTCGGTGCCAATCAAACACGGAGATACTACGATCTGTGGGCTCTCCGCACTTTTGACGACTGGATGCCTTTTGATTGCTGGGCATGTGCACATGCCAAGGGGAAACAAGCTCAGCATTACTGCGTAGGCAGCCGCTTCCGCAGCATTGCGCCAACGTCCCCAATAATTGAAGTAGTATCGTGCTTTGGTGGATTCGCATTGTATAAATCAGAGTACATGTTAGGTCCACACCACCCCCTTTATGTAGGCGTGGGGTGTGAGCATGTCTCGTTCAATCGCGCAATTCGACTCAATGGCGGCGCGATAGCTATTGCGCCGTTTCTTTTGAACTCGTGATTAACTCAACTGACCTAGCTAGCTTAACGTCCTGGCGCATGTATACCCCTTATTCAGTAACACCCGAGGAAAGGAAGTGCGACACGATATAGCTTACCACAAGCCAGGGCATAGAGAGATATTCAATATATCTCACATCGTCTGGTATCCCGGAAGTATCTTCTTTGACGATTTCTCCGGATATGTTGAAGAACAACGGCCCGAACCAACCTGAATGTGCTTTCCTTTGCCACAACAAACGTTGTGCACTCGGTTCGCTGTTATACCACACATCCAAGTTGGCGGAGGAGACGTGAGGGTGTTCTTCTGGTGCTATACTGTCCATTTGGGCAGGGTCGGAGGGATGTATCTGCGCAACGGATACAAACTCGCGTGTAATGGCAAGATTGCGAACCGAGGTACCTTCGTATCTTCCGACGTTTGTGGTCGAGTAGCGCTTTATCCTTATGTTCACCTCAACAAATAATATAACAGGAGTAGTAGTAGCAGTGAAATGTAAATTATAATTGCTATACAAACTTGCCAATGCCACTGTGAATTTTTCCAAATCCCCGAAAGGAAAATTACTAACCCCCCATTCAATTTTAGGAGGTAATGTTCGACTTTCAGCAGCTTCTTTAAACCCCTCAATTACGTATGTCCGCGTGCTGGTACGCGGGGAGCATGTTTCGCTCCGTGGTATGCAAATCGTGCATAGTATTCTGATTCCACGTCCACTTTGTTCCATGGCTTTAAGGCTTACTCCTGCAAAAACATCTTCAATGGAGGACATAGCCGATAGCTTAACATGTTGAGCGTCTCCAAGGTATGCTACATTGGCGTGCACGTTAACTGCAGCTAACAGAAGTTGTGTTAGTACGTTTATGTAATTCAATGCTAGATTAGAATTAGAGCAACTCACTGCACAACCGGGGGAGTAAGTAACTTTGCTTTCAGGGAGACCACTACATAGGGCTGCATTGTACAGGTTAGTGCCTACATTGATGTCTTCTGGATCCATTTTCCTCGACAAGCTCTCAGCAGATACTAGGAAGGATACTTTACTCGGAAAGAGGTGCGACAAGGAAATACCACAGTAACAAGCATAGGAGGGAGAAGGAACAAAAAGTGCCTGATCTCTACTGGTTTTTTTCAACGCGTTAAATTCTGATCCTGAAATGTAATCAGAGAACAACCCTTCTATGTTCGGTGGTAGTTCCTTCATATGGTTCGCCTTGTTGGACGGGTCTTGCTGCTCGCTACTTGCTGCTGGCGGCAGTTTGTTCCTAGGACTGGTAAGGGCTTGCTTCTGGCTACGCGCTGGAGGTGACTGGAATACATGAAGTTCCGACGCGGGAGCCCCTTTTTTTGCCGCCTTGCTACGCGCTGGAGGTGACTGAAGCGCCTGAGATTCCAACGCGGGAGCCCTGTGTTTTGTCGCACTGTCGTACAGATGTGCAGCTGTACCGAGTGCTACTAGCGACCCACCTAGGCCGTAGAAAAGAGTGGACAACTTATTGCGAGCGTTGCGATTGCGACTGTTGCTACTTTGCGAGTCGGACTTCGACGTACCCATTTATTACGCGCATATTTTGATCCTACGACTCGTTCATTTGCCGATGTCCTTCTTTCCAAGTGCTGGAGACCTCGCAGCTACTCACTTGCGGCCCGTGCCCCACAGTTGCTCAGCAATCGCTAGTCCACTCCGGGTTCTCTTTGTATGCTCGGTGTCCTTCTTCTCCAGACTTCGTTTAGAGGTCTCCGTGCACAGCGGTACGTCCAGCGCATCAGGATACAACAGACAAACCAAAGAAGGAAGCAGGATCGTGGCGGGGCTTGCGTACTTCTCACACAAGCCCGAGGCTCTCTGTACGTGCTTGCGGCTATAACAGCGTTGAGAAATTCCGATTCTACTAAGAATAAAATAGACTGTTTGTTGCGTGTGCTCCTCTTGCTTGTTCTGGCAGTACCTGCAGCCAAACCCACGAACTTTCAAGCAAAACGAAGATCGGTGGCGGACGCCTAAGAGACGATCGAGTGCAATGGGTTCCACGAAAGCATACTTGATGTTGTGGTGAAGAAGAGTCTCACGAAGTGCGTCTTGGAGGTCCTGGTTCATCTCTACTGGCTCCGTGCGTAGTCTAAGATTACAAGGCGCCGATTCGTGCAACTCGTAGTCGCGGCCTTCAATTCGGCTTACGGTGGATGAGACCTTCTTCCTGATAGAAGGCGGCGGAGCACCAACGGGCACCTTGAACCGAGGCGATGCCACCTGTCGACTCAGAGGAACGCGAGTGCTGCACATTAGTACGGCGTGCGCTTTGTTTTTTGCGAGATCGCTCCGTAAATCTGCGGTGGCTTCTATAGGAAATGTTTCCCACGGCCAGTAAATCTTTCCTTCAGGCAGGCGCCCTTGGCAGCAGCACTCCGCACAAAAGGGGCGAGCATCGCGCGCATTGTGACACGAGGTGCAATCGCGACACTTATCGCTTCCTACCATTCTAAATCCGTTCGAAGTGAGCACTGCTACATCGACTACGGTATCCCAGTCATTCTCGAGCGTAGGAAATTGCTGACGCAAGCAGCAGACAACGCTAGAACGAATCCACAAAGCTTGCTCCGTATCAACAAGAAGCCACGGGAAAACTACATGCAGTCCAAGAGCACCGCGCGTCTTCTGTTCGTCATCTAACACTGCGCACGCTATTCCCCAGGTTTCGCGATCCATTTCAGATGTAACGAATTTGCTCACTTCTTGCTGAAGTACGTTGAGTATGGATTTAGTCACGGAGTCGTCATGCATAGTCTTCAGATCGAGGTCAAAGTGCATCTTAAAAATTGGAGTGCGGCGTTCTATTACGTAGAGCTTTATGTTGTTCTGCATGTCGCTACCGTATGCGGACATGAAGCCATCTATAGCACTATCTGGGAGAGAAATGCGTCCTCCCCCATATCCATTCATAAGCGTGTGTGTAAGCTCCCTCCCCGAGTGTCCACGACCTCGGACTAGGAATTCGTTGCGCGACAGAAATGAAATCAGCTCAGAGCGGCGCTGGCCGGATGCAGGCATTGCGCCCTCCCTCTCAAAAACGATGGACGTAGAGAGTGTTTGCATTTTTTATTTGTGCCAAATGATCCATCATTATTTAAGCGCGGAACTGTTGCATCCGTGGGTGGTCACAACGGAAATAGCGGCAATAGAGTGCAAAAAACGAATAAACTACAATACCAGTTTATGGCAAACATAGAACGAGCTTTTATCTAAATTCGAGAATCAGCGATGTGCGTTACGGGGGGTAGACGATTATTGGAGTACTCGCTGTACGAAGTTGGCAACGACTACGTATTCTGGTCAAAAATTCTACAGCAACGACAGCAACAGTGTGCAGACACAGCGGTCTGCGAGGGAACGCCAGCCTCATAGCTCTCTATAACACAAAAAACGGAAAGACACTATCACGTAAAAGCGAAGAGAGGTACGTACTCAAAGGCCGCGCTAAGCCAGAAGCCCAATTTTATCATTCAACGCGTTTCATGCCATTGAACGTTGACCTCCGTACTTCGTTGTGTGCGCGCGTCGCCTTGGCCTTTGTGTGCGCGGCACGCCGCTTAAGAGTCTAACGAACACGTGCGTGCCGCTCGGCTTTAGTTTCGAGCTGCTGGCCGCAAGCGATCCGCTCGGCCTTAGTCTTACGACCCGGCTTGTTTTCAAGACCTTGTATGTCTCCCTTGGTCTGCCTGCCTTGTGGACTCTCAAGCAGGGCAACTGCTCGGCTCTCGCGCCCCGAGAGCACCACGTAGTTTTCAGGTGGTGGCCTGAACCAAACTGTGCGCACCCCACCGCTCTTATCTTCACGCTTGCGCGTGTAAGATAAAGAAATTGCCGTCCTCAAGCGACAGATCGATTCCCTTCAGCCGAGAATAGCGTTCATAGAAAATGAAGACGCCAATTCGAGTATGGAAGCAATTGATTTGCTGCATCTGAGAGATCAGTAGGAGCGTGTTTTCGCGTGTCGATAGTCATGCCCATTGGTAGTGATAGAACACAAGTCGAGATAACAAGTAAGCCATTCCGTAAGAAGATACGCACTATCCAGTTGCACTAGCAATTCTACTACAGCTGGTCCTCATTTCACAAGACTATGCGTATGCAGAATCAACACTGCCCATGAAAAGGATCAAACGCACCTGAAAAACTAAATAGTGTCGACTATACCAGTCAAATCTAACAGGAGCAATATAATGTCAATCCACGTAATACGCATGTACTCAAAGAACCATGAAACACCTGCCGAAGTTTTCTTCTTTGTGCATGTCGGCTGTACTTGTCGTCCCGTCACACAGAGCCTCCAACAGTAGTTGTCTTGTAGTATGAACTCCGAGGAACAGACAGCTCCCTGTTCTGTATGAGATCACAACAGCCCGAACCAAATTCACACTCCGCTCTTTCGCCCAATAATGATCATTTCCATTCCCGATTTACCTGCTCTGTTAATGTTCATGATCTGAGGCACAACCAAGATTTCGCACCATTTGTAGAGATCTCTGATGCTGGGATCTTCACGATGACAAAGTACAAAATTTCTACCTTTCAGTGCATTCGCAAGTTTTGCGTGTTTCTCCAGTCCAAAATCTCCACCCTCGTATTGTCGCTCTGATGACTCCAACAAATAGGGCGGGTCTAGGAAAAGAAAGTCTCGACGTGGCGTGTCCCGTAGCACATCAAACACATCTTTCCGCGCGCATGCATTCCCCAGCCCCCGGTGACCTTCTAGAGCACGGCAGATGCGACCAACAGCAATTTTCGATGGCTTACTGCGTACGAAGCCACTCGAGCGTCGAAGCATGCCAAAGAACGAACAACGCATGCCTAAATTCCAGCGCGCCGCAAGTTGAGCTTCTCCATGACTTTTTGACGAAGAGAGCACAGCATCGCGAAGGATGTGCTTGTACCTTTTGACCTGCTGGGCTGCTGATTGCTTGCGAAGCCGACATACTTCGTAGGCAAAGTGTCGTGCTACTAGCTTCCTCAGCGCCGCTGTACGAAGCGCTCGGTGCATGTTGACTACTCTCGAATCGGTATCGAAGGCTCGAACTTCTTCGCCTAAGTTTTGAAGAGTCACCTCTACGATACCGGTTCCAACAAACGGAGAGACTATACGCGAGGCTCGGATGCCTTCGCAACGCGCACGGAGCACCTCTGTCAATATGATAGACACCAGTGGACGCACGAGACGCTTTTTGCTTCCCCACCAAGGGAATACAGACGTTGGGATGGATAAGTCGTTGCAAGCGTGTGGCACGTAAGTGCCTCTGCTGACGCGAAGGAGTTCCTTGTTCTTGCACATGCGTGACAAAGCAGCCGCGACGCCACGCTTGGTGCCGAGAGATTTCTTCACCTTTCCGCAAGTGACTGCTACAGACTTTCGCAACAGCCTCTGGCAGGTGGAACGAGTGCGCTCTGATAGGCTGCGTACCATCACGCAGAAGATTGCGTCGGTGCTGCGCCTGGTTGAGCCAAAATGTTGCTGCTACTTGAACCATGACTGATCTTCGACCGTTTCGGTTCTGGCGCGAAATCTGCCTCCCGTAGTTCACACTCGATGCTTTTTATGCTTTTTATGCTTTTTATGTTTTGCACTGTTTTGACTTCTCTGAAGAGTCTCTGCTGTGCTGCAGCCTGTTCCTTGTATTGTTTGAGTAATCGTTCAGCGTTTTGAATCTCTACTCGTTGGTTCTCATCCCGCGTCTGCACGCTCTTGATCTCTTCCAGGGCTTTTGCTAATTCCACTTGAGTAAGTTGTAGCTGTATAGATGCGGCATGTGCAGCTTCTGCAGCTGCGTCCTTCTGCGCTTGAATCGCCGATATCAGCGCATCTTTTTGCAGATGCGTATTTTTATGATCAGAAGCGCTGACTCCACTTTGTGCTTGCAGTATCAAAGCCACGTGAGCATTCCGCAGATGTTCAAGGTCTGCTTCAACTGCTCTCTTCTGCGTTTCAGTAATTTGTAGCTGTATAGATGCGGCACGTGCAGCTTCTGCAGCTGCGTCCTTCTGCGCTTGAATCGCCGATATCCGCGCATCTTTTTGCAGATGCGTAATTTTATGATCAGAAGCGCTGACTGTCTGTTGTAATTGCTCGTGCAATTCTCTTTCAGCTTTTCTTAGACGTTCAAGTTCTTCGGTTTTCGTTTGTATCTCATTGTTTTGTTGCTCCTCTCTGCTCACTTTCTCATTGTTTTGCTGCTCCACGCGCTGATGCAATTGCTTTAGTTGGTTTTGCAAATCTACCTTCACCGAGTTTAACGCATGTACTAGAGCATTCTCAACCTCCTTGTCTTCGCTCGTTCCTGGATTTTCCACTTTATTGAACAGTTCTTTGGAAAAGTGCTGTATTGCTTCAAGCAGTTGGGGTTTAAGTACAGCAGGCGAAGGTGCATGCGAAGATGCACGCGAAGATGCAGGCGAAGGTGCATGCGAAGATGCAGGCGAAGATGCAGGCGAAGGTGCATGCGAAGATGCAGGCGAAGATGTCAGTGCTGAAACATCTTTTGGATTTTTGTTAGGAGATGGTACGACGTGTCCACTGGTTGCCGCGTTGACAGCAGCATTACTTGGTTCACCACCAATGTAAGTAAGACCGCTTCGGAAAAAATTCTTGAGCGGCCAATTGTCCTTATAATGTTTCTCGAAGTTTTTTTGTGTTTCTTCTGGATTCATTAAGGCCTGATAGCCTCCATATGTTGCTGCGGCTACTCCCCCTAATGTCCCTAATGTCGCTATTGTCGAATGAACTCCCCCCCCTCCATTGTCGTCTTCGCTGTAACCCCTTCTTTTCCTTTTCCCCATTATATTTGGTTTTGTATGTAAGAGTCATAAAAAACTATCAACTCCTTGGCTCGCACGTACGACCCAGCCCCTTAACACAGCCGCATTAACCCAGTTTTCCCGCAGAAAACTCGTATCCCTTCGAATTATTTGTTTTGGTGTGCAAATGCAGAAGCAACAAGCTGTAGCGCTGCTGGCTTGTATCCTTTGCGTGTGTACGGCGCTGGCGCTAGTGTTGTCGCCAGTATCCTTTCGTTTCGATGCCGCATACAGGTGCAATCTTTGGGCCAGCAGAGACAGTAGGTCCGGGCGAGGGTCCGCAATAAAGACCACAGCCGTTATACGGACAGCCTTGACCGACTTGCTCCCCAGGGTGAGAACATTTTTGGATGTACCTTGTGGGGACTTTCATTGGATGGCTACGGTGAGGTCTGGCATACAAGATTTCGATAGTAAATATGTAGGCGTGGACAGAGTTAAGGCACTAATAAGACGAAACAAGGAACGCTTTCCTTCGTTACATTTTAGAACAGGTGACGTGGAAACGTTGCGCGCACGCGCACAACTTGTTCTCATGCGAGATTTGCTTCAACATCTAAAAACAGATACTCAGCTATCTATACTGCATAGCCTGAAAACATACGGTAACGAATGGCTACTGGTAAACTACGAACCGCGCTTGACCAAAAATCAACGCTGTGAAATAGACCCCGCCCCAGATTGGCGTGAAATAAATCTCGAATTACCTCCTTTCTCTATGCGTCCTTTTGCCACATATCCATCGGACGGTACAGATAAACATTACGGGCTGTTCAAGCTAGCGGACACCGCTGAAAACATATAGCGTTTTCTTGTATAGTGCTCGAAGATTCGGAATAGTCCTCGCTAGTGCTGCACAGAACAATAGCTTTTTCTGCATTCTCCAAGAAGCGCCATCTCAGCGAGTAATCCGAGATTTCGGAGAGATCCGGAGATACGCGTTCTTTACCGAAACAACGTAGGCAGATTTCACTTGCAATTTCAGAAGCACGAGGACCAACAAAATGAAATCCCAGCAGTCCACGCCACCCTGTTAGCTTTCCTTCGTGTATTGAATGTGAAAAAGTAGCAAACACGAAAGATTCCGCTTGGCCGTCGGTAGCTTGCGTCACGACAAGCACGTTGCCTCCATTGCTCTGCCAACACATGAGAGGAACCGTCCCTGCATTTCTGGCCGCGTAGTACAAGCTGTTGTCTGGAGGAAACATAAGATAAACCTGAGGATGCTCAGATGCGCTCATGAATCCGCGTGATTTGTATACATAGGCAAGAGTTTTGCGAGTGCAAAAGACGACCATGCGATCACACTGGGAGATCCTGGCTTGGTGAGGCCATCTGATGATGCCAACGTAAAATATACGCTCGAGAACGTATGCAACACTAAGTTTGCGTCGTCTTCCCTGTGGGTTTCGTATCCGTTGAGTTTCATAACAGTGAACCGCATGCGCAATTGCGGTTCGAGTCGAGACAGACTGCATTGGTCACTTCTCCTCTTAAAAGTCTATGTATTCTTGTGTTTCGTACTTTCGGTTTCTTCTATTCAGTATTTCTCAGATTTAAACTCAGACAGTTCTAATTAACACCCTCGCGCGCTTACTGTGCTGTTCTGGTCCTATACAAAAGCATCCACAATGCTTAAACGATTTGGAGTTAGCGTCGATCACAGACCGGAGAACAAGTATTATCGTATTGTTGTTCCACCAGACTTTAAGGAGCGCGCTAGCGATTTCGATTATCGTGAATCTGGCATCCATACACGAGGAGATCGTGTATGGATGCCAGGTCCGCACTACCAGAGAATGAAGGATTATGGTCCTCCTCACGCGAGCGTTGACTTAGATGAAGCTGTCAAGCACCTAGGTGCAAAATATCACACTTGGGTGAAGCGTAGCGACATGTCCGAATCACTTAAGCAAGACTGGTGCGGAGATTTGAGTAATGCAGAGGCAGCATTTAAAGAGTATCCAGATTGCTGCGGACTGCTCACAACTGAAAAAGTCTTTCCTGCGAAAGACTCTGCCGGAGAACAGGAGGCCAGCTTGGTGGTGGAACCAACTGGGATTCCACTCGATGAATTTGTCGCGGCCGCGAAAGAAGTAGGAGACTGTAGGCAAGCTCTAGAGAGTTTAGTGGAGAAAGCTAAATTGGAAGAATGCATTAAAAAAACCGTAAGAACTTCTTTATCTCTTGTGATTGCACGGCTATTTGCTGACTTGGTTCGTTTGATAGACTGTTTGCATGCGAGTGGCAGATTCTTTGGCAACGTAAACGCAGAAAACTTCATTATCGCCTGCCATCGCCCTGAGTATCTGCATACAGACTGCTATCGACTTATGTTGATGGCTATGGACTTTGAGTCAGTACAGCCATTAATTTATGAAACAATACTACCACATGCACCGCAAGCGCCGAAACCGGAGGAAAAGCTCATCATGTGGCGGTCTATGCGTGCCACAGACCGTCCAAAGCAACTGAGTAAACTTGGACTCTCATCGGGACGGGTGGCACTGCAAGACATGCTTGAATACGAGCAACCTAAAGACCATCCGACATCACTCTCCGTAAGTCAAGATAAGAAGCAAAGAGTAACAGCAGCTCAATTGAGTGAGCTTGAAACAGAGGATACGCAATTTTATGATCCAATACTGGATGATCGCTTTCAAGCAATTGGAATAATACTGTTGTGCTTGGACGCCTCAGAGCGTTGCAATATGTTCGAGCAAGCAGTGTCAGAACCTGCTCCTACGTGGGAAGACTTACATCGAATCGCTATAGAATATCGATCCATCGCTCAGGGCGACAAACTGCTCCACGTCCAACGAGCAGGGGCCGAACAGCCTTTTGCGGTGAATGTCAAATCAGACAGCAATTTGACAAGCCCGGAAAGGACGACAGAATACTTGAATGAATGCGTAAGATGCGAAGCGTTGTGGAAAAGTTTATGCAAAACCATCTCCCGTACAGTAACATACGAAAAACAAGAATCAATACAACGTACGGCAAGAGACCCCGACCTGCCAATTCATCCCCTTCTTCGTTCGCAGGTCGGCTCGTGCAAAGACCAATCTCCCCTGCCGGACATAGGACGCCGCGCTTCAAACATGCCTCCTCGAGCAACGCGAGACTCAGTGCCTCCTCCGGATGTCGAAGGCAGGACAGCAGATGCAAAGGCATCATTATCTCTTAGCAAGACGGCAGCGATGGGTTTGACAGCGGGGGCGGTACTGGCGACACTAGCCTATTATAAATCAAAGAAGAAATCAGGCGTAAAACAAGAGGACACGAGAGCTCACTCTCCACACAGACAAAGATGAGCGAGAGACGAGCGAGGCATTCAAACAACTTCTGTTGCGCGCGACCAGCATTCAGATCACTAAACCTTTAATTCTTAAATATGGAAGACTTCTTTCAGAAGCTGAAGGCGTTGGACAGACTCGCCCTTGCTCCGAGCATGAGATGCAATTACGAGCAACTTCTATGTCCGTTTTCTCCAGATCATCTACACGTCACTGTCCCCGGCAAAGAAGAACAATTCAAAGGAAGCAGCTCCCATTACAACCTCATAGATTCACAAACTTCGGCTACGAAGGCAACAAGTACACAAGACGCAGCTCGATGTCCTAGCAGCTGTCACTCGAGCCAACAAGGAGAGGATAGATTAGCAGCTATACTATTGCATTTTGAGCAATATGCCTACCATCCCAAGGTACGAGAAAGATACGGCATCTACGCCGCAGAGTACACAAACAGATAAAGCGCCGAAATACTAGTCCGGCGAGTCGAATCAAAAACCATAATCAAAATAAATAGTATTAATGTTTTCTTTTCTAGACGATATGTCTCTGTACGGAGACAGTAAAGAAGAGAAGCCCGCCAACGCTGTTGTTGCAGAGGTAGAGGTGCGGCGCGTGCAACCAGACACGGCACAGTCACACGTAATGCAAGCGAAAACGCAGTCTGGGCAGCAGACTGCCCGCTCCGTAGAGACTGTTACACCCAAAGAGACGCTGACGCGCGTAGAAGATTCGGCGCATTGCGAGTATGGAACAGAACTCCACACTATTTCAGAAGTACTGCAGGCACGAATAAACCAAGCGGAGCGCCGTACGGCGTTGATGGAAGCGCGAATTCTCCAAGTTTTTGAAGAGTACAGGAACAAGCAGAAGCCTCCAGGAGGGTGCAGCTGGACTGTGGTGTTCTTGATCGTGCTCGCGGGTCTCTTCGTCATTTGGATCTGGAGTAACGGTAAAGACAAACCGCAAGATGCTACCAACTATCCAATATTGTTTTCGGGCGGAGCAGCTGCATCACCCATGGTTGTTCCTCTAAGTACCTCGTCGGCCAATATCCCAACTACATTTCTGCGACAGTAACGAACTATCCTACGCACGCCAGCGCAAACGCTCCGTGGCATAGGCATTAGTCGTCAAGTAGAAACGTCTCGATAATTTTAAGACTCGGCCGTTGGAACTGAGAGAAGACGCGCGCACCGCTTTACGCAACCGGATACCAACAGATTTCGGACATTCAATACATTTCAGGGCGTACTTGAGAAATACGTTGAGCTCCGTCTGATTAACTATCAAACTCGCTCCGCTCGCCCACTTCCGCCATATTATACCTTTGGTTCGTTCCTCTTTCCACTTAATCGAGAAGTCGGCGCTTAATCCGGTGGCCACAGCAGACGCCGCAGTTGGAGAAAAGTAGAGGGTGTCTCCATCAAAGGCAACGCGTACCAAGCTCATGTGGTACCTAGAAATCCGCAAGAGCGGATGCGCGTACAAGTCAATATAAGTAGTGGCTTCATTGCACTGAAGCTGCACCCTGAGTTTGTTGGCAGATATATTTTCAAAGCTCAGGGTAGTTGAAGGAGACTTGCACGCGACACTTTTGCGCAGTATGAGGAAACACTCTTCTAGATTTGACTTATCCTCTACAAACAAATCAATATCCCCCGGAAGAACAGTGGACCCCGATTGATGCGGCTGTAGGACGGCGGTAAGCATGCTTCCCGTCACATAACATTTGAAGTGGGCGTTCTGGAGCTGTGCCCATAAGGACTCCAACCACGGCACTTTTTGTTTGAACGTTTTTCGTAGCTCTTTGGGCTCTAAGTGTACTTTAGGCACTTCTTCTCGTCCGTAGCATCCTGGCAACAAGTAAAGACCAGTCCTCAAATCAAAATCGTCTCTTGAGGCCTCTAGCAAATGACACAGACTGTTAAGATCTAAGGTGCAGTCTTTGTAGAGCGCCTGTACTTGGTGTACATACTCGCCATCTAGAAAAAAGGGAGTAGGAGAATCCTCGGCGGCACCCATTACAACAAGAGATCTCCGCGCGAGCCAGCGGAACTCTTCCACCGTAAGCATACCAAGAAGCCGTTGCGCGTTCATTATTACGCCGGGTGCACTGCCCAGCTGGTCGCCCAAACCCAGCAATACACCCCGAACCAGTTCGCGCGACTTCGCCCACAATAATGAAGGTACGCTTTGTGCAAGCGAAGCTGCTGCAATGAAATCACTGGTTTTTTCACATGCGTCAATCAATTGCGAGCAGTTTTGGCCAGAACGACGACTCAACCACAGCCCATTCGGCGAAAGCGCCAGGGGAGCTTCGTAGATACCAGGAGCGGCGTCCGTATCCCCGGCAGGTGGCGGAGAAGAAGGCTTTGGAAGAGAGGTGGGAATGGGATCTAGGACATCTTCGGTAAAGCCTTTGACGATACACGTTCTTTCGCATATGCGCTCATGCAATGGACGATAGGCTGGATAAACGTGGCGAGCACATTCCAATAAAGAACGAGTATCGTGCAACATGTAACGAAACGCTTTGGAAACTGCCGCAAATAACATTTCGGGGCAGGGAAACGAGCACAAGAAATCGTGTGCGGCTATCCATTTCTGTAGCTCTGCTGGCGAGTTGGGAATACACGATACCTGCAAGCAAGCAGAGAAGATGTTGGGATCGTCACTCCGTATGTCACCTTCCGCATCACTCATCTTTCGAAGTACCTCGGACTCCCCAAGCATCTCAGAATGCAATAGTACAGTCTGGGTACGATGATGAATTCGCAGCAACGACGGCAAACTCCCAATGCTCTCCCGTGTAACTCGTGTATAATTCTGAGAGGTTGAGGCGCGCATCTGCTTCACGTACGTTCGAACGGACAATGCTAACTTTTGCAAGATCTCTCAAATGACTGCGGCACCTACTGTAAGTAACATAGTCGATCAATTTCGCTACGCGCTTGAAGCATGCGAACATGCACATGTGAATTCATTAGAGTCCACGCCCTACGCTGCTTCTCGCGCAGGGCAGGTATCCTTTTCTGACCCGCTAAGCGTACCTATAGAGATGCCAGCCGTCCCATTACCTACAGAAAGGACTTTTATATCTATGCCCCACTTACCCAATTTAGTTCCCGCTTCGTCCCCTTCGTCTGCTCCGGTCACTACACAGACGGTAGATCCATCCGCATTATCCGCTAGCGCTGTTCTGCCACTAGCAGCTGCCAGACCAACGTGTAAGCCAAGTACCACGTGCAGACTTATTGTGTATATTGTTCTTGCAGGAATCATCGCGGCTGTTGCAATGTACGTGCGTAAACGATATCTATCAACAATATGGAATGTCATAGCAGGTAGTACGCCAGCCGCCGTTAGTGGACTAGAGAGCGAAGACGAGCCGGTAAATCGCATAGTTGCCCAACAGCAACTCAAAAAGCGACTGCGCACGAAAGTCCGGGAGAGGACAGAAGTCTCTCCCGATAATGGAGGCCTCTCTGAGATGACTGCTTTACTTCGCAATCCAAACACAGTGATCCCCGCGCCTTTAGGCAACGCACCAGACCAAACTGTAGAAAAGCCGCAGAGGGCAGGCGGAGCTCAAGAGGCTCCAGCGTGTGTCAGAACTGAATCCAATAGGGTAGATTTGCGCAGAGTGAGGTTCGATCAAGAAGATTCTGCCACCGCATCTGAAGAGCCCGCGGGGGGCGCTTTCTTTGAGGTGGAAGAGGACGATCCGAACTTTGTGCCGTTGTAGAAAAAGAATTGAAATATGGCTTGGGCGCCCGGCTGTGATCCTTTGAAATATCCGCCTGCGGGTGGCGATGGAACAGGTCATAACCCTTGCGACGACTGGCCGGTTGTCAATCCGCCAGTCGAGGTTAAAGGATGCCACTGCGAGCCACGGTGGCAAGACTATTCGGCTCGTAAGTGGGCACTGGGTCTAAACATTATTCCATTTGTAGGGCAAGGCATAAACGCAGGAATCGGCCCGGTACCGGACTGCACCACGGCATTTACGCAGAGCTGCAATGCATACGCTGACGCCCAAACGGAGCTTGTAAAGTGGATGAATAAGGCTTCCACGGGGTTCGAACAAGTAGTCGGCATTATGGGTCACACCTTTGAAATTGACCCGCACACAAATCAAGTCACGGGTATCCTAGCCACTGCTATCGATGTTGCTATGCAACCAGCAGTAGCAACCGTCACTTATTTGCGTATCATTGGCGTAGCTATCTTTTTTGTTTTAGTAGGAGTACTTTTTACGCTATGAGAATACAAAGACAAGCCGGTTAATGTCCTGCGATATAAGAGGTCATCTGATAATTCTCTAATCATCAGATGACCTCTTATGCTGGCCCAGAGTGCAATGGACCAGCGAACGAGCACGTTGTAGTACCCATGTTTCACTTCTTCATCTGGAACTCAGCGGGGCGTCGGCTAGTAGCCGCCAAGCGTAGGTAGATGCCCATGATGTTCAAGGACGCATGTCTGTCCCTATTCCAGACTAGATCTGAACCTGTTGAATTTCGACAAAACACGCATCGCTTCAGAGCCCAGGTATCCTCTAGGTCAACGATACAGAGCGCAGGTATCCTCTAGGTCAACGATACAGAGCCCAGGTATCCTCTAGGTCAACGATAAGCTGCTGCGCTCTGGGCAGCTCTGCCTTTTTCCCCTTTATCTTTTTGTGACATCTTGTCGGAACCGTATGCAACTTATTGCAGCACTGAGAGCATTTTTGGCTCGTGCAGCATTCACCTATGATCGACACTCGAGCTCCATGGACCTTTTCGAGTCGCGCTCGAAGACGCTTTTGGGGCAAGAGTAATATTACGTTCTAGATTTGGCCAGTTCGACCTTTTAGGTTCGAAAGCACATATTGCGTGCGTGAGTTCATTCTTGAGCTGAATTTGCATTTCGACTACAAGACCGTTCTTGACTTTTCAGACACATTTTCAGACACATTTTCAGACGATCTCTAAATATAATTACGGATAATGAGTGAAAATTCATCTGCTGCTGCTCAACCGAAGAGGAAGGCTAGGACTCTGGCGAGCGCTAAAGCTGCAGGCGAAGCTGCCCCGACGCAGCTTTGGCATTTTGGCCCGCTTACAACTGACCTACAGCCCACAGGAGATGAAGGGGGGCAAGACGTGAGAACACAACAGGAAATAGATCAGGAATTTGAAGACCGCAGCAGCGCTAAGCGTTCCGAGGTGGCCGCAGAAGAACCCAATCCTGAATGGAGTCATCTTTTAAACAAATTGATCAAGCCCGAGTCTGTGCGAAGAATGTGTAGGAAAGCTGGTATTAGCAGTTACGCCACATCAGCACCGAAAGGCGAAAGTATAGTACGGAACGCTCTAGAAAAAATAACGGACCTGTTTCTGTTGAATTTAACATATACAATGACTGCGCTTCTCCGGCGTAGAAGAGAGAACATTGAGAACATCCCATCTATGCTGGTTGATGCATTCAATATCTTGGATGTTGTACTGCATAAGACCTGCACCGAAGACCATCTCCCGTGTGAGTCTTTCGACAAATGGAAGATTAAAGAGCACAGAAGGAACGTTGATTTACGTCATCTTTCACCGAAAGCTCACGAAGAGATTCGACATGAGCGCACTCAACCCACAGGGTGTTTATATTTGCAGCGCGCTATATTGCAGAAAGTCTTCAGACATTATATCACGACACAGCTGGGACGAGAAATACGCTGGAACATCGACGAAAGACGGGAGAGGGAAATGTTAAATTGTATTCAGTCGACGTTAGAAAATACCTTGATGAGCATTCTGGAAAAGGCAAGGTATGCGATGCGAATGTTCACCATGAATAAACGCGTTTCGAGACCCAGGCAAACTCTGTACGCACGTGATTTGCAGACTGTTCTTGCTATTATTTCGCCTGAGAACAAAAGTTTGCGCGGTACTCCTCGTGCATTACATACAGACACCAAAATTCTGAGCAGAACTGCCAAAAAACATGCAGGCCAAGAAGAACGCGACAGACGAACACGCATAGAAGGAGAAGTGAACGAATGGATGACAAAAAAACTGAATGCCCTTGACCAACTTAAAGTATTGAAGACCTCAGATGTTGTATACAACACAGATAATGACCACCAACTGAGAGACTTTATAGCATATCTCCGTGAGAAACATAGCAGACATGATGTTAAAAGCCTCTTGGACGGTATATACGGGGAAGTGGACACCACAGCTGCGGATATAAACGATCAGGAACAATTGATTGCATTGAACGATTTAACGAATTGGCACAAGTCTCACGACAAGACGGGAAGACGCAAACCAGTTCCGCCTAGCCGGTCTGAAAGCAGCAATATTCTTGACATGAAGGCGGGCCACTGGGCGAATGCTGCGCGCGGATACAAGATTCCCCAAAAAGAAGTGGAACGATTAAGTAGGTTGAGACGGCAGTTAGGACCGGTACTAGTCCGGATTGTGGATTTATTTCCATATAATGAAAGCTTTGAAATTGCAGATCAATTGCGGCGTATGGGTTTCCAAGTAGAGGACACAATTGAGTGGGGGCAACAAGGAAATGATTGCGGATACATTGCTGCTGAGGTTGCATGCAGTATGCTGCTTGCAGGAGATGACAAATGGTACACTGTCGAACTGAACCTGCCACTTTTGAAGTCACGAGAGCTATCAATACCTAAGATGCGTCTATTGAATAGACACTTAAATCATCAAATTAAAACCGACGACTTTCTCTGGGATGATGCAGTGGAACACCTTGTTGCAAGCTGCTTAACCGGCGAAGATGTTCCTTTAGATGCATATGAATGCAAAGAATGGGGGACTACAAATTATTACTTGCAAGTCTTTTTCGGTAATGGTATTCATGGGGGGGAGTTCGGAAATTACCTAGAAGCGTTATTGGGGAGGGGCGATATAACGTCTTTTAAAGTGTATGTCTTAAACTTAGATGACAAGACCATCCCTACGGGAAATCATTGGATAACATTGGCAGTTGGTGAACCCGTAAGTGAACAACTTTATAACACATTAAAAGACAAAGTACCTGACCCGGCAGCTCGGAAAATTTACGACGGACAAGACGATACAAATGGCGACAAAAAGGACTTTGGAAGCGGAGAGTTGAGGATGAGGAGTGCGGGCGGAGGAGCGGGCAGTAAGAGCGTGGGCCCTAGAGGCCCTCCTGTTCCCTCTGATACTACTGCTCACCTGACGGGACATTCATCAGAGGACTCGCCGATAGGCGAGGTGGGGGTTTTGGCTGTTTAGACGATTCGCCAGCTCCGTCTGGCGAGGGATCCCCTTGCGATCGGTCAGACTAGTATACAAATCATACTGCGGAACAAGATGCAGTATGATAACAGGCTGTCAGAGCATGACAACAGTGCTGCCATGTGAGAGCCAGCTATTAAAAAGCCTACCCAAGGTTCCACTACTGCACCTCACCGCCCCATGTTTATGGGAAATGCAGAGTGGACCCAGGTCCAGGCGGATTTGGGAAACGATTCGGCGTTTTTGTAACTATGCATCAAGTGGCGAGATACTCGCCCTAAGTGGGACAATCACGGTGTCTTTCCAGATGGGCACATTACAACCGCAAAATTGAGGTGAATATGGTGTACGACTCACGCGCAAGCTCAGTGCGGATTCTGTACAATCATTCACGCAACATACATTATACCCGTACACAGGATCGTGTTCTAGTGTGTAACATTCCACGTGTCCACAACTATCCTCAATTATTATTTTTGACAACTGTTCACCCACAGATGGCAAAACTCCCGTGAGTAAAGTGTACCCCTTGCTGGGTACCCAGATGCAATTTCTTAGCTCGTGCTCTCCCGCATCGGTACTCACTCGAGAATCAAAGCGAACTAATATGGCGTCGGAACAACTGTTGAACAATTCCAAGATGGGCGCATAACATCGGCTTCCTACAGCGTAGGGCCCATCTGGATACACATACCCATTCATATAAATGTCGGGCTGACATCCAACCGTGGTCGACTTTGGTGGGAAGCTTGTCGTGATGCTCATTTAAAAGACAGAGCATGTTTCCCGTCGTCATCTTATGGCACCAAGGATAGTACTCATATCTTACAGGTCCCTACACGATTCCTCTTTTTGTCTGATGGAGCTGTGAGACAGTCTTGCCAACTTTGGCAATAATGACACTCTTTCTCGCTTCAGAGTATTTCGGAGTACGTCAGTAATGTCAAATATACTGCGGCCAAAGGACGAGGGCATATTGCAATGGCTACACCGCGACATCTTCAAAGGAGGCTTGCCATCATCCACGCCACGAATGGAGAAATCTCTAGTGTAAATTTGGGATGGGAGTTGAGCACAAGCTGGATTGAGGCATCTGGAAGCTTCTACGCTTGGGCTAACTAGGCTGGGGACATGGCCACATGAAAAAGCCGATGCGAGTTGACTGGGTGCGCCCGGTGACGCGCTGTTCCATGCCATCAAAAGCGCACTATAGGACGGCTGCACGGAGCAGTCCGGGATGGGGCATGATCCCGGGTGCCAAGGGGCTCTGGTACTGCAAATATGTTGAGCTTCTCGAAGACACGCGGAGAATAGCCACGAGTACGAGCTGTATGGCGGAGGAAGGGTGACGGGTTTCCATTTCTGAAGACACTGGACAGTAGCATCCGCCATTATAGCGGGTGTGTGAGCTTCTTCTGCCGACCAGGCTCCTTGAATACAAAAAAGAATCATAATGTCCAATAGGAGGCGAGGATGCTCACCTTGGAGGAGCATGGGTCCTTCAAAAGTAGACAGCTCGAAAGAAGGCGAGCGCTTATCGTCTGTCTCTGCTAGTGCACCGACACGTCGACATCTTTCTAGCGCGACTTCTTTCGCCTCTGAGGCCAGACATGCAGAGGTTAGCTTCGCGAGCCATGTCTTGCTCGCTGCATTATTGTACAGCCGTTTCCCTTCGATAATAATGTGAGTTATGCTGGGCAAGATGAGACAGCTCTGGAACGCTGCACCAACTTTCGAACTCTGTGCACCGTGTGAATAGACATGAGAAGCGATTACAGCGGTTTCGCTTGGCTTCAGAAGCGTCAAGGCCTCGTTTGCTGCAGTCACAACGAACGCTTCGGAATTTGGGGGTGCTACAGAAACGTGCTCTGGGTTCACGAAACGCGGACAAGGGAGGATTAGAGATTCTTGCAAATTACGTAGCAGCGTGCCTAGATTGTATGCACCTGTCGCACATTTAAGACAAAAGAGCTTCTGTAAAGAATCGCCACGAGACCCACGGAGTTTAGAGGGACAATTGAGGCAATGTGCACACTGGCGTAGCGAAGAGCATGCAAAGCACAACAAAGATGCAGGAGGATTTGCCGGGGGGAGATAGACTGGTTGACAACAATTTTGACACTCTCCGAAAGTGGCATCTTCATCATACTCCTCGTCCTCTCCATTGTTCACAACCGAACGCCTCAGCGCCACCTGCAATAAAACCTCTGTACCTTTAGCACAAACTGCACAGAAGTGTTTTTGACAGACTACACAATGCACTCTACCTTCTTCACCACACTCTACGCAGACCTGTGCGCCCGCGGAGGCTGGTGAGTCCGCACCAGAACGAATGAAGTTATGAATGCATACTTCTTCGAGTGCTAAAATATTTTCTCGAAGTAGGCCGCCAGCTTTATCCACATTCTGCGCGCCTCGTTCTATGCCGTTGGTTTCAGAGACGACTGATTCCCAAAGTCCTGCTAGAGTGTCTAACCGAGTTACTGGCACCGATTGAAGTTCTGGAAATATTACGAGGAGTGGCTCATACTTCTTTGCTATGCGCCCCAGAGGAGTAGCTACGGAAGAATCATCAGCGAGTGCCATTGATGCACCTGCACCTCGATCATCTTTGTCGTCTCCGAGCAGATCGTTCAATGTTAACGATCCCTCATTTTCAACCTCCGTAAGGCGTTGCTTGTTGCACCGATAGTTTATGGAGCTTGCCTGATTGTGACTTGTGTGCACTAAGGCAAGGTTATAGGCAACAAGAGCATCCAGGACCTTCACAGAAGCGAGGACCTCCTCGAGCACATCCTTAGGGAACCTAGATGCACATTTATGGTTGATGGCAGATGATGAATTAGACGAGAGTGAAAAACTATTCTCTCTACACACATCATATACTATTCGTATACGTAATGGAAAAAAGGGCACATTCGTTCGTAGTCGTGTGCTCCCTCGGGGCACCACCGCGCCGCTGTCCAGAGCTTTCGCAATTCTGACTTTTGTTTATACAATGTGGACGGAGAGCGAGTCTGCCACAATAGAATCCAAGACTCTTCGTTTTCCACTGAGAAGCCAGCTCCACGTGGAGGTTTATGTTGGGAGCAGTACCGTATAGTTGTATCTCGAGCACACATGAAAGTGCTATGTTTACTTTTGCACACAGCACACAGAGACGCAGGAATCTCCATTTGTAAGCGTGCCGCGACAGAACTACTCCTCCATAACACCCAACTCATCCAATCTCCACAGGAGACATTACTTTCAAGAAGTACTGAAAACTTTTGGTGGAGGTAAGCACTCTGTAAAGGGCCACGCAAGGGCCACAACGCAACAAAACTTGCTGTGTGCTCATTACTCCCACACGCCTTCTCGGATTTCATGTAGTACACACTTGGTAAGGCTGCAGTTACCATGGCTCTATAAATATGACACTCTCCCCGCAAGAAATCAGCGCCTGGCAGGATTTGTTTGATGCTGACGAGAATGAAATATGGACCGCGTATCATAGCCTGCAACATCTGGCGCATCGCACATGCTACACTACACTGTATTCAAGCAGTTTTATCTTTGTACCTTGCCTGTTTGTCGTTTCTCTGATTATAATCTGGATAACAAAACTAAGCATTGAGGCTTGCTAAACTGAGTAGACGAAAGGCGAAGTATAGTGAATAACAAAGAAATAGATAGTATGTTAAACGTCTTCCTGGAGGCAGGCATTATTCACACGGCGACCGAGGGCTTATTAACAGATCAGTGTGTGGATGACGGCATAAACCGCCTGCGGAACTATTATCATCAACTCAACGGCACGAATACTTTTTTCTCGTTGTCCTTCAATATCAAACACTTATCTGCTCAGAATCTCCCACATATTTTGCGCGTTGAACGTTTTTTCTGTCAGGTTGAAGAGATCAGTAGTCGACTGCTCAAAAATGTCTCTATCTTGTGTACAGAGAATGCGGCAGACATATTACATGGGGTGTTTACGCATGTACGCATGCCACGCCGACCTACCACGATTACGACTGCCACTAGAACTCGTGTGTACTCTAAAGAGATCTCCGCAGTGCCCGCCCCATTAGGTGAGAAGCCGTATGCAAAACAAAACGTGCGTTCTCTCGACACCATGGAGCGCACAGAAAACAAGAAAGCGTAAATAACCTCTTTGAATTGTTATTTTAGCGAGCTTACGACGTCATAAGCATGCTGCTATGGTAGCACCGTTGCAATTACGTTATTATTGTCAGGCGTGTAACAGAAGCTTTCGCTGCCATCCCCGTGCCAGTGCGCTTCTCCGTGACTAATTCTAACAACCCTCTCTTGATGTCACTCAATATACACAATATTGCATGCGCATTGGCCTCAAACTCATTCGATCTAACTAAACTGCTATATGCGAGTTAAAGACAGTTGCCTCTAATATGTGTTAGTGGCAAACATTTGGACGCAGTAGTCGCGAGAACGAAATTGCCACTAACTTGTAGAAAGTGGCAAAGCTTATTTTGAAGATACCATGACAAGCGCTTGAGCTAACATCTTTACCTGATCCTCGATTGAGCAAGAGACCGCGTCCGCGACAAATCTAAACGGCGCAGTCATGCTGAATGTCTATTCCCTGGCGTGAGCATGACATTTTAACTCTTCAACGTTGCGCGATACAAAGTTCACGTCGCCCGAGTCGTCGAATTCACCAGGCACTTCTTCCCCGAACATACTTGGATTCTCTTCGGGAAAATAAGTGATGTTACTCGCGCAGAACCTGCATACCTCAATGTCCAAATCGCATTCGCAGCGCAAGTCAAAAGCGCATTCGCAAGAACATAGATCGAAGATCTGGCCCTGCATCCCTTCGCGACATAGCCACTGACGCCTAACGCGAGAGCATGACAACAGCGCTGCCATGTGAGAGCCAGCTATTAAAAAAAGCCTACCCTCGGGTGTGCAATTGTCGAAACACAAGTTCCCTCCCATCATGCTAAACCAATCCGAGCTAAACATAGCTGACATACACAATTGAAAGACAGTTGCCTCTAATATGTGTTAGTGGCAAACATTTGGACGCAGTAGTCGCGAGAACGAAATTGCAACTTCGTCAAGAAAGTGGCAAAAACACGTGTATACTCAACATTGTCACTAATGCGGAAAAGTTGCAATGCGACCTAGGGTCGAAATCGAAATCCGTCTGAAAGTAAAACATGACGGTATGACTACGTTTAATAGCCAGAGACACACGATTAACAAAGTTGCTCGTTGGACCCCAGCCAGAAAGCACCTTGCTGTCTTACTTACTGCAGTGGCGGTTTCTGCTGCGGTATCCAGGCGAAATTTACGGCCTCATTGTAATAACACGATACTTTTTTCTGTAGCCAATACTGCGGAAAGTATGGAAACGTCTCCCTGGGGTTTGGCTAGTAAAGCCGACTTATTCCTCGCTTATTGTGCAGAAGCAATAAGCGACGAAGCCACAAACAGCGATAAGGCTAATGAACAGGCATATTTGGCATTTTTGCAAAATAGCAGTTTTTTCACATTAGTAGATGAGTTGGGTCCATACAAGAACTTGATGCTATATATCTTGAAAAAGCAGTTACACATTTTCCTGGTTTGGATAGCAAAAACAGATGTGGTGAAAGCTATCAACGCTGCTTGCAGCTCAAACGGCACTGTGTTGCCAGTGTCTCAGTGGCCCAGTGCTCGCAGGCTCTGTATAGGGCAAGTGTGCACACTACAAACACCCGATGAAGAGAACGGGAGGTTTCTGTTCATACCGTCCGCAACAGTTCTGTATTGTCGTTTAGGAGATGTAATACACCCCTTTTTTATCCACAGAAACTTGTTGTGCTGGTACCTGAAACACCTAAAAGCAACCCCCGAGTCCACCCCCTTAGAGTGGGAAGTATTGGACCTCACGCTCCCGGCATGCCTTACGCAAAAACCGGCTGTCGCTCTCTTTTCATTTCTTCCTACTGCGCCTCCCACTCCAGAGAAGAGTGTAATTGATAGGACAGTCGGATACACCGCTCCGCGCAGGGGTGCCAAGGCAACGGCATTGTTTCAGAAGATCGGAACTACTCGCGCAACAACCGAGCGAGAAAGACGCGAAAAAGAAGGGATAGGTCCCAACTACGTACACAGACGTTACGATTTTACAACACGCATCGGTTTTGAAAATGCCGCACGTATCCGTCGGAATTTGGAGCCCCTTTTTGGTGAAGTCTCGCCCTCTGTTCGTGAAGTGTTTCAAGAGTCTTCAAACAACACGCCAGAGTTCTACTACTTTGAACAGAGGCAGTGGAAAAAGCAGAACTCTAGACATTGGGAGTGGGATTCCAACCGGGGTAACCAGGGTTCATGTTAGCGCGCAAGCGAAGCGATCGGGTCCATCTCTACTTGAGGCAGAAGCAATTTGGCACTTGCTACAACAAACTCGAGCTAGCTAATACCATCTATATGCACATGTTGATAGCATTTGCCTGTAATCTGTGTTACACGCCACCAGATCTGAACGTGCGGTAACCAAATCTTCTACAGCCGTAATCTTGTAGAAAGTGGCAAACTTATTTGTGCACTCAACATTTCCACTATTGCGGAAATGTTGAGTGCACATATTTATATTTTGCAGCACTGTGAACGTGAAGCAGCATCGCAAATCTGCAGCTCCCGAGCTCGAGTAATGCTACTGTCCTGCAGCTGATCGCCTATGCTATGTGTGCGCGCACTACCCTTGATTGATAGCCCATTCTTCATTGCAAAAGACTTCTTCGTGGATTTTCATGCAGCATAGAATAGGCCTCCGCAACCTTCTTTTCCACACTTCGCATGATTCGTTAGGCCAGCGTATCTGCAAGCGTTTGATTGGGTTGAAGAGCAAGTACTTCACATCAGTCGCCTTTTGGTTGAGCACAATCCACCCATAGATTTCGTTGTACCATTGCACAGCGAGGCAAATGTGTGAATCGTACCAGTAAGCAAAAACACTGCAGAACATTCACAACAAAAGTGCGGGTCATGCATAATGTCGCTATCGTTTGCTCCATACGAAAGTCATTGACATGAATGGTTGAACACTATCGTCTCCATTGTCTCACAATGCGTAAACATTGTCTTGGTCTTTGTTAACTCGTTTGACAGATGCATTGCGAATTAGCTTTGAATGTCGGACAGCTTCTATGCTGTTTCTTGGGTGTTGTAATTTAGTCTTGGACTATCAAAGGCAATACATATTTCACCTAATCTTGCTTTGTGCTGGCATTCATGTTTTAGTGTGAAATTATTGTCTCTGAAGTTGTTCGAAGCAGAAGAAGTCTTTTCATCCTTCAAGGCCTCGGTCGCCAGCAAGGAGGATGTTCAATGGTGTAGTGCGCAGACGAGTACATGAGCTAAGCTCTGCCAGGATATCGCGAAGTCTGCATCCGCGTGTAAATAGAATCAGATCATCTTGGGCGCGTGAAATGGCAGTATACAGAGTTTCGAGTGTTAGCAACGGACAACGAACAGAAGGAGGTAATACAATTCCCACTTTTGAGCTCTGAGCACCTTGTGCATCATGAAGAGTTGTCGCAAAGGCAGGTCGAATGTGCTCGGGGATACCAAAGAATGGCGATGCAAAACGTACGATGGAATTGTTGACCTCGACTTGAATATTCCAAGTCTTTGATACTTGCTGGGCGCCTTTGATCCGACCTATGTCTCCTCTGCAAGCAGTTGGCTTGTGCACATTCGTCTGAAAACGAACCGGCATGCCAGCGTATGGAATAAACGACCTCGGCATGTTCTTGCCAGTGAGAGTGTCTTCTACCGCTATTTTGCGGTAATCGTCCAATGCGCTTAAACCGGCATGAGTACACGGCAGCGATTGTATACAAAAAGCGTTGAAATGTACGCGTTCCTCATTTCGTACAGCCAACACCAGGTCGCACTTAGCGTTCCTAATGTTTTCATAGAGTTCATGCGTAGAAGAACTATGCTGCTCATAAGGAAGCACCGTTGCACTGTTAGCGTTTCGCACCGCGTCAATGACAGCTGCCAAAGAGACATTGTTGGCTCGCATGTTAATGCTTAGAGAGGGCAATTGGCTGGATAGCTTCAGGGGTCGGAAGAGCTCGCCCCTTCCAACAGGGAGCAATTGCACATGATCTCCTACGAGGAGCCACGCAGCCTTCCTAAATGCTTCTGTTTTCATTAACAGATCACCATGCTCGGCTGCCAACATACTGCTCTCATCAATCACAACCAAATCCTGCGGAGGAAGATCACGTCTGCGGGTAAGGGAATGTACCGTGCCCATCAAGTGGGAAAATACGCGACCTGGACCTTTAATTGCAGATACCAATACAGCCACCGCTCTGTTAGTTGGTCCAAGGAAACAGACTCGAAGTTCCCGTTGTCCTTGATCGTGTCGGTGATAACCGCATATGTTGCAGCGTCGCACGAGTCGTTCTTCTCCACATGCAGGGCAGTCAGGCCCGTCTCCCTCGGAAAACACTTCTGTACTTTCGCAGAGATCCGCAATGTGGCGAAGCATGTGTGTTTTTCCTGATCCTCCCGGACCTGACAGTACACTCCATCCACGGGCGCGCAAGTGTTCCATGACTGACACGAATACAGCAGCCTGCTCTACTGTGAAGGTACCTGCCGCTTTCCAATGAGTTGGCGCTACATAGAAGTTCGTACGCTTAGTGAGTATGGTGTGCAAACGTCTATCCATAATTCCTCTCATGCCCGTACAGGAGTAGAGTACCCCGCTTTTGTCTCGCACGTGTGAAAGAAGATTGTAAGCATCATTCTCCACCGAATCTAAATGTGGCTCCACAATCGACCAAGAGATGGCAGTGTTTTCGGGTAATAGATCAAACAGACATTTTCTTGCGGCGTGCAAAAGGCGATCTTTGACACATACCCCACATGTATCCGCGTCACGAAATGTGGCAACCAGTGCATGTTCAACTAAACATGTCACCGACTCCAGGTTCACCAGCCTTCGACAAGTCTCATCTACACTACAATTAGCAAGTTTAGCTGCCTCGATAATTACTTCGACAGGAGAAGCTACGCAATGGTGCCATTGCATAGTAGATTCCGATTCCTGAAACCAACACAGTGGAGATCGATGCTGCATCCGAAGTATGTAGTCCTTCAGGTCATCCTCCAGGGATGCCTTTTTTTCTGCATTTGACATGTAGTTACTTTCTCCTACTTCATCGCGGTTGCCAAGCCATACAACCCTTTGAAACGAGCAAGTAAATAGATGTCGTACTGCAGCAACCGGAACTTCAGTAAGTTTAACTTTTGCAGATGACGCGCTACTGCTAGTGTTGACTGCAGCATGCTTTCGCTTCTTTGCAGCAATTTTGGGAACCGCTTGTTGTTTTTTATTAGATGCAGCTGTGGCCATCTAGCTTTATTGTCATGAACACCACAAACGCGTCACTTGGGCCGCAATGCGTACATCACAACATTATTCGATATTTGGATTTGGCACCAATGCTACTCCATCGCCTATATAGGCTACTAATATTGTCTGCTAGATAAATGTACGACGACGCGTTTAGTAGCAGATCATATCCACCTATGCAAATCGCAGATGATTACATCATAGATCCATCTAATGAAAAACACATTCATCCTCACAGCCGCTTTACAGGTAGCTGCCCCGAACCCCGCGAACCCCGCGAACTCTGTGATCTGGAGTCATCCTGTCGCGGCCCTCTTCCTGATCCGTGGAGACGACCACGCGAGCATGTTCCTGAGATAGGAGGACTAGCACAGAGTCGAAAGACGTTTTTTTATCCGCTGAATTCATGCACATTGAGTTGGGCACCAATAGGCACGCAAGGTTCTGTTGTAGGATGTCGATCCGAAGCTGGCGTAATTTCCACTGAATGTAAGTGGAATCGAGGCGTGACTGATTTTGCAGCCTATCAATGTCAACAAACAGTGACATCGCCAGAGTCAGTAACATCTGTAGAAAAGCACGACGCATGTATACTTTCATTGGATCCTGCGGTGGGAATGGCAAGATTCAGTTGTGACATTGCGCGTCCATAAAGCAAGACGGACGCACATGAGTTCACAACGAGATAAAATGTGTGCTTGAACATATTACTATATACTTATTGAAATAAGTGTAAAATCTACGATGGTCACACTAACTGAGCATGGAGGGGTTCTGAATACCAATGCTTCTTATGTACGCGACCCAGTGGCCGCCCCAGCAAGATTTCCGATTAGCGCTCCGGTAGCGCTACCATCGGCCGCTCCAGTGAGCGCTCCAGTAGGAGTCCCATCAGCCGCTCCGGTGAGCGCTCCGGTGAGCGCTCCGGTGAGCGCTCCTGTAAGAGGGCCAGTAGGTGCACCAGTAGCCTCTCCTATGTCCCCTCCGGTGGCACCTCCACTCTGCGCGCCTGATACTGTAAGTACTCCTACTCGTAGAATGTGCTATAGTATCAAGTACGATTCTCCTCGCTGGAAATGCATGAATGAAACATTCTGTGCGAGCGGGCTTCTGGGTGAAAACCCAGTGCAGGCTAATACAAACTTCGTGGTCATGTGCAAGCAAAGTTCTTCCGGCTACACACAAAACATTATGATCTGTCAAGATTACAAAATAGGAGAACAGATCATTCCGCCACACACTGAATTCCCAACAATCGCGAAGGAAGAGCTCCACCGAATTTGTGGATATTGAAGTGCGCTACTGAGCTTGCGCCGCCTTCCTTGTGGATTTCGCGCCTTTTGGTCTTCATAGCTATGAACAGCATTCGCTATTACAGTGGCGGTGCTTGCATAGTAAAAGCATGTCTAGAAACAAAATGGATGTTCAAACTTCTATTGAGTAGAATAAGGCTTTCCTACGAGTAGCGAATCAGATTCTGCACTGGTCTGTTGCGAGAAATGGCTCTCCTCTCGGCGCGTTGCCGGTGAGAAATCACCCTGAAGTCGGCGCGTTGCCGGTGAGAAATCACTCTGAAGTCGGCGCGTTGCCAGTCGACGAAATGTTGGGATATGTGATTGAGAGGCGTGAGGAATCAAGTCAGTTACTTGGCGTTGAGAGGTATATTTTAGATACATGGCTAAATATCGTAAACTCGTCGTCGCCCTTGCAGTTGGGGAATGTTGTACTTTACAGTTTTAGTGATATCGACGTAGACTCACCTCTACCATCTCGACACCTACAATCTCCACAGCAGTCAGAAAATACTTTTGATTTTGTGGGAGAAGCCGGATTATATAATTGGAAAGCTGGTGAGGTGTACGTCAATTTTGCTAACGATCGTCTCGGGGGTGGTCTGCTAGACGAGAGAGGTTGGGTGCAAGAAGAAATTCTGTCATTCTGCTCAACAATATTTCCTTTATTAGTGATTCTACGTTTAAACCAGCAAATAATCACGAGCCTCCTACGGTGCCCGAGATTATTTTCGTTCCGCCATATTTTTGACATTCGGCGGCAATTTTATGGGGGGCCATACAAGCAAACATTGCGGCGGGCAGACACATTCAAAGAAAATTGGGTATTGAGAAGCGACTACCCAGCAGCAGATGTGCATCGGCTGCGCCTGCCTGCCATAAATAGGTCGCGCCCCGCCAACGCGCGCGTACCTTACGACACTATGATAGACGTTGCAATCAAAGGGTTCTACCAAGCCATAAAGCAAGCGAAGTCTCCAAATCAGCTAATCATTCACACCGGGCATTGGGGCGGAGGCGCATTCGAGAACTCGCAAGCCTCCGTTCTCATATTGCAGTGCTGGGCACTGCACCATTGCATCCAAAGGACCAAAACAACGCTCCATATTATTCTACATTATCACGATTTGGCGCCTATATTTTTTGTCAAGACTCAACCAAAATAATGTATATGTGCCATTTCCGAAGGGCCAGGGGGGGCTTAATTTCGGGCGAGAAGACTTAAACAACCTGCTGTGGCGAATTCATCAGGGTCTAAAAAGCTCTCTTTCGTGTCCCAACGCGTCCAAGGACGGGCGGAAAAATAGCCATTCTGTTAGGGCTGGAAGAACCAAAGAGAGCTATACCCGAAGAACCAAAGGGGGCTATACCCGAAAAAACAATGGAGGCTATACTCGCAGAACTAAAGAGAGCTAAACCCGTAAATAATGCGGCTAATTTAGCAGCAACAACTGCGAGTGCAGCCACACTGGCTGCACTCGCACTAGGAATACATTATCTAATGAATCGCGGGAATGGCAACGCTAGATCAGCACCGTCCTGGCGACGAACAGCGCGATAGTGGCAATTTTCTTTTTGCCACTTTAACATATTTTATTTCGTATTGCGACAAACTGCATCTCGCTTGCTCTATATTACTCAGACAAAAAGTCAGACAGCCTCTAAACATGCGAGGGGTGCAGCGAGGCAACACGATCATAGGTATTATTGGTAATCTGATGACAAACGCTACCTACCACGACGTTGCATCTTGCGCCAGTGTGGAGAGAACATCCCGATCTTTGCAATGCTTCCACCTATGTACCCAGAAAATGAGGAAAATGCATTGTACGCTATCGAAGTTGGAAAGTTACCCGGGCCTACCAAAAAATGGGCTATAAATGTTTTAAGCGTGAGGGAGGTCTTTTTATCAAACGTCCACTGAGGTAGAACTTACGGAGAGTGGCAACGAGGCCACTGCGTGTCCCACTCTGTGGGACGACGACGAAAACCACGGAGGTCTGAACGAAAATGTTGCAATATGCTCCGCTGCCCGAAAGGCCCTCCACATTACTTACATGCCACTTTGACAGTGTTTCTCTCTATCCTGATGTAGGCTGCCATTTTCTCCGCCTACAAGGAGGGAAGGAGACCCCCGAAGAGTACGACCTCCCTCCTACGATGCGAGAAGCCAAACGTCCTCGCGTAGAACAAGAAAAGGAAGCGCTTTGCCAACCGTGTTGGTTACTGCCAGCAGCATTTTTTCCTGCGTATCGGACGCCCCCCGCAGCATACTGTCTGACGCGCTTTCATAAAAGCGGGAGTGAACGTGAGACCACGGCCCGGTGCTAGAAACCCATAGTCCGAATAAGGCGATGAATACGGATATGTGAGGAAACCGTACGGAATGATTGCATAGCCCCCTGTCCAACTTGGCTGCGTACAAGCACAAAGTGACATTTGTCTATTCAAACATGTGCTTACGCTCTATTCGCGAAGAAACCACACATTTTTCAATGATTTCTTTATGTAGCAACATGCTGTATGCAGCATGTCGCTACATAAGCGCGCATGAGTACTCATACGCGCCGCAGACACCTTCAAGTTCCTTGGTGTATTGCGTATGTTTCACCAAAAGTGCAAGGCGGCGACCAGTGTCACACCAGGGTGCGACATCACGTAGTTAATATATACTCTGTCCAGTGTTTTGATTATGAATAACCAAACACTATGTCTACTGAAATGGTCATAGCCTTTGTTAGCTTATTCGCATGCGGCACGAGCGTTCAGAATGTACGTAAACAGCAGGCTTTGTTCTTATCGACCCTGTCATTTGGTGGAGGAAGTGTGTATGTTGGTACTGGGATGAGGATGTGGGTGTTTTTCAGGACAGTGAATGTGCCTACTACAGTTGGGATTCTGTTTACAGGTGTTCAGAATGTCAACAGCATGTCTAGCTACCCCTTGTATTGCATCAGAGATGAATATATAAAGCGGCGTCGCATTGGGCTCACCGCGGAGAACCTCGGCGGCTTTATGCAATGCTTCTATCGCACTATAATCGTGACCATGGGTGCACTGCAATACTGACACTTCATGAGCAAAAAGCAACATGTTGCTGGGTTGCGGGAGCATACCGGAGCGAATGAAGCAAGCTTTTAGGGTTTTAGCTGTATCTCTCGCACTTTTGAAGAATATTTTGAGAAGATCGCCGTATTGTGGATCTCGTGGAACGTGTGCTCGGGCAACTGCCACATCAAGGACATGAATAGACTGCGATATTCTCTGCAAGAGAGGCAAACTCATGATGGAGTTTTGAGATATATACGGTGCGGACTTGCTATTCGAATGATTGTGCAGTATTTGCTCGAGGTTCTTTGTGTGTTTTGCCCAAGAACCTGTTTCACCACTTAAACCACCCGATACGATACGTACAACATATTTGTTCAAGCCCTTTCGAGATCTATTCAGTAGTTCTTTTTCCTGTATAGTTTCTGAGTATTGTTCGCATGCAACTCCAGAACTACTTCGCTTCGTGCAAGGCAATGAAGTAAAACTTAAGGCCACGAAGGTAGCAGCTGCACATGTCTGGAAAGCTTGCAAAATGTCAGAGCTACTGCTAGGAAAGCGTCTATTCGTGGCGTCTTTTAGTTTGTTCCAGGTTCGGACAATGTCTGGAATATGCTCTTTGAGCAGTTCATTCGATTTGCGGCCAACGCCATGTGTGGAGAAATTTCCTTGGGTTTTGCTTCTTCCTCTGTGTTGCGTATGATGGCCTGCATGCGGAGTTCCGAGGTGATAAGCAGGAACCGAGCTGTGATTCTGCGGAAATGGCGTAGGTAAAGGATGCTTCGCATATACAGCGTGTATAGTATGCGCGTCTGATTTATTTGTTCCTAAACCTGGTGGTAAAGAATGAATGGTCGAATCTTTGCTTGGCCTTGCTTCCTTGGAGGTATGAATATGTGAATGGACGGAGTGCACGTAAGAATCTACTTTGGAGCCTGTTGACATTCCCGTATCTGCTTTTCTCCCCGTTTCGCTTTGCAATGGAAATCCATGATATGGATGATGTATATCATGAAAATCAATGCTAGCGTCTCTCTTACGCGTATGACTGGCATCGAGATCTTTATCGCCGTCTACGTCACCGTGTTTCCCGTGGCCATGTAGTTCACGAGAAGAATGCATATCGTGGCCATGTACTTCACGAGAAGAATGCGTATCGTGGACATCTGCATTATTAGCACGTTCCGGATGCAGGAGGTGAGTATCGAGATGTTTTCCATCATGCCTCTGGTGTGCATAGAGTCTGTGATAGGGATTATGTATGTCCTGGGCACCAAGAGGCCTGTATTTTTGTTGCGCGTGCTGAGCGTCGAAATCGTCCTCCCCATCTTCATCTTCATTATCCGCATAGTAGCGGTGGCTACCGTGCGCACGGGGTTTGTGCATGGGGTTATGTGTAACATCGACACCTAGATCGATATCTGCCTGCTGCGCGTGGCGAGCTTCGCGATGTTTCTCATTGTCGTCTGAGCTCAGGGGTAGATGATGAGTATCATGCACTTTATCGACGATTCCACCATGCCCAAGTTTTTCATCCTGGGATGTATTTGGTAATTTGACTTTCATGGAAGGACGTTCAATACCTATACCATCCTGTCGTCCTGGCGGTGCGTGCGGAGATGGAGCGCTGTTAGATGCTACCCTTGATTTCAGAATCTCATGCAGAGGAACATCTGCACTTCGGCGAAGCTTTGATGTTGCACTGTGGGGGTGGCCCGCTGGTCTGTCAATTGTAGACTCCTGGACATTGTTGTGTTCGAGTTTGTGCGAGCTTATGTTAACAACATGTTCTTTGGGCGACTTAAGTTTGGAGTCGAGTGTCTCTATATTTTTTGTTGAGTCTATTGTAGAGTCTATTGTAGAGTCTATTGTAGAGTCTATTGTAGAGTCTATTGTAGAGTCTATTGTAGAGTTTTTAGCAGAGTTTTTAGCAGAGTTATCCGCAGGGTTTTTCGCAGGGTTTTTCGCAGGGTTTTTTGCAGAGTTTTTTGCCGGGGGTTTTGCCGGGGGTTTTGCCGGGGTATTTGCAGGGGTATTCGCAGAGGTATTTGCAGAGGTGTTTGCAGAGGTGTTTGCAGAGGTATTTGTAGAGGTGTTTGTAGAGATTTTTGCAGAGGTATTTGTAGAGGTGTTTGTAGAGGTATTTGTAGAGTTATTCGCAGAGGTACTTGTAGAGTTTTTTGTTTTTTTTTTAGATTTTGCGGGGGTGTTCACTGGAGGGATCTTGATTGTGTTTTTGGTATTAAGTGGCTGCAAACTTTTATCGCTCTTGTTGTGTTGTGTGTCAGGTGTGTTTGATTTTTGATTTTTCTTGTTTTCTTTATTGTGAAAACTGAAGTCTTGCGATTTTTGGTTTTGTGATGCTGGATTTTTTCGTTGTTGCATACTTTGTTTACTGCTCATCTGAAAATCTCTATGAACATTGACACTGCCTGCTCCGTACTTGCAGCCGAAAGAAGCTCTGATAGTAGCGTAGCTTCGTCTGCTTCTGCAATGAGGAGTGACTCTCGCAGCGACTTAACTGCAGTTCGCCACCATTCTTGTGATGTAGAAGAAGACTCTCCTAGGCACTCTTTTCCTCTAGTTGTTGCAATCGATGTGGGGCAAAAAAACCTATCGCTGTGTGCGCTTAGGTTGTACACGCCATCTGGGAATAGGCGTGCTCTTCTAACTGAAGCAAGAGAGCGGCTGGAAAGGAGTAAGTTAGAGCGCTGGGAAGTGGTCAACCTGAACTCAGATTCCCGGACGCTATCATTCGTGGAACGTTCGAGCGCAATTGGCAAATTTGTGAAGGATCGGGCTGCGCTGTTTCAAGAGGCCGCCGCGGTCATCGTTGAGCAACAGATGCACAGCCTCATGCGCAGCATGGCTGCCGCCTTATTTGCGTGTATAAGTGTCTACACTTGCAATACTCGCTTAATCTCGCAACATTCCGCTTCTAAATTGAAATGGGATGATATCGTGGAATGCGTTGGCTGCAGTAACCAAGTTATCCAATACAATCAGCGTAAAAAAAATGCAATCAAATGCGCAGAGTTCTTGCTGCATAGGCCAGATAGCTCGACAAGTATGCCAGGGGCATTATGTTCTATCCAGCCAGCAACATCATCGACTATTCCTAATATGCTGAAAGTATTTCAAACGGCAGCAAAGAAAGACGATCTAGCAGACGCTCTTCTTCATCTACTCGTATATGACCGGAGCACCAAGCCTACAGCAAAGAAGCGGAGATTGATATGAGGTACTGCTGTTCGTGTGTAATCTGCCCAGGGGCAAGTTTTGACTAGATACCCCCGCACATGCATTAGGGCCACAAATACCTAACGGGACAAGTGATTACCGCAAGGAACACAAACAGACCTAAAAATCAGCGGCGTTCGACATGTTTTTTTGTTGTACTAGTGTCTGTACGAGCCTTCCGCACATGTCGCGCGTGTGCCGAGTAAGTATAAGGTATGTGACAACAACAAAAAGAATTGCTATGCATACCAGAAGTGTATACAGAAACCCGCGTAAATGCATCCGCTCTGATTTTTTGGGGTAAGCAGTCCGAGCATGCGCCCCATATGTATAATCGATGACTGCAAAAATACTAAGTGAGCATACAAGTAACAAAGCAAGTACTATTACCGTATCTGTATCCAGGGATTGAGTGACGAACATTCTTGCCTTTAGACCATATAATATCATTCCGATCACGAATTATAACTGGCTATACCGGTACTGCAGATCCATATACTATCTTACATCAATGATTTTTGCATATCGCTTGTTTCTCAACGAGACTGTTTTTACTCTATCCTACACTACAGGCTTCATTTCATCTCCGACTTGTCGTCAAACGTCTGAACATCAAGCGGGAGGTGAATCCACTCACCTTCACTCGGTTGGATGTCTCGAGGCTCTGCGCTATGCTGGCTCTCGGCACCTATCTCCTTGTCTGCACGGCGCAAGTAGTAGTCCCACTGCATTTGCCAGTTGCTGATGATGCAGCTTTGCCAGTTGATAGTGTTTTGCTGAGCTACACACAGCGCAGATAAGTTTGCAGTGGTGTTGTTAACATGTCGCATGTTAGCAGACACTTGAAGTTCTATAGACATCTGTATCTCCTTGATGCATTTTGTGATGTTGTGGTAAGAATCTTTGATCTCCGCTGATACGTGTACATCCCTAAGCTCAGTGCACTCCTGCTCTCTTAGCTTCAGTATTTGATGCTGAATGCTGGACATCTTGTTATCGAGCTGCTGTAGAATAGCACATGCATCTACGGTCTTGCGTTCTTCCGTAGAAGAAAAAGCAGGAAAGCATCGAAGACTCTGAGAACGAAAAAACATTGCTAGCATGTCAACAGGGTATAAGCTCTTCGCGCCAAAGAAACAATACTGCTAGGATAAATAGGTTTGTTATAGAAAAGATTAAGTATGTTTGGTACAAACGCGCAGTAGCTGTCTGTCTTAAAGGAGGATATGTCAGTTATCTATATGGAGCCGTCCGAGCCCAGCAGTTTAATCCGTATTTCACCCCATATAGAGGAGGTTTTCCTGCGTGCTTTGTTTTTGCATCGCAATTTACCGAGTTGCCTCTTGCGGAGCAGTTGAACCACACTACTGCTCGGCCAAGCGTGGGTTGTACCACCAAATTAATATCTGTGAACTCCGTCTGACCTCCCTGTTCTTGGGGTACATCGTTCAAATACACAAAAACAGTGATAGCTCTGTTATTTAGAGAGGTATCAAACCAATCAAAGTGCGGTTTATACTGCTGCCCTTTCGTGTACTTTGTTAACTGTAGAGTCTCCCAGTGCGGTACAGGCAAGCCTGTAAGCAGAACAAGTCTGTTTTCAATGTCTTGCAGGACTTTGTGCTTATCGCTACCAGCCGGCAAAAAGGCGGATGAACTTGAACGAGATTGAGTACTCGCTTGCTTAGAATCGTTAGCGGAAACAGTTGACGGCTTGAGCGTTGACTCATACGTGCGCACTAGAGTATTTGCCTCCTCTCTTGATATGAAATCCTCGACAATGCGAATACACGGATTGGCATTCAAGAGCAGAATCTTAGCTGGCTTAGAAAAAGGCGTTGCATCCAGTTCAAACGAGAATTGCTTCCTGTAGCGTGAGTCTGCCATGTCTGGGTCACTATTCACTGCACGGCGCGTCGCCATCCATACTACTGCCAAGCAGACAAGAACAATAACAGCAACAAGAAGGAGCCAGTCAATCGCATTTCTCCGATTGCAGCGCAACGCAAGGATAGCATCCGCCGCCTTTCGCAAATCTTCAGCGGTCCCGCAGTACATGTTTATACTACGCTTCTAGTACTTCCTACGAACGCTGTTCACGGTGAGCTACAGTGGTGATTGGTAAGATTTAGTAGGTTCTTCTTGCGGTACCATAATGACAGAAGCTGCAATTTGATCTTTGCAATATATAGCGAAGTTGCAATCGCTACTTTTCCTGCCCACGCGTCCGCAGATGTGTGCACCGGCCTCAAAAGATGTCGGAGCGTCCCAGAAAACTGAACGGGTAAATGGTAGATGCAATCCATGCAAGACGGAGAAGTCGGCTAATACGCATACGAGCTTTCCCTTCAAGCAACTCACGTGTACCCAAGCATTGTACTCCGAGCTCAAACCGGGGGTCTGCTCATCTTCTGCGCCGGTCAGTACTGCAATCCCTTTGCGCATGGCAGACACTACCAGATCCGATGTCATATCCTCAAGGATGAGGGAGCCAGGAATATCACGTGCTGTGTTCCAGATATGTTGTCCCCACCGCAGGCATTCCCACGGTTTTGCAGTGTAGATCAGAGTGCTACCACATGGGTCAGATGGCATACAGGCAGTTCTCCACACAAAGGAACGCCATTGTTCCTCTTTACATTCAGGTACATTGAAGCTTCTGCGCGGACCTGCGATACCATCTTCGACGAATTGCAGGCATTTGTTTCTGGTTCGCTGCGCGCTACAAAGATCGCCGCAATCCAGAGCAACATTGGGGTCTAGCTTTTCTTCTTCAAGGATTGCTTGGAGTGCAGCACTCGAATAAAACCTCATCAAGTGAGGATACCTCCTGATTGCAGAAGGACTCACTCCATAATTATGTGGCATCAATACAGACCCGTCATATAAAAAGCATGTCAAACTGGGCTGGGGTCTCCGTGATCGAATATGGATCACTGAATAGTCAGGCCATTTCTCTTCGTGTATTCTTACGTATTCATGCATATGAGTTGAAAGAGGCATGAAAGAAGAGAGCATCACGAGAAACTGCGGTGCATCTCTAACGAGCTCTACACATTTTGCATGCGAGTAAGCCGTAGTGCACACTTCGTCCAGAAACATAACGTCGTCTGGACGTTGCCGAGAGATAAGCGGGGCACACACCAAATCGCACACAAGAACTAGGGGTCTTTTGTCGATGCACATGGAATTCCACGTATCTATAAGTCCAAGAAGTTTATCGCGCGTAATACAACTTATCACGTCTTTGCTTAAGGATGTGCAAACGCTAAAGAGCGAAGTGTCTGTGCCCTTCGCATACAAATGGGCATATGGCACCTGACAAGCATCTAAATGCAAGCGCAGATGCTCGCGTACATAAGGAACATGGCAGGCATACAGCATGTACGTATCCTTCTTCTGTAGGACCACTTTGGTACCATAAACGAAGGTTGCAAAGAAGGCTACACTGGTAGTTTTCCCACTCGCAGGCGGTGCCTCATAAAAAACAAGATGAGGTGTCTTTCTCTCCCACCACTCCTGGATCACTAGAGCCAATTCTTCTTGTTCTTTATGTACGCGCCGGAAACTCGGATTCTCCCAGTTTGTAAAGACATGAAAATAGCTCTCTCTTTCTACAGCTTCGTTGAGTAAGCTCTTCATACATACATATCTAGACTCGGCAGCCTGTAGACTTTCTTGGGCTAACTCAGAACCAACGTACTCGAGAAAGAGCAAGTTCCTAGTCCGAGCCAAAACCACCAACCTTTTAATGTCACTGCGAGCATGATGCGACCACAACAAGATCCCGTACACAAAAACTTCAGCAAACCTGTTGCACTCTTCCCATGTAGGTGGTCTTTCTGCTGCTATAGTTGCAATTGTCGATTGTATCGAGAGCGCAGATTCCACATAATTGGAGGCGCATTTTCCGGTGTTTATGTCTGCTAGTGTATGTTTTTTGCAGTGTTTCTGAGAAGGTTGTGTGATTGGAGTTTCGCGGATTCCGCACAACAGCAACCACAGCGGGTTATGCCACCCGCTGCCAACTCCTCCAACGTGTTCTATACTCCCTAATTGAGTGTGGTAAATTTGCCGCGCGGCGCGATGGAATAGAAGCGACACCGATTGTGTTTGCGAACATATCCGGGGATAAGAGTCCTGCCTGTGGTGTGTCGCTGCGCTCATCACTAAGTGTTGTCTTATTTGTTCAGCACTCAGAACACTTAGCTCTCTTGCTGGACGCCAGTGCGTGTCTAGTGTAGCTGTTCCTTGGAGACGGCCTGAAGTTTGGTGCTGTGCTCTACACAAGTACACTCTTCAACCATGCGAAACTAGCAATGCCAGAGCTCATTGATGCGGCATGAGGGCTCAGCATGCAAGACATACAAGACATACGCACAGCCACGAAGGAAGATCTGAACACGTCCTCACTTAGACCACATGAATTTGATGTGTGTGTGTTGTCTTTGTAGTCTCCGGAACAATTCCTGTTCTCGGGAAGGATTGTGGCAAGTTTCTCGATAGTGTTTATGTTTCATCAGAGCATCACATTGTTCTACTGTTAGATTACCACAGCGTTTCCCTCCATACCCCCAACCAGGCGTCATACCATAAACATGAAATTGCACATTCGGCTTCTTTAACTTGTAGAGAATACACATTGAAGTCGATGCTTCCACACTGATAACAATTGAAACAACGCAATGACCCGTTTTAGACTGTATTGGTTAAACAGAGAGGTGTATAAGGCATGGATAAATTGTAGACCAGTTTGTCTTCATGCCTTCTTATTTACGCTGGCTTGTGCTTCTTGGGAACCTGCACCGCCTTACAACCTTTTCGTGTCCGGAGTTTGCTCGATGAAGTGGAAGATGTAGATATCACTTCTCCGCCTTGGCGCTGTAGGAGACGAAGCTCGTAATTGTTGTATGCGTCCTCGACAGCATGCAAATCTGACAGCCACATTGAAGCAGCGTCTGCTCGCTCTGTCGCTTCATAGAGAGTTGTCAATGTAGAGCAATCTTCCTTCAACTTGCTTACTTTTTCACGAGTAAACGAGACTACACTAATGTTGAGGAGGTAGTCGTATCCCGGTGTACTGGAAGTAGTGGCAATGCGAGGTAGTGAATGTCTTTCCAGAGCTTCCTCCAATTCCGAGCGAGTCACGCCATTTAAAGACAAGGATCCATTCACTATCAAATCAACAAAGAGGATTTTGCTTTTGCTCACGCAGAGCTTACCCTGGAGGTCTTTGAGTTGATGTTCTTTGCGTTTCTCATAGAAGAGCATGCGCTCTTGCGCATGCTCTCTGAAGATGTCGTGGGGAGATGTATACAGCTTAAGCTTATATTGTGGATCAAAAGCATACATGTTGGTTGTAGATATCGTCGAGGACAGACGCAAACACTGAATTACTTGTTCAGGGGTGAAGTCGCAGCAGCTTTCGGCTAAGACTATATCTATGTTAACAGTAAATTCTGTGCTTCTATTCGATACAGATAGCACTTCCATGTTCTTGCAGCTTCGGCTTCCTTCGACTATGGCTTTTAGCTCGGCTAGGAACGTGTCTGTCCATTTACCTACGGGCAACTCCGTAATAGTCCACATGCAATTATCTTTCTTGACCACAACCCCAGTTGTGATCACGGACTTATCTGTGCACGACACTTGACCTTGAAAGCCACGAAAGAAAGGCCGCAATGGTTGTAGCTCCTGTCCTGAGACGTACGCACGCACATTTGCGCAAATATCTTTCACGTCATAGCTTGGAATATTGGTTGAGAACCCTGTTCCGATGCCCATCGCCCCATTTATGAGCAGCATCGGCAACACAGGGACAAACTGCATGGGTTCTATCATCTGTCCTTCTTCTTCTCGATGAGTCAAAATTGGAGCATCATCCGGATGGAACAAGGCAGTCGTTATAGGATCCAACTTTGTATAGATATAACGGGCTGCTGCGTGTACAGAAGGTTTATCGTTTCTTGAGCCAAACTGACCACATGGCTGCAAAAGAGCGATGTTATTCGTTCCAATATGATCCTGAGCGAGCAGAACTACAGTCTCGACCAAAGAGTTCTCGCCATGCAAATACAGCGTTTTCTGCGCTATACCGGCTGCTGCTTGTGCCACCTTGATCTCTGATGCCCGCGGCAAGTGAAGGAAGTAATACAGCGCCTTTCTCCTGCTAGGCGTGAGGCCATCTAAAACACAGGGTAATGCTCTGTAGATGGAATAATGCGAAAAGTGAACATGCTCACGCATCATAAAATCAGTGACGGTGCAAGAAGCGTCGGAATAATTCAAGATGGAGTAAGCAGAATACTCGGTAGTGAGCAGGCGTTTCCTGTCGTTGATCCTGCTGTCGTCATAGAATTTGTCCAGCGTATCGCGAGCCTGCTCGTCGACGGTGAATGCAATTTTGTGGCTCTGCATATTCGCAAAAACATCTCGTGCTTCTCGAGACGACGACGTGCCCAGACCTTTGTAGTATTTAAGAGACCAGGCTTCGCACTCATTGCTCTTCTTCCAATCCTCAAAATGTGGAATAGAATAAAAAGATAATGCCGTACCACCACGCTTCGGTGTAGCCCGAATCAACGGTGTGATTATTCTTTCAATGAATTTTGGTCGTGTTGCTAGTACAGAAGGCAAGCAAGTCATCAACAGATTAATAAGCAGACCGCAGATGTGTGATCCATCACTGTCTTGATCAGAGCAGATTGCGACTCGTCCATACCGCAATGTGGCGCCGTCACTCCAGGGCTGTGCGTTGAGAATCCTAAAGATGTTTGCAATTTCTGCATTTTCCAGAAGTTTCTTCGTTGGTACATTGGTCACATTGAGAGGTACACCTTTTAGGGGGAACACGCCAAAGTAATCGCGACCAATGGCGCTCAGCCCAGCAACCACAAATGCCTTCGCACTGTCTCCTTCAGTCAATATCAGAGTGCAAGATGCAGGGTCGTGACGGCTACGAAGCGCTGCATCGTATTTATCTATAAGCACTTCTCGCGACTTCGGGACCAGGGTCTTCTTCAGCGATGAGCTAAGCTCTCGTTGGGTTTCCCTCCGTACGATCTCATCTACCACTCCTAGCTTGTGGAGCTTCGACAAGATACGAGCAGGGAAATCGACCGCAAATGCAATTTGCTTCGACGTTGTAGACAGCACAGTCTTTGCCTGTGAAGTGAAACACGGGTTCCCAATACGCGCTATACACAAAACAGCTATGACATCTTTGAGCGTCTGGGGCTTCACAACCACGTGATGTTTCTTTTTGATGTGCTCTGCTAATACTTTTAGCAATTTTTCTCGAACATGCGTATTCAGTGTTCCTCCGTCGCACCTGATTCCGTTTACGAAGCCCCAGTAATCCTGCCGGCTGTTATGTTTGAGCGCCAACCACACGCTACATCCTGGTTGTCCTTCTGATCCAAACTGCTCGCATATAGTCCCGTCAGCGCCTACGAACCTTTGAAGTAGTAGCCCACCGTCGCCGCTACAAAGTACGCCCTGGAAAGTAAGTCGTACGCCCTTTCTAGCACACGCACCTGCCTCCGTGCACCTTGCGCGCAGCATATCTTGCAAAATGGAGGAGTTGGCGCTGAGATCAATCTTCAGGCGTGCGTAGTCAGGAGTGTACGACACTTTCACGTAGCCATGTTTACGCTTACAGGTGGCAACTTCAGCGTCTTCCACCACTTGCAGATTGCAAGAGAATTTTTGAAAGAAGTCTTTCTTCCCATCTGACACTGACACCTCAAACAACGAGCTCCACACATTTGTACAGCTGACTCCTACACCGTTTCGCCCCCCTGTCAATCGAAGCTCTTCATCCTTGAAATTCGACCCGGCGTGGATTTCGGAAAATATAACACTGGGAATGAAACGCGCAGTGTTCTTGAAGTATTCGATGGGAATGCCAGCACCATCATTTTCCAGGCAAATAGTTCCGGTGTGTACACTAAAATTACAGGAAATTTTTGATACCAATGCATCTCTTGTTGCGCAATCCAGCGCATTCACCATGACTTCATCGAATATCTTCAGAAATATGGGAGAAACTAAATAGCCAACGCGAGATATAACACCATCTTCTTTGCAAACTACCACTTCTTCGTCAGTGGCCTCGAGGGACCCTACATATGCGTCGGGTCGCAATAATATTGCTTCTCTGCCCGACAGCCATTCAAAGTCTTCCACATTGCAAGTCATATGGGCACAGGGGGTCTGGGCGACAGCAGTCCGAAGCTAGCGACAACAGCACACGTAAAGTTGCACGCATCCACGTGGTATTCTGTTTGTGCATTTCTGATGGTGAAACAATCAGTGTCGGTTTTATGTAAATGGACTTGGGAAACTGTTTTACTGATGAGAAACATTCGCAATAGCAAAATGTGCACAAGGCCAACGTAACAGGCTGTCTGAAAAAGGACAACCCGCAACAGGGCCGTTACAGCCCCCAAGAGCATGACAACAGCGCTGCCATGTGAGAGCCAGCTATTAAAAAAAGCCTACCCTCAGGTGTGCAAGTGTCGAAACACAAGTTCCCTCCCATCAATCAGACCGTCGTCCTTCGTCGAGTTTCCACCGCGAGAGGATCCGAGAGACATACTTGGCGAGCTGAGCATAAAGAGCTCGGACTACCATAACTTTCGCAGAAGTGAGTAGGTCGCTTGCTTGCTCGCTGATAAAACTCCAGAGGTAATCTCCTTGAACAGGCGTGAAGGCATGCACGGCCTCAAAGCTGGTCAGCGCCTCCGTCATCGCTGGATAGGCACATCGCGCTTTACCACCTCTCCGACACGCAATGAAACGCGTGAACGGATGATGCCACCATTTCTGCTCAAAGATAACGCTCGCATCAAGATTTCTACGTAGTGAATCCAGAGCGCAGTGGTTCGCAAAATGGGAAGCCTGACAACTATGGTCTGCAGCTCAAGCGGTAAAAGCTGTAGTCCTTTCCGAAGAGCACCCCGCGGCAGTAGCTTTCCCAGGCAACATTTAACAGTAGAATGCTCCAGCGCCGGCTTCGCCATCCGATGGAGCGAAACACGGGGCCATCGCAATGCGAGCGATGACGAAACTAGACAAGCGAGGCGGGGATTTCTTGTCTGAACTATTTTTGGTATATCTATCTGTTGCGCAAGATGATCAGCATAGCCATGAAATGAAACGATTTGAAATTCCGAATCAACATTTCATACCTTACGCGGATTCTCCGAAATTGATCTAAAATACCAAACGTTTGTTCGATCACGTAACGGCCCTTGTATGTATCTTTCCCACCCCTTTTGGGTATAGGTAGAAGGAGGTGTCGTACTTCGCATGTAGTTCTACAAGTTGCTGAATCATACCCCTCGTCTGCTAGTGGTGTATCATACGCTTGTAGTTAGTTGGTTGGTCTTTCTGGTGTGTGTATCTAGAAGGTGTTTCAAGGTGAGAGCATCGCTTTTATTTGCTTTGTGGAAAACTGAACATAAAGGAGTTCCACGTCGATCTGTCAAGAGGGATATTTTGGTGGCTCGTCGTCCTCTATCTGTAGGGTTGCGACCCGTTACATCTCTGCCAAAGACATTCTTGACAAAGCTCGTGTCTACGACAGCAAAGCCCCCGACGGGTTGTCTCGCTGTCACCGCTGCGTAAAAAACATTTTCAAATAGACGCGCTTTAGACCATAAATTAAAATAATGATATGCAGTTTTGTATGAAGATTCGGGAACCTCTAACTGAGACCATTGGCATCCAGTTTTGCAAACGTGAAATCTACGCTCGAGAATGTATGCAACACTAAGTTTGCGTCGTCTTCCCTGTGGGTTTCGTATCCGTTGAGTTTCATAACGGTGAACCGCATGCGCAATTGCGTTTCGAGTCGAGACAGACTGCATTGGTCACTTCTCCTATTAAAGGTCTATGTATTCTTGTGTTTCGTACTTTCGGTTTCTTCTATTCGGTATTTCTCAGATTTAAACTCAGACAGTCTCTAAGTGCATTCCGATGTAATTCCCAAAGTACTTCTTGGTTGTGGCGTAGAAACAACCATCTCAAAAGTCCGCAACTCTATAGTACAGGTGTTGTCGCCACTGCGTAGCAACATAGAGAGGTATAGACTAACGACATTTTTCTTCCTCACGCGTTCCGCTGTCCCGCACGCGTACGCGCGTATGGCGACTTTAATCTTCCCTATCGCTTTTGCGTTTGGTGCGCGTTTCAAGCTTAGAATCCCTCCAATCCATTAGAGTGCCGCCAATATTACAGTCTGCATCGCCCGCACTTTCTGCGCCACGCTGTTCGCTGTCCATCTCTTTCTGCCGCACGAACGACAAAAACATACATGCTTTGTCGTTCTCTTGTCCATGCCCCCCGGCATCATTACTTTCTTCCGGCTGCACCTCTGAAGTAGAAGAAACATATGTTTTAGCTCGGATGCCTTTTACTGTCCAAGGAGTAGTCTCAGCAGGTATGGAATGTCGTTCGTAAACTTCTGGAGAAGAGAGCAAGGGAGGGCTAACAACGGTGGTGAAGCTCATTGCGCTGTCTTGACGGAAATCATCGATAGAAAGCGTTTCACTGCCCGGATAGAAGTAACTCAGACGAGCCCTGGGAGGTGCCGGTGTAATTGTGGGGCCGCTATACTTGAAAACCTTCCGCGCTAACTGCTCTATGAGTAGGCTGCCATCCCCGCATCCATATCCTTGCGTGTGCAGAAGCTCTGCTTTAGCACAATTCCAGCTGCAAAATATGCCAGTTACACGCCATAAGCCAGTTCGCTTATCGAAGAAACAAGGCAAAGGTACTGGGGGTACAGCTATGCGACTACCGGTTGTACCTGGGCGATCAAACGCATGCGCACAATACAGGCACTTTCCCTGCTTCCATTCAGGTGGGGGCCACGTAATGGGGCCATCGTAAGTATAGAAAGGATGACGGAATACGTTCGGCTGCGAATACTCATCGGATGTGAGCACATTACAGCAGAGCAATCTTTCCACAGGATTGTCTGCCTTGGCCATACGAGATATACGGGTGCTGTAAACAGAAAAACGCGGCTGCTGGTAGACAACGCTCTTCACATAAAATCACCGTTGAATATGCACAACAAAATCGCAAGTCCTAAACATATAACCAAGGTCCAAGAAGCTCGGTATGCACAAGAAGAGTAAACAGTATTACTTGAGCCATACTCTTGAGCATACGAACTTTTTTTCTTCCATATTCCCGGCGACGACTGTATACTACAGACTTGAGAGCTCTCTGTTTTCATGCTGCCAGAAGCATCAGGATTAAGCAAATCACACAAAGCGGAAACATAAAGTACACTTGCTCCGTCTTTTACGTTACTCAGTGATGCAAGCAGCGCGTGCAGGTGAGCGTCGTTGAAGTTCTCGCCAACTAGAGTATCGTGAGCCTGACCTGTGCACTCTCTCAATTTCTTCAAGACTCTTGAGAGTATAGAGCGCACTTCTTCTTTGTGACCAAATGACTTCGGCACATGTAGCGAAGTAGTATTCTGCATTGCTACATGCGCGACACGGCTCCACAGTAGAGCTTCTGGGCACAACCTTATGCGATCCAGGAGGAGTTGCTTACTTTCGTTGCACATTGATCTTGGAAATTTCTCCAGATGGCCTCGAGCTTGTTCGGAGCACAAGCCCAGGGTCTCCATCACATCTACCCATAAAGTAATGCATGCGTCTTTATCTTGGGAGGTCATGGTGATACTTTATTGAGACCTGAAATCTTTACCATATGTTCTGCTCCCGTGGGATAGGTGCATGAAGGCAGCCGATGCAACCTCTCGGATTGATGAATACTTTCTCCTCCCGATGGCAGGCGGCGCGCCAACGAGTAAGGTAGCAAGCCAAGATCGAATTCCTTTTCTGCTAACGTCAAGAGGCTTCCAGGCTCACTTGGAAAATTGTTGGATATAGCTGGCGGGGCATTCCTGGCAAGATCAGTTACGCGTGCGCACATCAATCTCGCGTACTCGTATTTAGACACGCTTGCCGAATTAACAGGGTATAAATTCATGCGCGCGTCGTCGTGTAATCCATACTGTTTGCTTTTAGGCGTCGAGGAGGTGGTCTGCCTACTTCCGCGGGCAGTAGGCGAAGAGTGAGAGTGAGAGTGGAGTGACTCTGGCATCACATGATGACTCGCAGGCGCAGTCGTCATATCAATTTTCGCATGCTCACTCATGTTGCGAGGCGTTCAACGAGCTACGAAATGGAAAGAGCCTAAAAAAAACTTGAAAGAGTTATGAATTTGGAAGTGGGTTCCGAACATGCTGAAGTATGCGTGCCCACGACAAAACAGACTAATAAACTGCGCCAAGGATTCATTACATTAGCCGAGACACTCTTAGAAAGTATAGCAGACGTTTTCCCCGAATGCGACAGTACTCTTGCAGTTCTGCGCATTTTTCGCCTTGTAATTAAAGACAACGCTGATCTGGAAGACAAATTTGTGTGGCGCTGTCAAGCGTTATTCAAAGAAAATACGGAGGGCGTCCGGAGTCATGATCCTGAAACTCTGTTTTTGATACTAGAGCAGCTTGATCATTTGCGCGATATCAATCTTCGCGAGAAATGGGAAGATCCCGATTTCACAGAAGATTCAAAAATGAATCTTTGGCAATATGTGACTTCTCTTAAGACATACGCGGATTTGTACACGGCTGTTCCCAAAAATGTAATGTCCAAAATAGAAACGGTTGCGGGAAGTCTCGGAGATCAGCTAGTGAGAGGAGAATTGGACCTAAAAAACATGGACATTGGAGCTTTGGGGCAAAACTTACTTTCAGATTTGTCTCCAGATGAACTCTCTAATTTCGAGAGCAAACTACCTGAAATCTACGGTTCACTTTCTCAAGTCGCAGGTTCATTAGGCGGTGGCAATGGTGCAAAGCTAGACTTGGCTGCTTTGATGAAACAACTATCTGAGCAAGAGAACAGGGAGAATGGAGCAGGTGGGAAAGTTGACATGACGGAAATCATACAAAAGCTGGCTACGCAACTCCCCCCTGCTGCAACGGGGACGGCGAATGGCAACGTAGACATTGCTCAGATGATGTCAACTATGGGACCACTAGTCGCAGCTCTCACTGCTTCGCAAGGTGATGCCAATACACCACAAATAGCTAACTGCGCACAAAACAGTAGAAATAAACCCAAACGGAAAAAAACAACTAAGTGACGCAGTACTACCACAGGAAACATGGGCTCACCTAGAATTCTTACAGATCCGTCGAATTTTGTCTGATTTTTTTAAGCGACCTCTAAAACGAGATTATGTCAAGCGAACGTGTCTCGAAAAAATATGGACAACTTATAGTTGGCGACACATCCGTAGAAAAGGCACTGGCAGCACCCACCGTTGCTGTTACGGAGCTTCCACTCTTTGTACCGCCCCGCGTGCCAAACAAGTGCACTAGACCGTGCGCATCAGACGAAAATTCCACGAATACTGCTGGGGGCACGGTAGGCGGTTTCATGGCGGTCCCAATCGTAGGAGCGAGATTCAGTGACGATCCTAGTAAAATAAAGACCAAAGATGAAATAAGGAAATATTGCGAGTCTGTCTGCACTTCGCAAATTCTCCTCATCATTGACACTGGGAGTGAGGGCTATTTCGTGCAAGACGATACTGGCTGCGAAGGTTCCCCTCCAGTTCCACAATTTCTTAAATTTTGTGGAATAGACGACATGAAGAATAATGTGCCGGCCGATGGCATGTCGTTAACTGTCGGAAGGATGGACAAAGACGATAGCGCAGACTTTGTAATTGAGCATCCGCTTGAGTGGTTCCTACAGCCACCTTCTACGATCCCTGCTGGAGGTGTCGTTGTGTCACCGCCAACAGAACGCAGTCAGACAATCGTCGTAGGTAATGCTTTCCTACAATCTGTAGCGGTTACTTGGAACGCAACTCGCCAGACGATTGCTTTCAGCAATCTTGATCAGCAGGGTCATCGGTGCGCTAGTCATATGTACGAAACACCCAGTAAAAAACAGCAGGCAAAGAATATAGCACGGTTTGCGTCGGAACGGAGGGGGTACGCGAAGCCACAAGGTGTCAGATGGAAACACAATGTTTCTTTGTCTGGTGAGGAACTCACATTTGCTGGAGGAAGTGGACAAGAACCAATTTTGGATACCACCATAGATCTACGCTTTATGAAAAAAACGGAAAATACCGCACCAAATAATAATGGAGACGCCGTTCTGTCTTTGGAAACAACAAACCCCTCAGAACTGACTGAGATTTGCCTGGATGCCACTGTAACTCTTCAAGATGGAAGCACCACACAGGTGTGTCAACCTATAGACACTGGCAGTGGAGTAAATTTAATAGCGGAACCAAAAGTTCGGCAGACTCAAAGTGTGTCCTCTCCTTGTCTAGGAGGCGGGACGGTAGCCTCTGTGTTTAAAAACGTACAGGGTGCTAGGGCCAGCGTAAAATCCTGCGGAGATGTGAGCCAAGCGAAGTGCACACAGGGCTGTTGCGAGACGTGTTGCTTGCCAGAGGGGACGACAGGGGACACGCCTATAAAATGCAGTGTGACATTTTGTACTGGAATGATGTCTTACGATCCCCTGTACACGAAGCTACACTTTCCTTTAGAAAATGGCACACAAAACTTGAAACAACTCAAGACTTACGTAGGATCTGCTACAACCCGTTGTCTGGCTGTCCCTTTGACGGGTGTCTGGGGCTTTTGGTTCTGGACGCAGACACTGAAGGAAGGCGATACAACAACCCAAGTGTCCACGGGTCTACCGTACTACATGCTATCCCACTTGGGCGTAAGCGACCCAAAGTATACAAACTTCACGATAAAGGTATGGAGAAACGATCTGGATCAAGCCAAAGACAGCGTGAGAGTGGGGACCAGGACGATGTCCGCACTACAACGTTACCAGGCCTCCCGCAAAACTCCAACGTGGTATCAAGAGAACCAGTTGGACGCAGAGGCCAACGTATCGCCTTCCTCAGCTCCCACACCTGCACCTTTTTTTAATCCAGGGGCTCCTTCTGGTCCTTCTCTATATGCACCGTTTTCGTATGTTGCTCCCGGTGCGTCTACCCTGTCCCCCACCGAGTCGCCCACAGCTCCGCCCAGCCCTTCGGTGTTTCCACCTTCACCCGAGTCATTTCCCCCCACCCAACCTCCATTCTCAGCGGCACCCGCATCTCCGCCGTCCTCTGGCTTTACCTATCCACCTACAAGTTCAGCCTCCTCGCCAACTTCAGGCGTTTACCCTATACCTTCCACTGTAAGCGGCAATAACATTAATCTGCACATTTCTAACACCAACTCTAACATGAACAGCAATAAACTACCCTCCCAGCTCTCCCAGGAGGAACAACCCTCACATACACCTCGTGCTCAGGCGTTGAGGTCAAGTCAAACTAAAGACAGAAAACAAACGAGTGAGGTGTTACCAACAAGAATAAAAATAGATATCACAGCCGCTCCACCTTCTCCCTTCAAAGGATGGCCATGGATTGTTATCGGTTCGATTGTGTTTTTCCTCCTGCTTGCTGTGATACTTCTCCTGCTTTGGCGACGGGATGCTGCAAAGGCTAACAATCCTTCCTATTCAGCTGCTCCTTCAGCTAATTCGGGAGCCAAGCCATCTACATTCCCGCCACTTGCACCATCGCCAGTCACACCCTCAAACGAATCTAATGTTTAGAGATTTCGGCAAACTCTTCGGAGACAATATCAGCGTATGGATAAAACATGGAAGGAGCACGTTCAGCGGAAAAAAATCGTATGCTGCAACTGGCCAATTCGCCGCACACTGAAGTATTGGAGTATGCTTATGAGACTCCTCAGCGAGACGCTGATGCTATTATGTGTGTAAAGCTTGCTACTTTAGCAGTCGAAGCTCGTCGAGGTTTGCCATCGGATCTCTCTGTTGTCATTGCAGCCCGAAAAATTTGCAAAGAAAACCCTACCCTAAAGCAGTTTTCACGTACGCACCCTCAAACTTTCATGGCTATGATGGACATGGAAAAATGCGGACAGGCACTCGAGATGCTTCAGCGTTTGGCCAGGCTACGCCAGCACGTCGACGAAGGCATGAGCGAAGCAGAGGCCAACGTACATGCAAATCGCATCATAATGGAGAACACCATGAGGAATCCCACAGAGGAGGAAAAGCAGACATTGGACGTTCCCACACAATGCTAACAGGCTGTCTGAAAAAGGACAGCCCGCAACAGGGCCGTTACAACCCCCGAGAGCATGACAACAGCGCTGCCATGTGAGAGCCAGCTATTAAAAAAGCCTACCCTCGGGTGTGCAAGTGTCGAAACACAAGTTCCCTCCCATCAATCAGACAATGTGAAACAAGTAGGTCGCAAAAGCTCACTGCCTACGTGCGCCGCATTGATATCGCGATGCCAATGCAAAGGATGTCGATCTGCGCTATAACAATTCCGACACACCATGACACCGTGTACCTTCTTACCGCCAATCTGCTTCCCTTCCATCCTCAAAAAGCATC
>Ga0206129_10000195_pt1 | contig 103764 bp, 93 predicted proteins | sample Helgoland_Spring_8_FD_148616 | JGI IMG/M metagenome (GOLD analysis project Ga0206129, IMG submission 148616) | Pelagic subsurface seawater microbial communities from Kabeltonne, Helgoland, North Sea - Helgoland_Spring_Bloom_20160502_2 | ecosystem: Environmental > Aquatic > Marine > Epipelagic ... | reverse complement strand
CCAACTGGAATGTTGTTTCAAATTTTGAATTTTCTCTTGATTTAACAATATTACGGGCAATGCGCCTTGATGCTCGCTCTTCACCATATAAATATATAAGATTTGCTAAGATACCTTCTTCAACTGAGTTCACAATGTCAGCGGCACTCATTCCAGATTGCCCCATCCTCATGTCCAATGGCCCATCTTTCATAAATGAAAAGCCTCGATCAGCTTGATCTAACTGCATTGATGAAACACCAATATCTAAAACAACTCCATCTATTAAATCAGCCCCCTCATTTTTAACATGAGTATCAAGTTCGCCAAAAGTTCCTTGAATTAATTTCAGACGGCCATCATAATCTTTTATCCACTTTTCTGAACGAGTAAAAACTTCAGGATCACGGTCAATTGCATATAAGGTATCGGCACCTGCGTCTAAAATTGCTCTCGAATATCCACCAGCACCAAATGTTCCATCAATCCAAACACCAGATATTGGCTTTGCTGAGGTTAATATTTGGGTCAATAAAACTGGGATATGAGGGGACATAGTTGAATGTAATTGAGCTGTACCCATTTCCTATCCACCAATCGGTTTATTCAATACTTGACGTAGATCAAACCCTTCTCCACGTTCTGCTAAAGAAATTTCTTTTTGCTCAACATACTCTTTATAAATTTCAGGATGCCACATTTGAAAGGTCTTGACCGTTCCAGCAAAAACTACTTCATTCGTTAGCCCTAACTTATCAATAAGCAACGGGCTTAATATTATTCTTCCAGTTTCATCAATGTTCATTTGCAGTGACTTTGTGGAGTAATTCATTTCCATAGCCGAACGGTCATCCCCATAAGGCATTGCTTCTATTGCATTTTCAATATCTTCCATCGCTCGAACAGTATAACCTTCGATATACTTTTGAGATTGTCCGCCATATGCAAGTACCAACTCAGGCCTCAAGCCCTCAGTCCAGTCAGGATCACCTTGCTCAAGTACACGCCGAAAAGCTGCTGGAATAGAAACCCTACCCTTACCGTCCACTTTTTGAACGATTTCACCTCTAAATCTACGCGCCACTATCGTAACCTCTTAATTTTTGGCCGGTGCCATTAAAGCGAAACGGTGAACCAAGCTGCTGCCACTGCTCGATCCACCGCCATAGTCCGATTGGACTGTCTGGTTTATGGAATGCCACCTGGGGGGGTGTCTGCTCGCATCCATCCAGATCTTACTTTTCTGATGTGGGGGTGCCTGTATGAAACCGTTTGGTATCCATGGATCTTAGTGTCCAATTGATACGCCCTTCCTCATCATGTAATTATTAATAAACGATATTACACTGTAATAAAAGGTATTTTTTGGGTTTTTATGGTTTTTTATGGGAATTATTTAGAACTTATAGATTTAGATCTACAAATAGTGTTTTTTATATCAATAGCCACAATATGTAGGTAAAATAATATATAACTCTTTGAAATTTTTGTCCCAGTTTATCAAAATACATAGAACATAAATAGAACACTTAACAGGATATTCATTTTCCCCATGAAAACCCAATCTATATATTAAAATCATAATGCGGATGGCCTATAAGCCGGATTTTGTCGTGAGCGACCATTCATCTGCACATTATGTTACCATAATGCTCTAGCAACCACCCGAACCAGTTAGGGCTTCAGCTACCCCGCTCCATAGAGCACACGGTTCCTACTTGGTTTTGCTCCTGGCGGGGCTTGCCATGCCAATATTGTTACCAATATCGCGGTGGGCTCTTACCCCACCGTTTCACCCTTACTCACATTTTGTGAGCGGTTTTTTTTCTGTGGCGCTTTCCCTTGGGTTACCCCAGGCGGGCGTTACCCGCCGCCATTGCTGTAAAGAGTCCGGACTTTCCTCGCTTTCGCGCGGTCGCCCAGCCATCCGCTCAACTCGCATATTAGATAGAGATAGATGCGTCAATAACCATTACTGTGAATTATTTATTTTTACATGTGGCCAATCTTTTGCAAGCGCAATCATAGTTCCCATATCAATTGGAGATAGTTTTCCTTTTTGTTCTGGTAAAAACCTAAGTCGAAATACATTAAGTATATTTAACCATTCTTCAATTGTATCATTAGCTGAACGGTAGCCAAATATATTAGCATTATGTTTAAAAATAGGCCAATCCACATCACCATTATCCAAAACATTTTCTGGCCAAATCGATAATCCTTTATCTGACAATTTTTTCCAGGGAAAATTTTTCCCAGGATCTCGTTTCCGCTCAGGAGCCATATCCGAATGACCAATTATTGACTTTGGAATAATTTCAGGCCTGCGTTTCAGTATATCAAATAATAAGTTATTCAATGAACTGAGTTGGCGTTTATCAAAGCTTTCATCAATTGAGGGGTAATAATCTAATTCAATTCCAATTGAATGAGAATTGACATCATTTATTTCACCCCAGCAACCACGGCCTGCATGCCAAGCTCTTTTTTGTTCATCCACTAACTGAATAATTTTACCAAATTTATCTATTAAATAATGAGCTGATACTTCTGACTTTGGATCAGACATACGAGCGATGGCATCGTCTGAGCTTTTCATTGCTGTGTAATGCAAAACAACCATTTTTGGAGTGACGTAGTCTCTTCTATTTCCAAAATTTGGTGAAGGGCTTTGAAATATTTTTAAGGCATCAACCATAAGAGCACTAACGTACTGGAACCCAATCGCAAGCAAATCCATCACCATCAGGATCTAAAAGTAATGTATCTCTTTGTGGGCCTCCTAAACTTAAAAAAGCCATTTGTGCAATTTCAGGTATAGAGTATTCATGACAGTTGCTACCATTTTCATACCAAATTGCCGGACGTAAATATTTTTGTTCTCCAATTGCTTGATTTTGTGATGCGCTATATTCAAACAAATCTAAGGTTTTTGTTCGTTTCTTTAAGGTAATTTCACGAATTTTATTTATGACTATTTGTTGCTTTGTTGCATCTTTACCTCCAGGTAAAGATAAAACAGGCTCGTACAGACCCTCTGGCGGCGCAACAACCTCAACCTCTTCGATAGTTAATGAATTACTTTCGGAGGTTTCATCAACTTCATCAACATTTTCTGTATCTAGAGAGGTCTCTATCATATCTACCAATGGCTTTACTAAATCAACACTCGCATTTACTGGCGCTGGAATTTCTTCACATGCTGACAATAGAATAAATAAAAATAACCCAGTTAAAATACTACGCATATTACCACCATTTATTTGGTTTCATGTTAAATTCTGCACCATTTTCAAGTATTGATGCAACATTTAACATTTCACCTTCTTCCCATGGACGGCCGATCAGTTGTAAACCCAAGGGTAACCCTTCAGAACTTAAACCCGCCGGCACAGATACTCCAGGCAGTCCAGCAAGATTAACAGTCACTGTAAAAACATCATTTAAATACATTTTTATAGGATCTTCATTTTTCATTTCGCCAAGACCAAATGCTGCAGAAGGTGTGGCTGGAGTGAGTATTGCATCAACCCCTAACGAATAAACGTCATCAAAATCTTTCTTTATTAAAGAACGAACCCGCTGTGCTCTCCTATAATATGCATCGTAAAATCCTGCAGAAAGCACGTATGCCCCAACCATTACTCGACGTTTAACTTCATCTCCAAAACCTTCGGAACGGGTACGCGCGTACATCTCATCTATACCTTCACCAGATTTTAAATGTGCTCTATGCCCATAACGAACACCATCATAACGCGCTAAATTTGAAGATGCCTCTGCAGGAGCTAGGACATAGTATGCTGGCAATGCATATTTAGTATGGGGTAAAGAAACATCTACAATTTCAGCACCTGCATCACGCAACATATCTGAACCATTTTGCCAAAGCTTCTCAATTTCATCTGGCATACCATCCAACCTATATTCTTTTGGAATACCTATTTTTTTACCTTTAATATCACCGGTTATTGCAGCTTCAAAATCTGGCACTTCAAAAGGTGCAGAAGTACTATCTTTTGTATCATGCCCAGATATTGCATTTAGAAAAATAGCGCTGTCCTTTACTGTTTTTGTCATTGGTCCAGCTTGATCTAGAGAAGATGCAAAAGCAATTATCCCCCAACGTGAGACGCGGCCATATGTTGGCTTAACACCTACAATTCCAGTAAATGCTGCTGGTTGCCTAATTGAACCACCTGTATCAGTGCCAGTAGCTGCAAGACACAAATCCGCAGCTACAGCTGATGCAGAGCCACCTGATGAACCACCAGCAGTCAACTTCTTGTCAGAGCCATCTCTTTGCCAAGGATTTACTGCGGGGCCATAAACAGATGTTTCGTTTGACGAACCCATCGCGAACTCATCCATATTAAGCTTACCTAACATTATAGCACCTTGATCCCATAACCTACTAGTAACCGTACTTTCGTATTCAGGTTTGAAATCTGTTAAAATTTTTGAAGCAGCTTGGGAATTAACATTTTTAGTGCAAAATAAATCTTTTATTCCTAACGGTATTCCGCACATGTCTGGGGCATTTCCTTTGAGTAATAACTCATCTGCTTTTTTCGCTTGTTCACGAGCTAATTCAGGAGTTTTTACACAATAAGCATTCAAAGCATCAGAACCTTCAACTGCACTTATACATGCCTCTGTTAATTCAACAGATGTAATTTCTTTTTTGCGTAATCTTGATCGTGCTTCGGCTATAGTAATTTTATGTAAGTCAGTCATTTTCTATTCCATTACTTTTGGAACGGCAAAAAACCCTTCACGTGAGTCTGGTGCATTTTTGAGAATTTTATTTATTTGATCACCATCAGTAACTGCATCAATCCTTCTAGGTAGAGCCATAGGTGAAACTGATGTGAGTGCATCAACACCTTCAACATCAACTTCTAATAACTGTTCCATAAAACCAACAATTCCTGAAAGTTCTTTAGCTAAATTTTCCAGTTCTTCTTCTGGGACTGCTATTCGAGCTAGATGTGCTGCTCGACGTGCAGTTTCTTTATCAATCGACATGATTAAAATCCTGATTTATTTGTCAAATCATTTAACCCGCCGAGTCTATATACGCAAGGTTTTGATAGGAATAATGAAAAAATGATATTTCTTTTCTTGGGAATATTAATTTCTTTTTTGTTTGAAAAAATCTAAAAGTAATTTTTTACATTCGTTCTCAGAAATTCCATCATATACCTCAGGTTTATGATGTGATTGTGGATGATTAAAAATACATGGCCCTTGATTGACGCCACCAGATTTAATGTCACTAGCACCATAATATAAATTTGCAATCCTAGCATGAGATATAGCCGCAGCACACATTGGACATGGCTCGAGTGTGACATATAAATTAGCACCAATCAGCCGTTCAACACCTAAAATCGAACAGGCATTACGAATTGCTAATATTTCTGCATGAGCGGTTGGATCTTTCAACTCACGAGTTCTATTTCCTGCTGATGAGATTACTTTACCATCTATCTCTATCAAAGCACCCACGGGAACTTCACCTCGATCTTCTGCTTTCTTTGCTTCGTCGATCGCAATTGGCATAAATGATATAAAATTAGTCATAATACTGAATGCGAAAAAAATGCAGGTCTTGCAAGCAGTCTTTCATTACTCCATATGAGGCATATGTCAGATGAACCACAGAGAATTGCGAAATACCTTGCCAGAGCAGGCGTTGCATCCCGTCGTGAAATAGAACGCATGATCGCTATTGGCCAAATCAAACTAAATGGTAAAACTTTGGATACTCCAGCTGTGAAAGTTACTAATAAAGACACAATCCTGGTAAATGACAAACAAATTGGTGAAGCTGATAAAGTAAGATTTTGGCGTTATTATAAACCAATTGGACTGGTTACTACTGATAGAGATGAAAAAGGTCGTGACACAATTTACGATTATTTTCCAGAAAATATGCCTCGAGTAATGACTGTTGGCAGATTGGATATTAATTCAGAAGGATTATTATTATTAACAAATGATGGTGGCTTAAAGCGTAAATTAGAACTACCAGCTACAGGATGGCTTCGCAGGTACAGAGTGCGCGTGAATGGAAACCCTACTGAAGAAATGGTAGCTCCGCTTCGAAAAGGAATAGTAATTGATCGTGAACGTTTTAAAGGCATGGAGATACGATTAGATCGGCAACAGGGTTCAAATGCGTGGTTAACAATTGGTCTTCGTGAAGGAAAAAATCGTGAAATAAGACGTGCGATGCAATATGTTGGTCTCAAAGTAAACAGGTTAATAAGAGTCTCATACGGGCCATTTAAACTAGACGATTTAAAGCCCGGTGACGTTGAAGAAATCAAAGCAAAAACTGTCAAAGATCAATTAGGCCTATAAGAACTAAAGATTTTTGAATTATTCCTCCAGACACCACTGCATAATTGCTTTCTGAACATGTAATCTATTTTCAGCTTCATCAAAAACAACAGAATTTGCGCCATCCATCACTTCTGAGGTAACCTCCTCTTCTCTATGTGCAGGCAAACAATGCATAAAAATTGCATCCTTATTAGCCATTTTCATTAACTCAGAATTTACTTGATAAGGTCTAAGGAGATTATGTCGGCGCGCTCTTGCTGCCTGATCATCATGCATTGAAAGCCATGTATCAGTTACAATTAAATCTGCATCTTTTACAGCTTTTGAAGCATCTCTTTCAATTTCAATTACACTTCCATTTGACCTTGCGTATCCCATAGCTTCAATCTCTGGATTCAATGCTTCAGGCCCAGCAAAGGTTAAATTAAATCCAAACTTACCAGCAGCATGTAAAAAGGATGTACAAACATTATTACCATCCCCAAGCCATACAACTTTTTTACCAGATATAGATCCATGTTTTTCCTGAAAAGTCATTATATCTGCCATAATCTGGCAAGGATGTGATCTATCCGTTAAGCCATTAATTACAGGTACATTCGAATATTCAGCAAGCTCAAGTAACGTAGCTTCTGCAAATGTGCGTATCATTATCATGTCAACATACCTAGACAAGACACGAGCAGTATCAGCTATACTTTCACCATGTCCTATTTGCATTTCAGCACCAGATAAAACCATAGTCTGGCCACCCATCTGTCGAACCCCCATATCAAAAGACACTCTTGTTCGAGTGGATGGCTTTTCAAATATCAGTGCTACCATTTTTCCTGATAAAGCTTGATTTTGATCAGGTGCACCATTTGAAAAGCCGGTTCGCGTGATTTTTGTTTTTTTGGCTTGTTCTAATATTCTGTTTAAATCGTCTAGATTTGTTTTATTTATATCTAAAAAATGTTTCATAAAGATGCCTCTAACTTAGATGCCGTTGCACGCAATCTTATGACTGCTTCTTTTAGTTCATTCATTGAAACATTTAAAGCAGGCAATAATCGGATGACGTTCGCACCCCCTGGCACCGTCAATATTTTATTATCATAACCAGCATTAACAACATCAATATTTGGAATGGCACACTCAATACCCAACATTAAACCAGAGCCCCTCACTGATTTAAATATTTTAGGATACTCGGCCACAAGACCTTCTAAAATTTGCCTAAAATGACTGGCTAAAAAATTTACGTTGTTCAGGAATTCAGGCGTATTAACATGCTTCATAACCTCAAACCCAACAGCAGTTGCAAGGGGGTTCCCTCCATAAGTCGAACCATGTGTCCCCGCAGTCATGCCAATTGCCGCTTTTGATGTAGCAAGGCAAGCGCCCAGTGGGAAGCCGCCACCAATACCTTTTGCTATAGCCATAATGTCTGGATCTACACCCGACCATTCATGTGCAAATAACTTTCCAGTTCGACCCATGCCACATTGTATCTCATCAAAAATAAGTAAAATACCATTTTTATCACAACAATCTCTCAAACCTTTTAAACACTGATCAGGCACTGGTAAAATTCCACCTTCACCTTGAATTGGCTCGATTACTATAGCGGCTATTGTTTCATCAATTTCAGCATTTAATGCTTCATGATCACCAAAAGGAATTTGTATAAAACCAGGTAGCAAAGGGCCAAAACCTTTTGTTAGTTTTTCAGAACCAGCTGCTGATATCATTCCGATCGATCTTCCATGGAATGATCCTTCAAAAGTAATTATTTTTGTCCGTTTGGAATTTCCTTTTTCATAATGAAACTTACGAGCCATCTTTATTGCACATTCCATACTTTCTGTTCCTGAATTTGTAAAAAATACAGTATCCGCAAAAGTTTCATCAACTAATACATCAGCTAACTTTTTCTGATTAGGTACATTGTATAAATTTGATGTATGCCAAAGCCTTTCTGCTTGAGCGTGCAAAACTTTAATTAAGTCAGGATGTGCATGTCCTAAAATATTTACAGCTATTCCTGCGCCCATATCTAAATATTTTTGAGAATTTTCATCAATCAGCCAACTTCCTTCACCTTTTGTAAATGAAAGAGGTGCCCGAGCATATGTAGGCATAACAGATGGTATCAATTCTTCACTCCTCGAGAGAAACTAAAAAATCTATTTGCGCTATTCGTGAATTTAAGTCAATTCTCTAAGTAATTATCAATTTCTATTTCATTTTTCATAGCAAGTCTTTCATGTACAATAAAATAAATTTTTTAGACCCAAAAAGAAAAGCTGCGATACTCATAATTCTTGCAACAATATTCATCGCAGGCACAATGGTGTTAGCAAAAAGTTTAGGTCAAGATTGGTTAGGTAAACCCTTGCATCCTCTCATAATCAGTGCAGGAAGGTTTTCATTTGCATGGATGGCTTTAGTAATAATTTTTGTAATAAAAAAACCCATAATTAAGTCTCCAAACTTAAAATTACATTTAATGCGCTCAATTCTAGGATGGAGTGGTGTAACATTGATGTTTGCATCTGCATCAATGATCCCATTAACAGATGCAACAGCAATAAGTTTTCTAAATCCAGTTTTTGCTATGCTATTTGCAGTATACTTCTTAAAAGAAAAAATTGGCAAATACAGATGGCTAGCGGTATTTTTAGCATTAACCGGTTCATTTATTTTACTTAGACCTTCAAATAATACATTTCAAATCGCTGGGCTTTTAGCGCTATTTGCGGCAGTATTAATGGGTTGTGAATTAATTTTAATGAAAATAATAACCAAAAAAGAGAATTCGTTTCAAATCTTAATAATAAATAACTCTATTGGGTTTATAGTCTCCATAAGCGCAGCATACTTTATTTGGCAACAACCAACACTTTATCAATGGATTGCATTAATTTCACTAGGTTTGTTGATGATATGCGCTCAAGCTTTTTATATAAATGCAATAGCACTAGCTGATGCAAGTTACATAGCTCCATTTTCATACATGACATTAATATTTGTTACATTCTACGATTTTGCACTATTTGACGAAATTCCTGATTATATCAGTCTAATAGGAATATCTATAATATTAACTGGTGCTATTTTGCTCGCATGGCGAGAAAAAATAAAATTAGAACCAAAAATTTAATATTACATAAATCGGTAGGTAGGGATTGTCCTCATCAATCCTAACAGGTATATTGTCGCGATTAATAATCCCTGAATAATAGGTAAACATAAAGTTCGCCTTATTCGTATATGCTTTGGAGAATTTTATATGGCTTGGACAGATGATCGCGTAGAGGTCCTCAAAAAGATGTGGGGCGAGGGTAAATCCGCAAGCCAAATCGCAAAAGAGCTAGGTGGTGTTACAAGAAATGCTGTTATTGGTAAAGTACATCGCTTGGGGCTTTCTAATCGTGCTACAACTACTAAAGCATCAACTAAAAAAGAGCCTAGCAAAATAAAATCTACGCCATCAACGGCTCCTGTAATTTCGACTACTGAAAGTAAGATTACAACACCAAAAGCAACAAATATACCTCCTCGAAAACCTATTATTAAAGCCGGGCAACCGTTACCTCCTCAGCCATCAGCCAATGAGATTTCTGCAGAAGCATTGGAAAAAGTGGCTAAAATAGAAAAGAAAGCTAAAAAACTTTCATTGATGGAACTCACTGAAAGAACTTGCAAATGGCCAGTTGGTGACCCCGCAACTGAAGATTTTTGGTTTTGCGGCTTAAATGTTGAAACAGGAAAACCATACTGCGAAGCTCATAATGCTGTAGCATTTCAGCCAATGTCTGCGCGACGCGATAGACGACGTTAATATTTGGATATCGGCCTGCTTAACATTCAAAGCTTTTTTATTTAATATATAATTATGATTCATTATAATCTCAAATGTGAAAATAATCATGCTTTTAGTAGTTGGTTTGATAGTCTTGAAGCTTTTGATAAGCTAGAGAAAGCTAATATGCTATCATGCCCGTCTTGTGGTTCAGATGAGATAAAACGGGCAATAATGTCACCTCAGGTTAGTCCTTCAAGAACAAAACAAGCTGTCTCATTAACTAAACCAGCCTCCGAGATTGAAAAGAAAATTTCAGACGCTAGGAAGAAAATTGAAGCTGAGTCAGAAGATGTGGGTAAGAATTTTGCATCTGAAGCGCGAGCAATGCACGAAGGAGATTCCCCTATTCGTTCAATTTATGGAGAAGCAAAGATCAAAGATGCTAAATCTTTAATTGACGATGGAATTCCTGTCATTCCATTACCTTGGACCAAAAGGCAAACAAATTAATTTATAAATTTTTATCATCTTGCCCTCATAATCACATTTAGGTAACTGATATTTAAAACAAATAAAGGTTGGGCAAAGTTATGTCACGCTTAGTAATGAAATTCGGTGGTACTTCCGTAGCTGATTTGGACAAAATTGCCAATGCAGCTTCAAAAGTTGCACAAGAAGTCAAAAATGGCCACGAAGTCATTGTAATAGTTTCTGCCATGTCCGGTAAAACTAATGAACTAGTTAGTTGGGTAAAAGAGACAAAAGAAGATTATGATCAAGCAGAGTACGACTCAGTTGTTTCCTCTGGAGAGAATATTACAAGTGGCTTAATGGCATTAAGATTACAAGAGATGGGTGTTCCAGCCAGATCTTGGCAGGGATGGCAAGTTCCTGTCCAAGCTACTGGGCATCATGAAAGTGCACGGATAGATGCCATTCCCACAGATAATTTAAATAAATCTTTTGAGAGTGGCCACAAAGTTGCTGTTATTGCAGGTTTTCAAGGCGTTATGGATGATGGTCGAATTGCTACATTGGGTCGGGGCGGCTCAGATACCACTGCTGTAGCGTTTGCAGCAGCAGTAAATGCCGTGAGATGTGACATATATACTGATGTTGATGGAATTTATACTACTGACCCAAGAATAGTTTCTGAAGCACGAAAATTAAATAACATATCATATGAAGAAATGTTAGAATTAGCATCTTTAGGTGCAAAGGTTTTACAGACTAGATCAGTTGAATTGGCACGAAGTTATAAAATACCTCTTCGTGTGTTATCAAGTTTTGAAGAAGACATATCTGAAAATATAGGCACAATGGTATGCCAGGAGAAAGATATTATGGAAAATATTAAAGCAGTAAAAGGCGTTGCATATTCAAGAGATGAAGCAAAGCTAACACTTGTATCTGTGGCGGATCGCCCGGGAGTTGCAGCCGCTATTTTTGTACCCTTAGCTGATGCTGGTGTAAATGTAGACATGATAGTTCAAAATATATCTGAAGAAGGTCGAACTGATATGACTTTCTCATGCCCAGTTGACCAAGTAATTCGAGCAAAAAAAGCTCTAACAGAAGCTATGAGCGCAGATTTAATTAATTATAAAGAACTAATTGCAGATACGTTGGTGGCAAAAATTTCAATAGTTGGCAATGGCATGCGAAGTCATGCTGGTGTTGCAGCACAAATGTTTGAAGTTTTAGCTAATGAAGGTGTAAACATACGTGTTATAACTACATCAGAAATCAAAGTATCTGTTTTAGTTGATAGAAAATATATGGAATTAGCTGTCAGAGCGTTGCATGATGCATTTGAATTAGAAAATGCATAAAGCTGGAGAAAATGACAAAACACGCAAGAAATGACTCTCGCGATTTACTAAAACGACTTCGTGAAACCATGGCAGAAGATGCTGGTGGACAAGCGCGTTTGGATCATATCGTTGAGATCGTTTCTAGCTCTATGAATAGTGAAGTCTGTTCAATATATTTGCGAAGAGACCGCTTAACTTTAGAGCTATGCGCTACTCAAGGCTTGAAAAAAGAAGCTGTCCATCAAACAAGAATGCGTGTTGGTGAAGGTCTAGTAGGGAAAGTTGCTAAAACTGCTCAACCTTTAAATGCTGAAAATGCGACACAAACTAAAGGTTTTCGTTATATGCCTGAGACAGGTGAAGAATTTTTTAATTCTTTTGCTGGCATTCCAATTCAACGAATGGGTGAGGTTTTAGGTGTCCTTGTTGTTCAAGATCGCAAAGCAAGAAAGTATTCAGACGATGATGTATATGCTTTAGAAGTCGTTGCGATGGTAATTGCTGAAATGAAAGAGCTTGGTGCTTTTGTTGGTGATGGTGAAGCAATGTCAGCCCCACATAAAAGAGCACATATGTTGACCGGCGGAATTGCTCAAGAAGGTTCAGCACAAGGCGTAGTACTTCTTCACGACCCAAAAATAGTTGTTTCAAATCTTATAGCAGACGATCCAGAAGAAGAAATTAATAGACTAGCAGATGCAATGGATCAATTACGGCTGAGTGTTGATGATTTACTAAGCATTAATCGAATTGGAGGAGGCAAAGAACAAACTGATATCTTAAAAGCATATCAAATGTTAGCTAACTCTAAAGGATGGATGACCAGACTTGAAGCAAGTATTAATAGTGGCTTAACTGCTGAATTGGCTGTTGAAAAAGAACAATCTTCTACTCGAGCTCGTATGGCAAGAGTTCCAGATCCATATCTCCGTGAAAGGCTTCAAGATCTTGATGATCTTTCAAACCGGCTTCTACGACTATTAACTGGTCAAGGCCGAAAACCTTCTGAAGCAGTTCCAGATAATGCCATCTTAATTGCACGCAACATCGGTCCAGCAGAACTATTAGAATACGGAAAAAAATTAAAAGCTGTAGTATTAGAAGAAGGTTCCGTTGGTTCACATGCTGCGATTATAGCTCGGGCTTGGGCAATTCCTATGATAATTCACGTAAGCCATATAACTCGAGAAGCCTTGAATGGTGACCCCATTTTGGTTGATGGTGAACAAGGCATTATTCACCTTCGACCAACCGACGAAGTGCGAATAGCCTTTCAAGATAAATTAGCCATGTTGACAAAAGAACAACAAAAATATGCTAAAATTCGTGATCTGCCAGCAAAGACTTTAGATGGCACTCAAATTAAAATGAAGATGAATGCTGGATTATTAGTGGATCTACCAAGTTTGGAAAATTCTGGCGCTGAAGGTGTTGGATTATTCAGAACAGAATTACTATTTTTGATGCGAAATGCTGTTCCAAAAAGAGATGAGCTAGCTAAAACTTATGGAATTGTGATGGATAATGCACATGGCAAACCAGTAACATTTCGGACATTAGATATAGGATCAGATAAAGTTGCATCATATATGAATCCAATGGACGAACCAAACCCTGCAATGGGATGGAGAGCTATTAGACTGGGCTTAGATAAGCAAGGCGTTATGAAGATGCAATTACAAGCACTAATAAGAGGTGCAAAAGGCCGGCCTTTACGAATAATGTTCCCGTTCATTGCACAATTTAACGAATTCAAAGATGCACGAGAATTGTTTTTCAAGGTATTAGAAAATGAAGAAAAAATTGGGCATCTTATTCCAAAAGAAATAAAGATTGGAGCAATGCTTGAGACACCCAGTCTCGCATTTGCACCTGATCAATTCTTTGAACAGTGTGACTTTATTTCGATCGGTGGTAATGATTTAAAACAATTTTTTTATGCAGCTGATCGTGAAAATGAACGTGTAAGAAAGAGATACGACACATTAAATGTTAGTTATTTGAGCTTCATAGAACTTATAGCTGAACGTTGCGATGCCCATGGAACTCCTGTTAGTTTTTGTGGTGAAGATGCAGGCAAGCCAATTGAGGCCTTATGTTTTGCAGCTATGGGCCTTCGAGAGCTGTCTATGAGACCTGCATCAATTGGACCTGTAAAGAATATACTTTTAAAAACAGATTTAAATGAAGCACGATTAATAATTAATGAAGCACGCAAATCAGGAGCCCAATCTGTTAGAGAACACTTAGTTGAATGGTTGCGTAATAAAAATTAGTTTAATTGATTATAATCTACTCAGCTCTTTGTATTTCACCAATTACTCCATTAAATGAATCAGATTTTAATTCTAAATATAGTAATCTATTAGGATTTGTTGGTGGTGGGAATTTCAAGAATGTTGATTTTTTAAAGCCAAATTTTGTATAATATATTTCATCACCAATCAAAACAATTCTTGTCCATCCACTTTTTTTTGCCAAGTCTAAAGAAGATCGTATCAATTCACCACCAACACCCTCTCCTTGTATAGTAGGATGCACTGCAATTGGACCTAGCAATAATGCTCTAACTTTATCAGAACCAATTTGAATTGGCCAAAATCTAATTGAACCACCAATAATTCCATTAATGTCTCTAGCGACAAGGCAAAGTTCAGATACTGGTGACACGCCATCACGAAGCCTATAAGAACTTAATGCTTCTCTTCCAGGTGCAAAAGATAAATCAAGCAAGCTTTCTACATCCCACCAATCTTCTTTTTTTTCTTGTTTTATTTCGTACATATCTGATCGTTTTGCACTTCTTACTCTAGCATTGCGGATAGCATGCCGTTAAGAATTGAGCAAATGTGAAAACTAGGAATTACCAGATGTTTTATACAACCGATCTCAATAACCATGGTCTAAGATATAATCCTTTCAAAGCAATAGTCGCACCCAGACCCATTGCATGGATCTCTACAATTGATAAGAAAGGACGCAGTAACCTTGCTCCATACTCTTTTTTCAATGGAATGCAGGACAATCCTCCAATAATTGGATTTGGATCTGGCCCATCCAAAATTGGCATTGACGAGCCTAAAGATAGCCTAACTAATATTCAAGAAACTGGAAATTTTTGTGTAAGTATTGTTTCCGAAGCTTTGAAAAATCAAATGAATATTTCTTCTGGCCATTTTCCTCATAACGAAGATGAATACGAAATTGCAGGCCTAACACAGTCGAATGGTGTAACCGTTGATGCACCTTTTGTAAGTGAAGCACCAGTTTCTTTAGAATGTAAATTACACGACATCATTACACTGCCTGGAACAAGCAAATGGGTTATCGGACTAGTCACTGCGGTTCATATCAAAGATGAATTTATAATAGATGGTAAGTTAGATGTTACAAAATATCGCCCGATTGCACGGTTAGGATATAAAGATTATGCAACTATATCCAAAGTTTATGAATTAGATCGCCCAAAATGAATCAACAGCCATTCAAACTCTTTTCAATTAATGGATATCACAAAGGTAAGCTAACTATCTGCAGACAGCCCTTCTCAAATGAGGAGTTTCACAAGATAAAGGCCTGGGAAGCCGATGCAATCGTTACAATGACTAATAAAGAAGAGTTCGAAATTGACGATTTTGAAAAAAAAATATCAATATGTTCAAAGAGATGGATACATTTACCTGTAAAAGATTTTGATACTCCAACGGAAAATATAAATATAATAATTTGTGAATTACTAGATCTATTAGAGTCCAACAAACGTATTTTGATTCATTGCAAGGGGGGGCAGGGTCGATCAGGCATGATTGCTATGAGATTACTTGTTGAACAAGGTCTGGCACCTGATAGCGCTCTAAATAGAATTAGAAAGGTTAGACCCTTTGCAGTAGAAACTGAAATGCAAAAAGATTGGGCTAGTAAAAGATATTGCAATAAAGCTAATCAAAGTTAATGTTTTAAAAACATAAGAGGGCATTAGGTTAAATGATACTTGGTATTATTGGTGGTAGTGGAATTTATGAGATCGACGATCTAGAAGATCCACAATGGATAAGTGTTAATAGTAGTTTTGGCTCACCATCTGATGATGTCCTAGTTGGACACATTAAAGGTATTAAAATGGTTTTTCTACCTAGGCATGGCAGAGGTCATATTCAATCACCATCATCTATTAACTATAGGGCAAATATAGATGTAATGAAAAGATGTGGTGTCACTGACATAATATCAATATCTGCTTGTGGATCGTTTAGAGAAGACTTGAGGCCTGGAGATTTTGTCATTGTAGATCAATTTATTGATCGTACTTTTTCTCGTGAGAAGACTTTTTTTGGTCCTGGATGTGTTGCCCATGTGTCGCTTGCAAAACCTACTTGTTCAAGATTAGGTGAAATTTGCCAAAAAGCTGCATCTGTAGAAAATATTAAAGTTCATATGGGTGGATGTTATCTAGCAATGGAAGGGCCCCAATTTTCAACTTTAGCTGAAAGTAAGTTATACAGAGAAATTTGGGGATGTGATGTAATTGGAATGACAAATATGCCAGAAGCAAAATTAGCACGCGAAGCAGAAATTTGTTATACTTCTGTAGCAATGATTACTGATTATGATAGCTGGCATCCAGATCATGGTGAAGTTGATATAACAAATATTATTAAAACTTTACGAACTAATGCAGAGAATGCAAAAAAATTAGTCGCAAATTTGCCTAAGCTACTAACCTCTGAGCGATCAATCTGTACTGAAGGGTGTGATAAAGCACTTGAATTTGCAATTTTGACTCAACCAAATTCCCGTGATCCAAAAATGGTAAAAAAACTAGATGCGGTTGCTGGGCGAGTATTAAAATAAAAAACAAAAGAGAAAAATATGCCTAGTAATATAAAGAAATATATCAGAACTATCCCAGACTTCCCTCATAAAGGAATACAATTTCGTGATATAACAACACTTTTTAATAGTTCAAAAGGTCTACAAGAAACTGTGAACGAAATGGCTAAAGCAATGGCCGTTTATAACTTTGATCAAGTTGCAGGTCTTGAAGCACGTGGGTTTATGCTTGGCGCTGCATTAGCTTACAAATTAGAATTAGGGTTTACCATGATCCGGAAAAAAGGAAAATTACCAGGCAAAACAATCTCTCAAGATTACAGCCTAGAATATGGTGAAGCAACGTTAGAAATTCATGATGATGCTATTCAAGCAGGGCAAAGAGTATTATTATTTGATGATTTAATTGCTACTGGCGGTACTGCCGAAGCTGGGATTAATTTAATTGAAAGATTAGGCGGTAGTGTAGAAATGGCCTCATTTATTATTGACTTACCAGATTTAGGTGGAAGGAAAAAAATAGAAAATCTTGGTGTTCCAACTTATGTATTATGTGAATTTGATGGTTTATAATTTACAGTTAGGTTAAAATAAAATTACTTCTTCTCTCTGAGAACGGCGCCAGGATTCATGATACCTTTTGGATCTATTGCATTTTTTATAGAACGCATTGCCATTAATTTTATAGGATCACCATATTTTTCTAAATCATCAATTTTTAATCTACCAATTCCATGTTCAGCAGAAACAGATCCACCAAATTCATTAATCTTATCATGTATAATTGTCTTAATTTCTTCTCTCAAATGTTGATAATCGTTTTTATTTTTCCCATAGGGAGGGAAAACATTATAATGTAAATTTCCATCACCTAAATGACCAAAACAGTTAATCCTCAAGTCTCCTAAATGTACCATAGCGTCTGGCATTTCATCAATAAATTTAGGTATTAGGGAAATGGGTAAAGATATGTCATGATTTGATATCGAGCCAATTCTTCTATTCGCTTCAGGTATGTTTTCCCTCAAATTCCAGAATTCATTTGCTTGTTTTTCAGACTGAGCAATAAGTGCATCATTAATTAAACCTTTAATTAATAACTCTTCGATACCTTCAAACAATCTACTTTCTAAATTAGATCCCATACCACCAGATAACTCAATCAAAATTGACCATTCAGGATGTTTATTAAAAGGGATTTTTACATCAGGGCATACTTCTGATAGAAAATTATATGATTGCTTATGTATTAATTCAAAGGCTGTTATTGAGGAATCTAACTTAGCTTGCAAATCAGCTAATGTTTTGATTGCAATTTCAGGGCTTGATATTTCAAGCAGTCCCGTAATTGTTTCTTTAGGTTTTGGAAAAAGTTTTAAACATGCAGCGGTAATGATACCAAGAGTTCCCTCTGAACCAATGAGTAAATTTCTTATATCATATCCAGTATTATCTTTTCTAAGTCTCTTTAATCCATTTAAAATACTTCCATCTGGCAGTACTGCTTCTATCCCCAGACATAGATCACGAGTATTCCCATAACGAAGCACCTGTACTCCTCCTGCATTCGTAGCAAGATTACCTCCAATTCTACAAGATCCTTGCGAAGCTAATGCCAAGGGAAATAACCTGTCTATATCGTTTGCCGCTTGCCTTACATTTTCTAAAATAGCACCAGCTTCAACAATAATAATATTTTCCTCTGGCAAGATATCTCGAATTGATTGCATTCGTTCGACTGATAACAAGATTATATCTTTATCAGATTTTATTGTTTGACCACCGACTAATCCTGTTCCACCAGCATAAGGTATAACCCCAATGTTATTTTGATTGCAGAAATAAATAATTTCCGAAACTTGTTTAGTTGTTCTTGGCTTAATTACTGGCATAGGGTTTGATTTATATCTCCCCCTTGGTTCCTCAAGATAGTTGGCATCAGCTAAACTAATTAAATCAGAACCAAATTTAGAAACTAAAATATCAAATATTCTACTCATTTGTTGTTCCATTTGATTTATTCAACTCCAGCTTCGGTTTTACCACGCCTATCATTTCGCAAATTCGCATACAGAACGTGGCTTCTCCAACGACCCGAAATCTGCAAATAACTTTGAGCCACACCTTCATATTTAAAACCCGATTTTTCCAACAAACCTCTTGAAGCAAAATTATTTGGCAATGTAGCTGCTTCAATTCTACTAAGATCAATTTTAGAAAAACTGTAAGCAACCACAGCTTTTATAGCTTCTGACATATATCCTAACCTGGCATAATCTTGACCAATCCAATAACCAAGAGTTCCAGATTGGGCTGGCCCTCGGCGAATATTATCCAGGGTGATAGCTCCTACCAATTGATTATCATCCCTTCTAATAATGAATAATGGAAGGCTACTTAAATTCTTAAACGATTTATTTGCCCAATAGACTCTATTCTGGAATGCACGCTTAGAAAAAAAATCTGGCGACCAAATAGGTTCCCAATTCTCCAAAAAATCTTTGGATTTTTGTCTTTGATCAACCCATTGCAAATGGTCACTCATCATGGGTAATCTTAAAATACAATTAGGTGTTTCTAATATTAGATCTAATTGTTTTTTTAGAAACATCACTATACTGCCAGACGTTTCTCTAAATCGTTAACATTTGGGGCATCCTTGACTGGTCCATATAATGCGTAAGCAATAGAGGATTCACATAAATTTTTCGCAAATTCTTTTACATGCGTAGCATTAACAGCATCAATCTTTCTTACTATCTCATCTAAATCAGGAACTCGATTAAATATCAGAATAGTTCTAGCTAACCGTTCACAACGAGAAGATGCTCCCTCTAATCCCATTAGCATTCCAGCTTTCATTTGAGCCCGTGATCTTGCTACTTCTTCATCTGTCATGTCAGCAGCAGAGCGTTTTATTTCATCAATAGTAATATTTGCAAGACCCGAAATATCATCAGAGCTTGTTCCTGAGTATATTGTCATCATCCCACTATCAGCAAATGCACCTGCAGAGGCATATATTGAATAACACAACCCACGCTTTTCCCTAATTTCTTGAAATAATCGGGATGACATTCCTCCACCTAAAGCAGTAGCGTAAATTTGAGCTGTATATATTTTATCATCTAAATAGCTTGCAGATTCAAAAGAAAGAGCAAAATGCGCTTGCTCTAAATCTTTAACTACTCGGACTTCACCACCAATAAATTTTGAAGCTTCATTTAATAATTTTGGTGTTCGTCTTAATCCTCCAAATAAAATTTGTGCTTCTTCAACAAGTGCATCATGATCTACTGAACCAGCCGCTGAGAGTACCATCTGTTCTGGGCCATAGTGCTCATTTACAAAATTCTGCAAATCTTCTCTGCTGAATGATCTAACATTTTCTGTACTGCCTAAAATTGCTCTTCCCATGGCTTGATTAGGGTACGCTTTATCTTGAAGCCAATCAAAGATTATATCGTCTGGTGTATCTAAAGATTGACCTATTTCCTGTAAAATAACACCCCGTTCTATTTCTAATTCTTTGGCGTCAAATACTGAATTTAATACAATATCTGAAATAACATCTAACGCTAAAGGGACATCATCCTCAAGAACACGAACATAATATGCAGTCATCTCACGGCTTGTGTATGCATTAATATATCCACCAACGTCTTCAATAGCTTGAGCAATTTCTAAAGCATTTCGTTTTTTTGTACCTTTAAAAGCCATATGTTCAAGAAAATGAGCAATACCATTTTGTTTGGGACTTTCATTGCGGCACCCAGCACTAACCCATACCCCTAAGGATGCTGACTTTAAACCAGGCATATTTTCACTGACTATACGAAAGCCGTTGTCGAGTGTTGTAATCCTCACATTATTATTCATTTTATACCTTTTCGTATAATTGCTTCTAAAGCGTTTAAATCACCTGATACACGGGTCATTCTTTCATCACGAACATATAGATCTGCCATGTGAGGAGGCAAATTTGGAATAATCCCACAAGCTTTTTCAACTGCATCAGGAAACTTTGCTGGATGAGCTGTTGCCAAAGTGATTATTGGTGTTTCATTCATATGTTCTTCAGAAACGCTTACGCCAATTGCGCTATGCGGGCATAGTATTTCACCCATGGAGTTATAATATTTCTTTATTGCTTGAGAAGTTTCAATATCAGAGCAACATCCACTATCAAATTCATCATTCAATTTTTTGTTAGCTTCGATAGATAAAGTAAATGTTCCTTTACTTTTTAAAGCATCAAATAATTCAGATACTTTATCACCATCACGATTATATAAATCAAAGATCAAACGTTCAAAGTTTGAGCTAACTTGTATATCCATTGATGGACTAATTGATGGCTTTACACCAGATTTTGTATGACTTCCTGTTTTGACTGTCCTGTGTAGGATATCATTTTGATTAGTTGCTATTATCAAGCGATCAATTGGTAAGCCCATTCTCTTTGCTACATATCCTGCAAAAATATCCCCAAAATTACCTGTAGGAACAGAAAAAGAAATCTTTCGATTTGGCGCACCTAAAGCAACAGCAGATGTAAAGTAATAAACAACTTGAGCTAAAACTCTTGCCCAATTAATTGAATTTACTCCTGCTAACCGCACATCATCACGAAAATCGAAATCATTAAACATATCTTTAAGTAATGCTTGGCAAGTATCAAAATCACCATCAACAGCTAATGCATGAACATTAGCTTCTTTCGGAGTTGTCATTTGACGGCGCTGAACTTCTGAAACTCTACCATGAGGATACATGATAAATAAATCAACAGAAGCTAAGCCTTTAAAGGCCTCCATTGCTGCTGAACCCGTATCACCCGATGTTGCACCAACTATGGTAACTTTTTCACCACGTCGCTTTAATGCTACCTCAAACATTTGGCCAATTAACTGCATTGCAACATCTTTAAATGCCAATGTTGGGCCATGGAATAACTCTAATAAGAAGTGGTTCTCTGAAAGCTGGACCATCGGGCACTTTGCTTTGTGTGAAAAACCAGCATATGCAGATTTAATAATTCTTTTAAATTCATCATCTGAAAACGTATCACCAACAAATGGTTTCATTATTTCAAATGCTACTTCTTCATAAGATTTGGTTGAAAATGACGAAATTTGTTGAGATGAAAGTGTAGGATATATTTCTGGAACATAAAGCCCACCATCACGCGCCAAGCCTGTCAGCATAGCTTCTTCGAAATTTAGATCAGGAGCTTTACCTCGAGTGGAAACATACTTCATTTTTGCATTCCTAAACTGTTTTTTGCTTAATACGCCAAAGCAAGTATATTGTCATTAGAAACCAAACTAGTGCTAACGAAAACCAGGTTATTGCATATTCTCTGTGATCATTCTTGATATTTAGAGATATTGGAAGTGGTTTTACACTTTGATAATCAGTCCATAGGCCATTTTCTTTTATTTGGATCTGCTCTGCAACAACCAAAAAAGGCTTTGCCTTAAGTTGTCTAGCCATGTCAGGAACGAACCTTGAGAACCAAATATTATTTATGATGTCAGGCTCAGGAGTAAAGCTATCATCATGATCGTCTGGATAAGAAATATATCCTACAATTCTTGCATCGCCTATTGGGCGAATTTCATTCTTTTTATTTTTCGGAATCCATCCCAAATCAACCATTATAGATAACTTGTTCCATTCAAACTCTGACACAATCCTGTATCCTAAGCCACTTTTTTGAGGTGCATAAACATGCGCTTCATTCTCTTTTATTTTTCCTTCTAGAAAGACACTCAAATAATTATGTGTTTCAGGTGATGATGTTTTGTAATTATCAGATAGTGAAACGGGTTCTCCATTACGTCTTTCGTAAATTTTTGATATTACATCTTGTTTCCATTCAAGTCGTTGTATTTGCCATACACCTAGTGACAACAAAACAATTACTCCACTTAAGCCAAATATTAACGGAAAAATCATTTTCTTAGTCATTTTAGACCTCTTTTAAAAAAGTAAAGCGTAGGAATCTCTCCCCACGCTTTTAAATTAATTTATTTAGGTGGTTAATTAACCACCCCAAATATACACCGCAGCAAATAGGAATAACCAAACCACATCAACAAAGTGCCAATACCACGCGGCTGCTTCAAATCCTACATGTCTCTCTTGAGTAAAATGGCCCTTCAGTGCGCGAAGTAAACATACTGCTAAGAAAATTGTTCCAACTACGACATGAAAACCGTGGAAACCTGTAGCCATGAAAAAGTTTGCACCATAAACATTATCTCGGAAACTGAATGCAGCGTGTCCATATTCATAAACTTGAAAAACTGTAAAAATTGCTCCCAATGCAATTGCCCCTACTAGTCCCCAAATTAAACCTTTACGGTCATTATCATGAGCGAGAGCGTGGTGTGCCCAAGTGGCAAAACAACCTGAACATAATAAAATCAATGTGTTGATTAGAGGTAAGTGCCATGGATCAAAAGTTTCAATACCTGCTGGAGGCCAAATCCCATCAACAGCAGGTGACAGAGGACCCATTGGGTACATTGCATTTTTGAAAAAAGACCAGAACCAAGCTACAAAAAACATTACTTCGGACATGATAAACATTATCACCCCATAACGTAATCCAATAACTACAACTGGTGTATGATCACCGGCTTCAGAATCGTAGACGCATTCGCTCCACCATGCGAACATTGTATATAATGTCATAATAAAACCAATTATGAATAGCCAAGGTGATAGTGGAATACCTCCCAGTTCGATTGGATCTAGGCCTCTACCCAAGTGATGAGAAGCAAATACAGCCCCAACGAGCATAGTTAGGGCAGAAAGCCCACCAAATAATGGCCAAATGCTTGGAGTTAAAATATGATAATCGTGGTTTTTTTCATGTGCCATCTGTCGACTCGTCCCTTAGCTTTCAGGCTTGTTTACTGTGGATTGTACTGAGCTTGCAAGACTTGCTTGATCAGTGGGTAAATCTGTCGCATGAAATGTATATGATAGAGTAATGTTATTTACAAATTTAGCTTCTCGATCATCAATAATTTCTGGATCAACATAAAATGTTACAGGCATTTGAACAGTTTCGCCTGGTTGTAAGACCTGCATTTCAAAGCAAAAACACTGTATCTTATTAAAATAATATCCCGCAGAGTAAGGATAGACATTAAAGCTAGCAGTACCTGCTATCACTTTATCAGTTGGATTGTGGGCTTCATAAAAAGCTAAACCAGTTTCACCAATACGGAGTGTCATTTTCCTTTGTGTAGGCTTGAATTCCCAATCAATATTAGAATCTAGTGAACCGTCAAACCTGACCGTTATATTTCGTTCTAAAATTTTATCACTTTCATCAACTGCTGTTTGGGTTACACCACCAAAACCTGTTACGCGGCAAAACCAATCATAAAATGGAACAGCAGCAAATGACATTGCCAACATGAAAAAAACAAGTGCAAGCAATCTAAATGCAATTTTATTTTTGGAAGCTACACTCACTTAATTTCTTCCAATTGTGGACGTCTAACATGGTCATAGGCTTCCATAGTAGCTCCACCCATCATTTTAGCTACCGTTATCGAAAATACTAAAACTACAAAAGCAACTAAGATCACACCTAATATAACATTATTTTTTTTTCGGATTTTTCGAATTTCATCATCGGTCATTTAAAATACCTGTGGCCATGCCATTAAATTTAAATCAAAAGATTTTAGAGATGCTTCAGCAAGCAATGCAGCAAATAGAAGAAATAGGTAAAAAAGAGAAAGCTTAAATAGCTTGCGTTCTTCTAAATAATTATCTTCAATTGCACCATCTTCGCTTCTTAGAAATACTTTTCTGGCTCCTGTTAGAAACATTAAAGACAAAGCTACGGACAGAACAAAATATATTGGACCCCCTATAGCTGTAAAGGCAAGGCCAATTGAAAAAGGTGTCAAAAGTATTGTGTAAATTAGAATATGATTCCGTGTGCTTCTTTTCCCATGTGTAACTGTGAGCATGGGAATTCCAGCTTTTGAATAGTCTTCATTCATAAACAACGCCAATGCCCAAAAATGGGGTGGTGTCCACATAAAAATGAGCATAAACATTCCAACTGCTTCAATTGATATTGAACCAGATGCAGCTACCCAGCCAACCATTGGAGGGAAAGCTCCAGCAGCACCACCAATAACAATATTTTGTGGAGTAGAGCGTTTGAGCCACATTGAATAAATAACTGCGTAAAAAAATATTGTAAAAGCAAGTAATGCTGCGGCAAGCCAATTTGAAGCTAAACCCAACATTCCAATTGATATTACAGACATCCAAAGACCGACAAGCATTGCATTATTTGCTGAAACTTTACCTGATGGAACAGGCCTATCTTGAGTTCTTTTCATGATGCGATCAATATCAGCGTCCCACCACATATTTAAAGAACCCGACGCACCTGCACCCAAAGCAATGAATAAAACTGATGCAAAAGCCAAAACAAGATTCATAGAACCAGGTGCAACTACTAGTCCAACTGCTGCAGTAAATACTACCAACGACATTACACGAGGTTTCAATAATGAAACATAATTACCAAAGTCTGTTTGATCAGACGTTGTCTTCATTGTTGTTTCTGTCATTTCAATTCCAAATTGATTGGCCAAGCCTTTATTAGGCTAAATAATTTAGTTTTTTAGAGCTTCAGCCTCTAAAACTTTATTCATGTTTGCATCTGCAACTTGAACTGCTCTAGGTAGACCTGCGTATTCTTTTATAGCTCCGTCTAACCAGGCTTCATATTTATCCTGGCTTACAACTTTTACTGTAATCGGCATGTATGAATGGTCTTTTCCACATAATTCCGAACATTGCCCAAAATACACACCCTCTTTTTCTGCTTTGAACCATAATTCAGCCAAGCGTCCTGGAACTGCGTCTTGTTTAACACCAAATGCAGGTATCGTCCAAGAATGTATCACATCAGCACCAGTTACTTGAACAACTACCGTTTTGTTTACAGGTACAACAACTGCGGTGTCCGTTGCTAGTAAATATTCATCTGGTGCATAACCATATTCTTCTAAATCAGCTCGATCTAACATAAAACTATCGAAACCAAATTCATGATCAACGTATTCATGCGACCAATACCACTGGTTCCCAGTAGCCTTTATAGTTATGTCTGCTTCTGGAATCTCCATTTGTTTAAATAGCAACGTTAAACTTGGTGGAATTAAACATAACAAAATTACAACCGGTATTAACGTCCAAGCTATTTCTATACCTGTGTGATGTGTAAATGTTGCTGGTTTTGGATTACGTTTTGCGCTGTATTTAAAAGCACAAATTAATAATAAAGCGGTAACAAATAATGATATTATAGTAATTACCCATAGCAAAAATGTATCATAACTGTGAATATCACGTGCTACCTCAGTAACTGGCGGTTGCCATCCCATCAAACCATCAATTGGCTTACCAATTGTTTCCAATGGACCCAGATTTTCTTGCGCCCATGAAGTGCTAGCAAGTACAGTAGTTGTTAAAACAGATACCGTGGCTGTAAAAAGGTTTGTTACTCGCATTCATTTCATCCTGTTTTTAAAAAATTCCATAATAATGGAATCTCCGATTGTGTCTTTAGTAAGCTAAAACCATAATAAGGCAGAAAGAACAAGCTTTCCGTTTGCGGCATTGCGCCGCTTGTGCCAAATTGTCGTCTAAAATACATAGGATAGTCCTAATGAGTAATTCATCCACACCTTTTCGACCTTTCGAAGTTAATTTTGATTTTGATCAAGCATTAAATACCCTTAAAAACACTCTAAATGGAGCAGATGATGGTGAGATGTTCTTAGAACGTCAAAGATCTGAAGCGTTAATGATAGATGATGGGCGAATTAAAACCGCTAATTACAATGCATCTGAGGGATTTGGCCTCAGGGCCGTCAAAGGTGAAACTGTTGGATACGCACATTCAACTCAAATGACGCAATCTGCACTTAATCGCGCAGCTGAAACAGCTAAACTGGCTATTGGCTCAGGTGGTGGCATTCTATCGGATGCACCTACACCAACAAATCAAAGGCTATATTCTGACATTGATCCAATTTCTGATGCAGAATTTGCAGTAAAAATCGAAACACTTAAAGAAATAGATATCTTTGCTAGAGAATTAAATGACAAAGTTGTTCAAGTATCTGCCTCTTTAGTCGCTAGTCTGCAAGAGGTTGAAATATTAAGACCTGAAGGCACATTAGTTCGTGATGTAAGACCAATGGCTAGATTAAACATATCTGTTACAGTAGAACACAATGGTCGACGCGAAAGTGGTAGTTCAGGTGGTGGTGGAAGACATGGATTATTACAATTAACAAGTTCAGAACATTGGAAACCAAATGTTGTTGAAGCACTAAGAATAGCCATGGTTAATTTAAACGCAATACCAGCTCCAGCTGGACAGTTTGATGTTGTTTTAGGGCCTGGGTGGCCAGGTATACTATTGCATGAAGCAATCGGGCATGGCCTGGAAGGCGATTTTAATAGAAAGAAAACATCTGCTTTTTCTGGGTTAATGGGTACTAGAATTGCAGCAAAAGGTGTTACAGTTTTAGATGATGGGACTATCCCAGATAGAAGAGGATCGATCAGCTTTGATGATGAAGGTACACAATCTCAAAAAAATACTCTCATAGAAGATGGTGTACTTGTAGGGTATATGCAAGATCGCCAAAATTCTCGCTTAATGGGTGTAAAACCTACAGGAAACGGCCGTCGAGAAAGTTATGCACATGCCCCAATGCCACGAATGACTAATACATATATGTTAGGTGGTGATAGCGAACCATCAGATATCCTATCAAATCTAAAAGATGGTATCTACGCAGTAGGTTTTGGTGGAGGGCAAGTAGATATAACAAACGGCAAGTTTGTTTTTTCTTGTACTGAGGCATACCGTGTAAAAAACGGAACTGTTGGAGCTCCAGTAAAAGGGGCAACATTAATAGGGGATGGAGCAACAGCACTTAAACATATTCATGGCATAGGTAATGACATGGCACTTGATCCTGGAATGGGAAATTGTGGCAAAGCAGGCCAATGGGTGCCTGTTGGAGTAGGCCAGCCTACTTTAATGATTGGAGGATTAACTATTGGAGGTTCCAAAGTATAAAAAGTTTGCTTGGAAGACCAATTTAGAAAAATTTTTATACAAGTATTCTTTACAAAAGATAAAAAATTTATAAATCTTTTAAAGTGGCTGTTGACATTCACCTTAAGAACAACACATGTTCCGCGCCCATAGACTAAGTATATTTACCTTTAGAGGAACGTCATGCCAGTTGTAGTTGTAGAAAGTCCCGCAAAGGCAAAAACCATTAACAAATATTTAGGTTCTGACTATACAGTTCTTGCGTCTTATGGACATGTTAGAGATCTCCCCCCAAAGGATGGATCAGTAGACATAGAGAATGAATTTGAGATGAAATGGGAGGTAGCATCTGACTCAAAGAAACATCTCAAAGCAATTGCTGATGCTCTAAAAGAAGATAACAACCTGATCCTTGCAACTGATCCAGATAGAGAAGGCGAAGCTATTTCATGGCACTTAGAGGAAGCTTTACGTAAACGTAAAGTACTTAAAAAAGACACACCTGTTAGTAGAGTTGTGTTTAATGCCATTACAAAAAACGCAGTTACTGATGCAATGCAAAAACCGCGTTCAGTCGATATGGAATTAGTTGAAGCATACTTGGCAAGACGTGCATTAGATTACCTTGTTGGGTTTAATCTATCTCCGGTATTATGGAGAAAATTACCCGGTGCAAAATCTGCTGGTAGAGTGCAATCTGTTTGCCTAAGACTAATTGTTGAGCGCGAAATGGAAATAGAAATCTTTAAACCTAAAGAATACTGGTCGATAAAATCTATTTTGAAAACACCACGTGGTAAACAGTTCGAATCTTCTTTGCGAATTTTAGGTGGGAAAAAACTTGATAAATTTGATATAAATAATGAAGTTTCTGCAGATTTAGCCGTGCAAGCTGTTAATTCGCGCATGTTAAAAGTTACAAGTGTAGAAGCAAAACCTGCAAACAGAAATCCTTCTGCGCCATTTATGACTTCAACATTGCAGCAAGAAGCAAGTCGTAAATTTGGCTTTGGCGCTCGTCAAACAATGAGTACTGCTCAACGTCTCTACGAAGCAGGTCATATTACCTATATGCGAACTGATGGAATTGATATGGCGCCTGAAGCAGTATCTGCGGCAAGGAATGCAATTGTTGACAAGTATGGGTCGAAATACATACCGTCAGATGCACGCATTTATAAAAACAAAGCGAAAAATGCTCAAGAAGCCCACGAATGTATACGTCCAACTAATATGGAAATTTCTGCTGAGCAATTAAATAGATTAGAAGCTGATCAAAAAAAACTCTATGATTTAATATGGAAACGTACACTAGCAAGCCAAATGGCAAGTGCAAAGATGGAACGAACAACAATTGATATTTCGTCGGATGATAATCAAATTGGCTTACGTTCCACAGGACAAGTTGTAATATTTGATGGTTTTTTAAAAGTTTACGAGGAAGGTCGTGATGACGAAGTCGTAGACGATAACGATAAACTTCTTCCTCAATTGACTGTGGGCGACCCAATTGAAAAAATTTCAATCAATCCAAATCAACATTTTACTCAGCCCCCTCCTCGTTACACTGAAGCTACCTTAGTAAAACGCATGGAAGAATTAGGTATAGGGCGACCATCTACATATGCATCAATTGTGACTACTATTCAGACACGAGAATATGTCAGAAGAGAAGGTAACAGACTTGTTGCAGAAGACAAAGGTAGATTAGTAATTGCCTTCCTAGAGAATTATTTTAGACAGTATGTTGGTTATAATTACACTGCTGGCCTCGAGGAAGAGTTAGATAGTGTTTCAGCTGGTAAAGAAAATTACAAAACTGTTTTGGGACGTTTCTGGAGAGATTTTTCTGCTGCTATAAATGAAACTGCCGAATTAAGAATTACAGAAGTACTAGAAAAAATTAATGAAGTTTTAGAACCTCACCTTTTCCCTACCACTGAGAGCGGTGGAGATCCAAGACTTTGTCCAAATTGTGAGATTGGCCGCTTGAGTATGAGAACTGCTCGATCTGGTGGTGCATTCATTGGATGTTCAAATTATCCAGAATGTCGCTACACTCGTGCATTTGGCCCTCCAGGAGCCGAAGATTCTAGTGGTATCCCACCTGAAGGCAAAAATTTGGGTAAAGATGAAGGTGATAATATATATGCATTCAAAGGACGTTTTGGACCATATGTTCAAAGAGGCGAGGTTTCAGATGACAATAAGAAGCCTCCTAGGCAGTCAATACCAAAAGATTGGCCACCTGCAGATGTGGATTTAGAAAAAGCTTTGCGCTTGCTATCCCTTCCACGTCAAATAGGACCTCATCCAGAAGATGGTGTGATGGTATGGTCCAATATTGGAAGATACGGCCCATATCTCAAACATTCAGCAAGTACTTCAGATCGCGGGGGTACAAATGCAAACCTTGCAGATATTGAAGAAGTCTTCACAGTGGGTATGAATCATGCTGTTCAACTTTTGGCTGAAAAAGTTGCTAGCCGTGGAGGTAGAGGTATAGCGGCAAAGCCTCTAAAAGAATTAGGTGAACATCCTGATTTAACGGGTTCTATAAATATTATGAAAGGTAAGTATGGTCCCTATGTAAAATGGGAAAAAATAAACGCTACCATTCCATCTGAAATTGAACCTGAAGATCTATCTATTGATCATGCTGTTATCTTAATTAATGAGAAGATTGCAAAATCACCAAAAAAAAAGAGAACAGTTAAAAAGAAAACTGCCACAAAAAAGAAAGCAACTACAAAAAAATCTGCCAAGTAAAAGGCAATTAAAGATAAGTATTGAAATCTAATTGATTGGGCGACGCTCAATAATATGTCCATATAACGTTGTCATTAAACTGGCAGAAATCATAACCACTATCCATTGGAAGAGTGAAGTTACAAGAACCCCGATTATATTATTCGGAGCTAATATCCCAGATATTATCCCTATTCCAAGAATCATTAATATAACAATTACTGAAAGACCCCATATTTCTTTTGATATATTTTTAGTTTCAAAAAATGATTGCCTGATGGACATAGGCTCATCCAAGGCAATAGATGGTAGAACTAGGCCAGCTCGGAAAAATAAATAATAAAAAGAAATAAATAATAAAATATTAACTGCCGGTAATATTAACATTAACCCCAGACCGCTTATGAAAATATTAATCATAGAAAATGGAATAATAAGTAGAAAAATAACCGAAGTGACTATTACAATAGTTTTTAAAGAATACTTAAAAATTCGTGAATTATTCCAACTTGGAAAAATATAATTATTGGACTCTTCAATAAGTATGAATCTATGCCAAGCTATCGCAATCCATGACATAGCAATGAAAAAAATTAAATTACCGCCAAGGAGAGCAATGATTTTTTGAGATGAGAAATTCAATGCCATCAATTGATCTTGGCCATTAGCATTTTTTACAGCTTGGATTTCAGGAGCCCCAATGGTCAAATCGCCTGTCATGAATACATTTAAAGCTGAACTAGTAAATACAGCAGCAACGAATATTGCTCCAGAAACACGAAATGCTTCTTTTAAATTATCTAATACAATTAAAATTGATTTTCTGAAAATCTTCCAAGACAGTAACATATTTTATCCAATAATATTTATATTTCACATATCGTAATAATACAATTATCATCAACGAGAAAGTTACTTTCTAATTTAAATTATTTTTAAAATTATTATCTATAAACTATACAAAAATTAGAAATAATCATTGGCTTATTGAAAATTTGAGCCATTTCTAAAAACAAAGGAGATTATCATGTCTATTACTGCAGTCTTAGTGCTTTTTTCAATTGTTTGGTTTCTAATTTTGTTTCTAACTTTACAAATAAAAATAAAAACTCAGGGTGACATTGGTACTGTTTTAAAAGGTACGCATGCTTCATCGCCAATAAATTTTAGTATGAAAAAGCGTTTAATTACAACAACTTTAATATCATTACCAATCAGTGCTTTAATAATTTTTACTATTTTATCAGGTATTATAACCTTAGATATGTTTGATTTTTATAATTTAATTGAAAAGTAACTCTTTTCTTTCTGATCAAAGGGGCGTATCGCGTCCACAAATCAAAAAAAGGAATACATTATGGCTGCCCTATCTGAAGGTGATATTGTTGTACTAGTTTCAGGCTCACCACGATTTGTTGTAGAGAGTATACAAAGCACAAAAGTAAGCTGCGTTTGGTGCAATGAAGGTCTTATCCACAGAGACACATTCGATATGAGCATTCTACGGAAATGGGAAGCATCTGATACTGCTCCATCTCGTGGTGGAGATCGAGGTGGCTTCAAAGGAGGCGACCGTGGTGGAGATCGAGGTGGCTTCAAAGGAGGCGACCGTGGAGGAGATCGAGGTGGATTCAAGGGAAGCGACCGCGGGCCAAAACGTGATTTTGACAAAAAAGATAAGCCATTTTTTAGAAAAGGGTAATTACTTTTATATCAACTTTTAAATGAATTTTCAGTTACCAAAATAGTATTTCTATAAATTTATAAAATTAAAATCTATGGTATCTTTTTGTTAAAAGAAGCCATAGATTAAAATAAAAAACAACTAATTTAATCTTCTTGCGGTAGAATTCTTAAATTAAGCTCACGTAATTGTTCGTTTGACGCTTCAGATGGCCCGCCCAACATTAGATCTTCGGCTTTTTGATTCATTGGGAACATAATGACTTGTCTAATGTTATCCTCGTTAGCCAATAACATAACAATTCTGTCTATACCAGCTGCACATCCTCCATGTGGCGGAGCGCCGTATGTAAACGCGTTAACCATACCCCCAAAACGTTTATTCACTTCTTCATTTGGGTAGCCTGCTATTTCAAATGCCTTATACATAATTTCCGGTTTATGATTTCTAATTGCTCCAGAAATTAGTTCATAACCATTACATGCTAGATCATATTGGTAACCTAAAATTGTTTCAGGATCTTTTGCATCTAAAGCTGCCATGCCTCCCTGAGGCATAGAGAATGGATTATGGCTAAAATCTATTTCTCCAGTTTCAGGATCTTTTTCATACATTGGGAAGTCAACTATCCAAGCAAACTCAAAACTTTCTTGATTAGTAATTTGTAATTCTTCACCAATTACTGTTCTTGCTCGACCTGCTACTCCTTCAAATGCTTTAGGTTTTCCTGCTAAGAAAAATGCTGCATCTCCAATATCTAATCCCAATTGTTTTCTTATTGCTTCGGTCCGTTCTGGTCCAATATTTTTTGCTAATGGTCCAGCAGCTTCTAATCCATCACCTTGGTCACGCCAAAATATATAACCCATACCGGGTAAGCCTTCTTGTTGAGCAAACTTATTCATGCGATCACAGAATTTACGTGATCCACCTTTAGGTGCAGGTATTGCTCTAACTTCTGTACCTTCATTTTCAAGTAACTTAGCAAAAATAGCAAATCCTGAGTCTTTAAAATGTTCTGAAACAATCTGCATTTTTATTGGGTTTCGCAAATCTGGTTTATCTGTTCCATACCACAAGGCGGAGTCTTTATATGAAATTTGAGGCCAGTTTTTTGATATAGAGCGTCCACCACCAAATTCTTCAAATATACCTTTCAATACAGGTTCAATCGTATTGAATACATCTTGCTGTTCAACAAAAGACATCTCTAAATCTAATTGATAAAAGTCAGTTGGTGAACGGTCAGCTCTTGGGTCTTCGTCTCTAAAACATGGTGCGATTTGAAAATATTTATCAAATCCTGCTACCATTATCATTTGCTTAAACTGCTGTGGAGCTTGGGGAAGTGCATAAAACTTACCGGGGTGTAACCGTGATGGAACTAAAAAATCACGTGCTCCTTCAGGTGAGGACGCTGTAATAATTGGTGTTTGAAATTCATTAAAGCCCTGTGTATCCATCCGATTGCGGATTGATTTTATAACATTTGATCTCAAAATAATATTATTATGTAGTGTTTCTCTGCGTAAATCTAAAAATCTATATTTAAGACGTGTTTCTTCTGGAAAATCAGGTTCATCAAAAATTTGCAAGGGCAGTTCTTCAGAAGCGCCTAATACTTCCATATCATTTATGAAAATTTCCACTTCACCAGTTGGTAACTTTTTATTCACCAGTTCTGGCGCACGCGCCTTAACCACACCATCAACTCTAATACACCATTCAGATCTAACCTTTTCAAGATCTTTAAAAACTGGGCTATCAGGATCAGCTAAAACTTGCGTTACTCCATAGTGATCTCGTAAATCAATAAAAAGTATTCCACCGTGATCTCGAACACGATGGACCCAACCTGAAAGGCGAACTGATTGCCCTACGTGATTGGCATTTAGATCAGAACATTTATGTGTTCGAAAAGCTTGCATCTTAATCATCCTTTAGGATTAATATTTAGCATTTGATACATTGTATTGGGCATCAAATGTCAATAGACGATGACAATTTGTTAATAAATTCTGTTTTATAATTCACATTACAATTAAAAAAAGAATTTCCATGCTCTTATTAAAGAATTTAGTAATACATTTTAAAACGAATATTGAAAAAATGATTTATTGAAGAATAATCTTTTATGTTATGCAAATGATTTTATTTTATAATTATTTTTTTCCAAAATACTTCTAATATTTCCAGACATTTCTATAGCATGTGGATTATCCCCATGAATACATATGGAATGAGCATTCATTTTTATAAAATTACCACATACTGTTGGCATTTCACCTGTATTTAAAAAATGTAATAATCGTTTTATTGCATATTTTGTATCTGTAATTATAGCTCCTTTGTCACCTCTTGGTACTAAAGTGCCATTTTTATTATATCCTCGGTCTGCAAATATTTCACTAAACGTTTTTAGACCAGCATTTATTCCTGCAGTTTCAAGTTTAGTACCTGAAACAGCAAGCAAAGAGAGCTCCGGAAAAGAAAGTTTTATTGCACGAGCGATAGCTTCAGAAACATGCATATTTTCGGTTGCCCAATTATTAAGTGCACCATGTGGCTTTACATAATGGATCCTAGTATTAGCCAAGCTTGCTACACCAACTAATGCCCCAACTTGAGATGCTATTAATTGCTCTATTTCTTGCATTTCTAATAGTATTTTACGGCGTCCAAAACCTTGTTTATCATCGAAGCCAGGATGAGCTCCAATAATTACACCTTTATCAGATGCTATCTTGATTGTTTCATACATTACTGCTGCATCACCTGCATGACCACCACATGCGATATTAGCACTGCTAACAATATCAAGAATTTTTTCATCTTCGCCCATTTTCCATGGGCCGAAACTTTCGCCTAAATCAGCGTTTATATCAATCAGCTTCATTCTAAAATCCTACTAAGAATATTCACATGCTAAATTTAAAATTATAATTTACAAGTTTGTTTATTTATATAAGCATTCGTTAAAATCATAAAACTTTCTACAAAGAAAGTAACCTATATTTCATATTAATGAGTATTTTAAACTATGACCAAACATTTTGATTATATTATAATAGGTGCTGGTTCCGCTGGTTGTATACTTGCAAATAAATTAAGTGAAAATTTAAAGAATAACGTTTTACTCTTGGAAGCAGGTGGATCTGACCAAAGGTTTTGGATAAAAACACCTCTTGGCTATGCATTTACCTATAATGATCCCAAAGTTAATTGGCGGTACAATACGGAGCCAGACAAAAACCTTTATGAGAGGACAGCATATTGGCCTCGTGGTAAGGTAATTGGAGGTTCAAGCTCAATTAATGCAATGGCTTACTTTAGAGGTTTGGAAAATGATTTTACAGATTGGGAAAATGCTGGTGCGAAAAATTGGGGCTGGGACAATGTTTTAAAAACATATCAAGCAATTGAAAAACATGTATCAAAAAAAGAAATCGTTGGTGATGGCCCAATACAAATTAGTGACCTAAGTGAGCATATGCATCCATTCACAAAAAACTTCATGTCTGCAGCCAAAGAACTAAACTGGCCTACTCCAAAAAACACGCCCATTGCCACCGAAGGACTTGGTTATGTTCATAATACCACAAAAAATGGTAAGCGATTTTCGTCTGCTGATGCTTTTTTGCATCCCATCAAAAACAGAAAAAATTTACATATAATTAAGAATGCCACAGTTGAAAAAATAATTATAGAAAATTTACAAGCCAAAGGAGTAATTTACAAAGTAAACAATATTAAAAAATATGCAGATGCAAACAAAGAAATCATCTTATCTGCTGGTGCAATTGGTTCACCTCAAATACTTCAATTATCAGGTGTTGGGCCAAAAGAAATATTAAAGAAATCTGATGTAAAATTAATTCACCATTCTCCAGAAGTTGGCCAAGGATTACAGGATCATCTAGCTATTACAAAGTATTTTTCAACACATGAACGCACTCTGAATGCTGAAATTGGAAATATATTTGGTAAAATTATTGCAGGCTTTAAATACATAATAAATAAATCAGGACCTTTAAGTATTCCTGTAAATCAAACTAGCGGATTTGTGCGAAGTGAAACTAAATCTACTGTTCCTGACATACAAATTTATGCAAACCCAATTGCATATTCAACAGATAATTCTGGGAAAACTTATGTAGATAAAAAATCAGGTTTTTTAATTTCGGCACAACCTACAAGGCCAACAAGTAGAGGTTCAATAAATATTCAATCGCCTGATATAAATATTCCACCATTAATTAATGCAAATTCACTCGATACTAAAGATGATCAATTAATGGCAATCAAAGCTGGGAAAATTATTCAACAAATATCTAATACAAATGTTATAAAGTCAGTCACCACAAAAGCTTTTGACACAAATTTTATAAACTTTAATGATAATGATTTATTAAATAATTTTTGTGAATATGCATCTACTGTCTACCATCCATGTTGTACATGTAGGATGGGAAATTCAATCAACGACTCTGTAATCAATCATAGATTGCAAATTCATGGACTGAAAAATATACGAGTTGTTGATGCATCTTCATTTCCCAACATAACATCTGGCAATATTAATGCTCCTACTATGATGTTAGCATATCGAGCATCAGAGATGATTTTGGAAGATAACATTTAAGAAAAATATTTACACAAGACTAATAGATTAATGCGCAAAAGGATTTACAAAACATAGCATAGTGCTACATTTTTTCCATGAGTGGTAAACTAAACATAGTCAAACTAAGTGTTGGGTCGGAAAACATAGCAATGCTTAAAGAGTGGCAGCAAGCAAGACGTGAGCAGTTGAAAATTAAATACTCTTTACACATAACTAGAATGTGGCCCAAAAGAGAGAAAGAATTACTTGACGGTGGCTCAATTTACTGGGTCATAAAAGGTGCGATACAGCTTCGCCAACATTTGATAGGTTTTGATGAAATTATAGGAGCTGATGGCATAAGAAGATGTGGTTTCAAACTTGATCCTGAACTTATACCAACAACAAAAGCACTTCGGCGCCCATTTCAAGGTTGGCGTTATTTGAAATCAGAAGACTCTCCGTCTGATCTATCCACGAACCGAGAAGCTGATGATGATTTACCGGAAGAAATGCAACAAACTTTGGCTAGGCTTGGTGTGCTTTAATATTCCCTAAGTAGTTAAACAACTACGTGGTTATCGATTAGTCTTACATTATTAATATATACAGCAGCAAAAATACGACATTCATCTTCTGTTGTTCTTTCAATAAGATCTAAAGAATGAGAATTTCGGCACTCTAAGTAATCTATTTTTTCAAATCCAGATTCTAGTAAAATTTGTGCTGCTTGAGCACATTCAACTGAAGAATATCCTCCAGATGCGATATTATACGCACTCATTTGCAAAATAGAACTTAGTTTACGTGCTATATTTAATTGTGAACTATCAAGGTAACTATTCCGTGATGATAAAGCTAAACCAAATTCATCCCTAACCGTTGCAACACTAATAATTTTTGTTGAAATGTCCAAGTCTCTCACGAGACGCCTTATAACTGTTAATTGCTGCCAATCTTTTTCACCAAAAAACGCTCTATCTGCAGATACTTGATTTAATAGCTTAGCAACTATTTGCGTTACACCATCAAAATGTCCTGGTCTTGATGCACCACACAAAATATTGGTTAGTCCTGATACAGAAACTTTTGTTGCAAAACCAATGGGATACATTTCTAAAACATTTGGAATAAAAGCAGCAGATCCACCAGCGTCATTTATCAAAAAACAATCTCTCTCTTGCGTTTTTGGATATTTATCCAAATCTTCTTCATCACCAAACTGAGTTGGATTAATAAAAATGGACACAATCACTCTATCACAACTTTTTGAGGCTGATTTTATTAAAGACTTGTGACCATTGTGTAATCCACCCATCGTAGGCACTAAGCCAACTGATAATCCTTCAGATTTCCATTTAGAGACTTGTTCACGAACTTCTGATATTTTTTGCAGGACATTGAATTCTGTCAAAATACTAATTCTTTCCAATCCATTTTCTGGCATAAGTTTTTGATTGTATCACTCAAATCTGACCAGTCTGCTGTTCTTGATGCAAATACAGTTGCTTGAGATTTAAGAAGGACACCATCACTTAATAATTTCAAATGATTTGCCTTTAATGTAGCCCCACTTGAGGTAATATCTGCAATCGCTTCTGCAGTAAGATTTGCAACTGTACCTTCTGTTGCACCCTGGCTATCAACTAATTGATAATCAGACACACCAAACTCGCGAAGACCTTTTCGGACTAAGTTATGATACTTTGTTGCTATTCTAAGTCTAAATCCATGTTTAAGACGGAATTGAGCGGCTACAGCATCTAAATCATGTAAAGTATTCACATCTACCCAAACATTAGGAACAGCTATGATCAAGTCTGCAAAGCCAAAACCCATTTCTTCAACAACATAAATTTGAGTTTCATACAATGGAAGCTTTTCATGTGCTAGGTCTGTTCCAGTGACACCTAAATGTATTCGCCCTTTTGCAAGCTCTTTTGGAATTTCTCCAGCTGATAAAAGTACAAGTTCAACACCATCTACTCCAGTGATACTGCCAGTATATTCTCTTTCTGAACCTGTACGTTTAAGAAATAGTCCTCTTTTTTCAAACCACGATATTGTGTCTTTTTGAAGCCTACCTTTTGATGGAACTCCTAATTTAAGCATTACTGAAATCCCTTTATCAGTGCATCAGGCCTTATTACTCCACCAACAGCTGGAATTTCTTTACCGGAACCTAATACCGCTGTTAATGCATCATATCTACCACCACTCGCAATGATAGTTTCACCATCAGAAAAACTGAAAACAAAACCGTCGTAGTATTCCATGCTTGTTAAGCCATAACTACCTTCAAAAGGCAATTTCTCAATGTTTACATTGTGATTTGATAGAGCGCCGAGTCTAGCTTCAAAACCAAGTACCGCCTTTTCCATATTTGGTATAATTTTTATAAATTTCTTTAAAATTAATAATGCCTTTGTTGCAGTTGTTTTGAGATTTAATATTTGAGTTATTACATTTGCTTCTTCAATTGATATTGGAGAAGTTTTAGAATCTTCTTGTAATGCTAATATACGCGAGTTTATTTCTGCCTCAGTTCTTAAGCCAATAAATTTTCCAGATTTGTTAATATTTTTTTTAATTTCATTGCTTGAATACTGTGATAAAAATATATTTTCATCTTTTGTTTTTGAAAATAGGTTCATTAAACTTTGGAACCTTACTGGTCTCCATAAGTGCCGCATAAGAGCGGCCTTCCTCAAACTGGTAGTATTCAAACCAGCAACTGCTGATTGTAATAAACCTACATCTCCAGTTGAGGTTTGAAGAGAATTGGGTAGTATATTATTAAATATAGAAAATACTTCTGCATCACTTTTTGCAGAATTAGATCTATCAAATAACTCAAACCCAACTTGAATAAATTCAGTCTCACGTTTAGATCCAGCATCTTGCATTCGCCATACAGGTCCATTGTAGGTATAACGAGCTGGCTCCGCACCTTCAGACATGTGTCTCTCAACAATGGGGACAGTAAAGTCTGGACGCATCATTCTTTCACCCATTACTGGGTCATGAGTGACATACGCACGAGCTCTAATATCTTCACCATATAAATCAAGAAGTGTTTCGGCAGAAAGTAAACTGTCAGCTTCCAATAACAAAGCACCTGAGTCTATAAAGTATTTTTCTAATCTCTTTGCTTCAGATCGTATTGCCGCACGTCTCTCATTTTGCATTACATGGAATCCTTAGCACGCGATATCATCTTTTTTACTTCAGGAACTAAATCATTTCGCTTAATTTCAAGTTGCGCTGGTTGAGATTTCCATTCTTCAGTAGTTTCAATCTCAGAAGAAAGCCTTGCTCCTAATATTAAATCTTTTATTTGAACAATTCCGTTTGCTTTCTCATCACCGCCTTCAATCACTGCTATAGGACTTGAACGTTTATCTGCATATTTCAACTGATTACCAAAGTTTTTAGGATTTCCCATATACATTTCTGCACGGATCCCAGCATTTCTTAATTCAGAAACCATTTGTTGATAATCAGCCAATCGATCTCGATCCATAACTGTGACTATAACTGGGCCTTTTAAAAGACTATTCAATCGTCCTTTTTCTCTTAATGCTGCCAATAATCGGTCTACTCCTATAGAAACGCCTGTTGCCGGTACTTCTTGACCGGTAAATCGTTTAACTAAGTCATCATAGCGGCCACCACCGGATACCGAGCCAAATTGTCGTCTTTGGCCTTTATCATTTAATATTTCAAATGTTAGTTCTGCCTCATAAACTGGGCCTGTGTAATAAGCCAAGCCACGGACCACAGATGGGTCAATTTCAACACGATCGTTACCATAGCCACCTGCATGCATTAAATCACCTATCATTTCTAATTCAGATATACCTTGCAATCCAACATCAGAATTACCAACTGCAGAGCGTAGATTTGAAATTGTGATAGAAGCATCATTTCCCTTGGAAGTTAAGAAAGCTAATACTGGTGCAATTTGCATCTCAGATAATCCAACCCCATCTATATAAGCACCGGATGCATCAAGCCTTCCGGTACCTAATAACTGTTTCACACCTTCAACACCAACTTTATCAAATTTATCGATAGTTCTTAAAACATTAGCTTTCTTTAAATCATCAACAACACCAGTTGCTTCTAATACACCGTTTAATACTTTGCGATTATTTACTCTCACTAAATAATCACCCCTTGGAATACCAACTGCCTCGAGTGTATCTGATAACATTGAACAAATCTCTGCATCAGCTGCAACACTTGGTGCTCCTACAGTATCTGCATCACACTGATAAAATTGACGATATCTTCCTGGACCTGGTTTTTCATTTCGCCAAACTGGTCCCATAGCATACCGACGATATGGGCTTGGCAAATCATTTCGAAATTGTGAATATACTCTAGCTAATGGGGCGGTTAAATCATAGCGCAAAGCCATCCAAGCATCATCGTCATCTTTCCATGCGAATACACCTTCGTTTGGCCGATCTACATCTGGCAAAAACTTTCCAAGCGCTTCTACTGTTTCAACAGCAGGACTCTCCAAGGCATCAAAACCATAGCGGTGATATACTTCAGTAATCTGGCTTAACATAATATTACGCTCAGCTACATCTGTTCCAAAATAATCACGAAATCCCTTTGGTGGAATAGCTTTTGGCCTCAATGATTTTTTCTTTTTATCTTTAGGCATAATTTATTAATCCTTGTGTTAAGGTATCTCTAACTTATCGTGCAAACTGGGGCAAGCTAGCCTTGTAAAATTTGCTAATGAAATATATTAAAATTGTATGGAACAAGAAGAACGAATAATTGAACTCGAAATTAAATTGAGTGAAGCAACAAAGTTGTCAGAAGAATTATCTGACGTAGTTGCTAAGCAAGCAAATAGACTTGATATTGCTGAAAGACGGATCCAGTTATTGATGGAACGTGCTGCGCAGGATGAAGCTAATTCTTCAAATGGAATTACTATAAATGATAATCTACCACCTCATTGGTAATAAAAATACCCTAAAATTCCATAACTTCTAATACGCCATCAATATGTTTTATTGCACCTTTAATCTGTGGATTTAAAGGATAAGAACTTTTTAGAGCTATTTCAACTTCACCAGGCAGTTCAGGGTGAGATAACACCAAATGAACCGGACCTAATGCACGTTGAGGCATATCTTTTAATATTTCATTCAATCGCGTTGAAATTGATTTTACTGCATCCTCATTAGATACAAATATTTTTAAGCCCATTGCTGCTGCATCTTGAACAGAGACATCAACCGGCTGTGCGCTTCTTACTAAAAGTTTTAATTGATCTGCATCTACATTCGCTTCAACAGTTAAAGTTACATTTTTCCCAACGTCAAAATTATCTCCAAATTTTTCTAGAACATCTGAAAATATTGTCACCTCATAAGCCCCTGTTGGGTCAGTTAATTGTGCAAAAGCAAATCGATTTCCTTTAGCTGATTTACGAACTTGTTTCCCTGAAATAGAACCAGCAATTTTTGCAACAATTTTTCCTCCTTGTGCTTTTTGTTCAAGTTCTTGCAATGTCAAAATATTTTTTCGTTTTAAGGCCCCCATATAGTCATCTAACGGGTGACCTGATAAATAAAATCCTATTGCTTTATGTTCTTCAGATAATCTCTCTATTGGTAACCAATCTTCAGGCATTGGTAATCTAGGAGCAGGTAAGTCTTCACCTGCATCACCAAAGAGCCCACCTTGAGATGAATTCATTTCGTCATGAGTTGCAGATGAATAACCTACCAAAGCATCCAAACTATCAAAAACTTTTTTACGATTATTATCCAATTGGTCAAATGCACCGGCTCGAACAAGCATTTCCAAGGGACGTTTTCCCACTCGTTTAAGATCAACTCTTCGAGCAACATCGATCAAATCCAAGAATTGTCCACCATTTATTCGAGCATCAGTGAATAACCGCATTGCCTCAGATCCAACATTTTTCAATCCCCCCAAGGCATAGGCTATCATTCCATTATTAACACTAAAAAGGGCTTCAGATCTATTTATACAGGGCGGAATAATTTCTATACCCAATCGTTTTACTTCATCAAAATATACATGAAGCTTATCTGTCAAATGAATATCACAGTTCATAACTGAAGCCATAAATTCCACTGGATGATTTGCTTTAAGCCAGGCGGTTTGATATGAAACAACAGCATAAGCTGCCGCATGCGATTTATTAAACCCATAATTTGCAAACTTATCTAGAAGGTCCCAAACCTCTTCTGCTTTTTTTAAATCAACACCGTTTTGCGATGCTCCTTCAAGAAATTTTGGGCGTTCTTTATCCATTTCAGCTTGGATCTTTTTACCCATCGCTCGCCTCAACAAGTCCGCGCCTCCAAGTGAATAACCAGCCATTTCTTGAGCAATTTGCATAACCTGTTCCTGATAAACAATAATGCCTTGAGTTTCTTCCAATAAATGGTCGATTGAAGGATGCATCAATTCTCTATCTGCACGCCCATTTTTCACATCACAATATTGCGGAATATTCTCCATTGGACCAGGGCGATATAGGGCCACAAGGGCTACAATATCTTCAATGCAGTTTGGCTTCATACGTCTTAACGCATCCATCATTCCACTTGATTCAACTTGGAATACTGCAACAGTTTTGGCGCTCGCATATAAATCAAATGTAGCCTTATCTTCTAGGTCAATAGTATCAATGTTGACTTTAATGCCGCGCTTATGGATTAAATCAATCGCACCTTTAACTACTGTAAGAGTTTTTAACCCCAAAAAATCAAACTTAACCAAGCCCGCTTGCTCAACCCATTTCATATTAAATTGTGTTGCTGGCATATCTGACCTTGGATCTTGATATAGTGGTACAAGCTCATCTATGGGGCGGTCAGCAATAACTACACCTGCAGCATGTGTAGATGCATTTCTCAATAATCCTTCAACTTGTTGAGCATATGTGAGCATTCTATCAACAACTTCTTCAGATTTTGCCATTTGTCTTAATTGTGGCTCTTCTGCTAATGCTTTTTCAATACTTACTGGTTTTACACCTTCAACTGGTATTAATTTAGATAATCTATCGACCTGGCCATATGGCATCTGAAGGACTCTTCCAACATCTCGTATTGCTGCTTTTGAAAGTAGTCCTCCAAAAGTAATTATTTGACCTACACGATCACGTCCATATTTCTCTTGAACGTAGCGTATAACCTCTTCTCTACGATCCATGCAAAAATCAATATCAAAATCAGGCATTGATACGCGTTCAGGATTTAAAAACCTTTCAAAAAGTAAGGAATAGCGAAGTGGATCTAAATCAGTAATTGTCAATGCATATGCGACTAATGAACCTGCTCCTGAACCACGCCCTGGCCCAACTGGAATATCATTTGATTTTGACCAGCGTATAAAATCTGCAACTATTAAAAAATAACCTGGGAAACCCATACCTTCAATTATATCTAATTCAAAATTCAAACGTTTTTGATAAACATCAATTGAAGCAGCCTGAGGAATTACCTCTAAACGCTTTTTCAATCCATCATTCGCTTGGCGTCGAAGTTCTTGAACTTCATCTTCTGCAAATTTAGGAAGTATTGGATCACGCTTATAAACTTTAAAAGCACAACGTTTTGCGATCTCAATAGTATTATCTATTGCTTCAGGTAAATCCTCAAATAATTCAATCATTTCACCTGATGATTTAAAATAATGCTCTGGGGTTAATTTTCGTCTGTCATCTTGTTGGTCAACATATGAGCCTTCAGATATACACAGAAGTGCATCATGTGCAGCATACATTTCTCGATTTGGAAAATAAACATCATTAGTCGCAACTAATGGTAATTCCATGGAATATGCCATATCTAAAAAATATTGCTCAGTTTTTTTCTCTTCTAAAGTATACTTTTCTCCATTACTTCCGTGACGCTGAATTTCAACATATGTACGGTCAAGAAAAATTTCTGAAAGATGCTTTAATAAAATTTTTGCTTTATCGATATGGCCATCTTGTAACAATTGACCAACTGGCCCTAATGCACCTCCAGTTAGACAAATTAATCCTTGATTATGCTTCTGTAATTGAGCTGTCGTAATATGGGAAGGCTCTTCACCTGACTCAAGAAACAAACAAGAACTTAACTTCATTAAATTAAGATACCCAACTTCAGATTGAGCCAATAGCACAATTGGTAATGGTAGAGGATTTCTATCTCGTGGATTATCAGCAGTCATATATGCTAAATTCATCTGACACCCAATTATTGGCTGCACTCCCTCATTAGAGGCTATCTCTGAGAATTCTAAAGCACCAAACATATTATTAGTATCAGTCAAAGCGACCGCTGGCATTTGCTCTTTTATAACTACACTTGGTAATTTCTTTACATGCATTGCGCCTTCTAAAAGAGAGTATGCAGAGTGTAATCGCAAATGTATGAATCGGTTTAAAGTTGTCATTCTTTTACAATACATCATACGATCACTTGTCGGAACAAGAAACGAGAATAAATCTAAAGTTTTAATGATTTAAATTTGATATTTTTACTGCTCGTGACCTAACGTCTTTAATGTATTCAAATTAACCAAATGTTAAGAGTAGAAAAATTATAAGGAATCAAAATGTTTGATGCGTCAGAAAATGATCTAAGGTTTGCCATTCAACATGCACTTGGTCCAGAAATACATAAACTTGTTTCTGAAATTCATGATATTTCGAATGATACAGTTGATGTAGTTTTATCTGAAGCAGCAAAGTTTGCACGAGACGTGATAGCACCCTTAAATCACTTAGGAGATAAAGAAGGCTGTAAATGGCAAGCAGATAATACAGTGCAAACTCCACCAGGATTTAAAGAAGCATATAAAGAAATGAGTGAAGCAGGTTGGTGTTCAATCGAAGGCTGTGAAGAGTTTGGTGGTCAAAATCTATCAAAAATGATTTCTGCTTCTACTGCAGAGATGTGGCATTCTGCGAACATGTCATTTTCATTATGTCATCTATTAAGCCAGGGACAAATCCATGCATTAGAAAAATATGGAGACCCACAGCAAAAACAAACTTACCTACCAAAATTAATAGATGGCTCCTGGACGGGAACAATGAATTTAACAGAACCTCATGCCGGAACAGATTTAGGTTCTTTAAAATCTACGGCACTTTCAGAAGGTGATCATTATCGTATTAAAGGACAGAAAATTTACATCACTTATGGTGAACACGACATGTCAGAAAACATTATTCATCTTGTACTTGCACGTGTTGAAGGAGCTCCATCAGGAATAAAAGGTATCTCACTTTTTATTGTACCAAAGTTTTTAGTAAATGCTGATGGGTCATTGGGAGAAAAAAACGATGTAAAATGTTTATCCATTGAACATAAACTTGGAATAAATGGATCTCCGACAACAGTTTTGCAGTTTGGTGAAAATGAAGGCGCAATAGGATTTTTAGTAGGTCAAGAAAATCAAGGTTTATCAATCATGTTTGCAATGATGAACGATGCTCGCTTTGCAGTAGGCCTTCAAGGTTTATCAATTTCAAATCGAGCATTTCATCAAGCAAAGTCTTATGCAGCAGAGCGAATTCAAGGCATACCTTTGGATCGAAAAAAAGGCGATACAATTCACCATCACCCAGATGTAATGAGACTTTTGGCATCAATGCGATCAGAAATTGAAGCTATGAGAGGTATTACAATTTATACGGCAGCAGCAATTGATCTGGCAAAAACTAATCTTGATAATAATGGTTTTTGGTCTTCAAGATCAGAATTAATGATACCAATCATGAAAGGTTGGCTGACTGAAAGATCTATCTCTATTACATCAGATGGAATTCAAATTCACGGTGGAATGGGATTTATTGAAGAGACCGGCGCTGCCCAACATTACAGAGACGCTCGTATTTTAACAATTTACGAAGGAACAACAGCTATACAAGCAAATGATTTATTGCATAGGAAAATACTTCGTGACGAAGCAACAAACATATTAGAACTAATTAACGATATTAATAAAGATGCAGAGAGTATAAATCAATCATATGCCAGCCTGAATTTCAGTTCAAAAAAATTACTTGAGGCAACTGATTTAGTTAAGGAGTGTATCCAATACATTATGGATAATAAAGAATCCTTACGAGAATTGAGTGCAATATCCGTTCCTCTATTAATGATGATGGGCACATTATGTGGTGGATGGATGACACTTAGATCTGCTGATGCGGCATCTAAACAAAAAAATAGTTCCAATTGGAATAAAGAGTTTCTTGAGGCAAAGCTTACATATAATCATATTTATACTTCGCATTGTTTGCCCAGTATTCATAAATACTACGAAATAATAAAAAATGGTGGTGAAGCTGTAGAATCAATTTCTCCAGAAATGCTATGGACATAAAGATTGTTAGCGCAATCAAATGATTATTATTTTTATTAAGTGCTTTCCAAATAGGCAAAAAACGAAATTTGTCGTATTTCTGTGTATTTTCGTCGCGCAATAAAGCCCAAAATTATTCAACAAATATTTATCTTTGTCATTAATAGGTTAATGGTGCAATCTAACCTACGGATTCGTTGTAGAAGCATCGAAACTAGAAAAGTCGCAATAAGCGATAGACTTGCAACAAAACGGGAGATCGCAAGATGAAGATTACAAAAACACTTACTGCCATGGCAGTTGCATTAGCAGCAACTACAGGCACATCAGCAGTAGCTTTAGATGAGCTAGTTGTTGGTTACTTTATGGAATGGCCAACTGCCAACCAATACGCTCAGCACAATAAATTATACGATGAAGCACTAGGCATCCCTGTAAAGTGGGTTTCTTTCGATGCTGGTACTGCGATGTCAGCTGCAATGGCATCAGGTGATGTTCACATTTCATATTCACAAGGTGTAACACCTTTCCTAGTTGCAACAGCAGCTGGTCAAGATTTACAAGTGATAGATATTGCGGAAACATATTCTGACAATAACAACTGCGTTGTACGTTCATCACTTGAAATTGATGCAGACAACACTGACGAATTAAAAGGCAAGCAAGTAGCACTACCAATTGGTACAGCTGCACATTCAGATTTCTTAGCTCAAATTGGTCATTTTGGTTTAGCTGAAAGTGATTTCAAAATTGTTGATATGACTCCAGTTGATTCAGCAGCTGCTTTTGCATCAGGTGAGTTTGATATGGTTTGTGGTTGGGGTGGACCTTTACGCCGCATGAAAGAACATGGGAATGTATTATTATCAGGCCCTGAAAAAGAAGCAGTTTCAGGTGTTATTTATGATGTTACATCAACACCAAGTTCTTTTGCTGAAGCAAATGCTGATGTTGTGACTACATTCTTAAAAGTTACATCAGATATGAACGCTATGTATGCTGAAAATCCAGAGCCAATGTATGAAGCAATTTCTATTGAGGCTGGAATGGACATGGAAGGCACAAAAGCTATCCTTGGCGTTATGGCATTTATGTCTGCTGAGACACAACTTTCAGACCGCTGGATGGGTAAATGGTTAGCAGGTGATCTGAAGCGTCAAGCTTTGGCTCTTGAAGCTGCAGGAAAAATTACAGCATTAGACGATTATGATGCATTAGTTAATACAACATATTTAGCAGCAGCGGCTAAGTAATTTAACAATATTTTGGGCGTGACATATAATTTGTCACGCCTTTTTTTACAAACTTTATTTATGGACACATTCATGTCAGGCTTGAATATAAATGATGTTTCAATGACTTTCGAGTTGCCAAATGGTGGTTCTGTAGAAGCTTTGAAGAATATCAATCTTAACATCCAAAAAGGCGAACTCGTTTCTGTTCTCGGCCCTTCGGGTTGTGGTAAAACCACTTTATTAAATATACTTGCGGGTTTTTTAGCACCCACTGAAGGTATTATTGATCTCAATGGAGAGCAAGTAAAGAAACCAAGTTCAGAAAGAGGAATGGTATTTCAACAAGGTGCATTGTTTGAATGGATGAACGTTTCGAAAAATATTGGGTTTGGCCCAAAGATGAAAGGTACTCCACAATCAGAAATTGATAAAAAAGTAACCGAGCTATTAGACATTGTTGGCCTGAAAGACTTTGCTGATAAAATGATTTACGAAATGTCCGGCGGAATGCAACAACGTGTAGCGTTAGCTCGTTGCTTAGCAAATGATCCAGACGTGATTTTAATGGATGAACCGTTAGGTGCGCTTGACGCACTGACTCGAGAAAAGATGCAATCATTAGTTCTAGATATTTGGAAAAAAACTGGGAAAACCATTATTTTGATCACTCACTCAGTAGAAGAAGCACTTTTATTAGGCGAACGCTTGATAGTAATGGCTCCTCGGCCTGGTAGAATTCACAAAGAATATAATCTACCTTTTGCTGAATTGGGTGTTGGAGCTGATTTGCGGGAAGTAAAGCGCCACAAAAAGTTTGGCCCAACTCGAGACGAAATACTCAACATGATTTGGAATATGGAAGAAGAAATTATGGGAAGAGCGGAGAACTAGTATGATATATTCAATTACACCTATCCCAGCATCAATAAGTGATTTTTTTTGGTTTAACATGCCTGAAGGAAGTGAAGTTGCCAGCCTATTATCTACAACTTTTTGGATGATCCTCGGAATTGCTATAATTTTTCTGATCTACATGGTATTTAGTGCAGCAAGTTGGATAGCGCATAAGTTTTTTATCGATAGCCGTAATAAAGCTAAAGGTTATACCAGTTTAAAAACAGTTACATTCGGTGACGAAAGCGCAGTAGTTGCGAATAGGTTTGCTTCTGTTGCTTCCGTTGTAGCAATTTTCTTTTTCTGGGGACTAGCCACAGGATCAAGCTTATTAGGCCCAATACAATTACCAGCGCCCTTCCTCGGTCAAACAAGTTTTGAATACACCGCAGAAGATAGCTACGGGAAAAAAGATAAAGGGACTGTAGATTTATTAGTCCATACATTTGATGATAAGCCGAAATTAGAAAAGGCTGATAATACCGCATCAGGTTTTGCCAAGAATAGTGCCCTTAAAGTGCGCGAAAGGCGCACGGCGTTGCTTTCTGCAAAAAAGATTGGTGCAAAAGAAACTGAGGGTTTTAAAATTATAGAAATTAATGGCCAACCAATATCTAAAAATCAAACAGTGAGCTTTGGAAATGGTGAAGTGTTATTAACTTCAAAAGGTAGCATGCAAATTCGTCCATATGCTGGCATGACAATGGAAGCGTTGTATCTTCCCGCACCAGAAGACGTTTGGAAAAGCTTTATTAAGTTAAACAAAGAAGGCTACACAAATGTTGGTTTGTGGGAAAATGTCTTCTGGTCTTTAATTAGAGTTGTTTTAGGTTTCGCTTTAGGATGCTTATTTGGCATACCACTAGGTTTTGCTATGGGGCTATCAAATTGGTTCCGAGGATGGTTTGATCCAATCGTTGAATTCATGCGTCCAGTTCCTCCGCTTGCGTTAATACCATTAATCATAATTTGGTTTGGGATAGGTGAACAAGGTAAAATTAGTCTCTTATTTCTTGCTGCACTTTGGATCATGACTATTGCTGCTAGAGCTGGAGTTTCTGGCGTAAATATTTCAAAAGTTCATGCTGCTTATTCATTGGGCGCTACAAAGAAACAGTTATTGCTTAAAGTAATTTTACCAAATTCACTTCCTGAAATTTTTACAGGAGCACGTGTTGCAATGGGAGTGTGTTGGGGAACGGTTGTTGCCGCTGAACTTGTTGCTGCAGAAAAAGGTGCCGGTAAAATGATTATTGCTGCATCTAAATTTCAATTAACAGATATCGTAATTATTGGGATTATAATTATTGGAATTATAGGATTTGCAATCGAAGTCTTAATGCGCAAAGCAGAAAATCGTCTCATTCCTTGGAAAGGTAGAGGGTAAAATAACATATGGCCATGATCTAGAATTAGATGATGGCCATAAAATTATTTCTAAAATCTATAAATTTATCTTTTGAAGTAAAGGTAACATCTTTGACATATCCGGGCCGTGCTCAATACCTGTCAAAGCTTTACGTAATGGCATAAAAAGTGATTTTCCCTTTCGTCCAGTTACTTTTTTAATTTCTGACGTCCAATTTTTCCAGGTGCTTTCATCAAACGTTCCAACTGGTAACAATGATTTAGCAATATCAATAAACTCAATATCTTCTTCATCTATTAATGGTGCTACACCTTCAGAGCAAATACTCCACCAATGTTTGATTTCAGTGCGAGTATTAATATTATCCCGTACCATTATCCAAAATTTTGGTGCAATATCAGATGGGATTCCTGTTTTTATTAAATCATCAGAAACTTCGGAAATATCTAAAGTCGAGATATATTTTTTTGTAAGCGGTATTATATCATTTAAATCAAATTTTGTTGGTTGAGCTCCAAAATTTGAAATATTGAAATTTTCGGCTAAGTCCTCCAGGTTATCAAATAATTCTATAGGTTCAGATGAGCCTAAACGAGACATATAAGACAATATCGCCATTGGTTCAAAACCACTTGCCCTTAAATCTCTCAAAGATAGTGTACCTAATCGTTTAGATAAAGGTTCACCTTTTGATCCAGTTAGTAATGAATGATGCGCAAAATGTGGAACATCACCGCCCAAAGCTTCTATTATTTGTATCTGAGTAGCTGTATTTGTAACGTGGTCAGAGCCTCGAACTACATTTGAAATACCAAAGTCCACATCATCACAAACAGATGCTAACGTATACAGAAATTGCCCATCACCACGGATCAAAACTGGATCAGACACGGATGCTGCATCTATAGATAAATCTCCTAAGATCCCATCATCCCAATTTATTCGTGATAAATCTAGCTTAAATCGCCAATGACTTTCACGATTTAATCTTAGTTCTTGAATTTCAGCAGTTGATAACAATAAAGCCGAACGGTCATAAACAGGTGGTTTTCCCATATTCAATTGTTTTTTACGCTTCAAATCAAGTTCAACAGGTGTTTCAAAACATTCATAAAGACGGCCTGAATTACGTAATTTTTCTGCGCTGAAATTATAACGATCTATTCGATCTGATTGCTTTTCTACTCTGTCCCAATGCAAACCAAGCCAAGCTAAGTCTTCTTTGATAGCATCGGCATATTCCTCAGTGGACCTTATTGGATCTGTATCATCTAACCTAAGAATAAATTCACCACCACTTTTGCGCGCAATTAAATAGTTAAATAACGCAGTACGCAAATTTCCAACATGGATATATCCTGTAGGACTTGGTGCAAAACGTGTTGTTTTCATTATACTCTCTTTTATTGTTTGAAATTTATTAGCCTGAATTACCAAAGACTCCAAGGGGCATAAATTATATTAAAAAAAAATTTAATTTCAGCTTTTAATATTTATTTATTGTCTCGCCATTTATTTACAATCGGATACCGCCTATCTAACCAAAAAGCTTTCAAAGAAAGTCTTGCTCCAGGCGCTGATTGGAAACGTTTATATTCTGAAAGATAAAGTAGTTTTTCTATTTGCTGCACAACACTTCGTTCGTAACCCGCCGCTACACAATCAGCAACAGATGCATCATTATCCATTAACATCTCCAGAATTCCATCAAGTATTTCATAATCTGGCAAACTGTCCGAATCTTTTTGATTATTTCTTAATTCAGCTGTTGGGGGTTTTTCTATTATTTCATCAGGAATAACTACGCCTTTTGAGCCCTTCATCCATGGAAAATAATTTTTATTTCGCCACCTAGAAGTCTCAAATACTCGCACTTTATATAAATCTTTTATGGGATTAAAGCCACCTGCCATATCTCCATAAATTGTAGAATAACCAACCGAAACTTCTGATTTATTACCAGTGGTAAGAAGCATTTCATTAAATTTGTTAGACAAACTCATCAATAATAAACCTCGTAATCTCGATTGAATATTTTCTTCTGTTGTATCTTCATCGAGACCATCAAAAATAGGCTCTAGAGTTTCCAATACTGAATTAAAACTTTCAGATATTGGAATTGTTTGTATCTTAGCTCCTAATAATTTTGCACAATTTGTGGCATCATCTAAACTATTTTTACTCGTATATTTTGAAGGAAGCATTACCAAACGTACATTATCAGAACCCAAAGCGTCACAGGCAATTGCAGCTACAAGGGCAGAGTCAATACCTCCAGACATCCCTAAAAGTGCTTTCTTAAAGCCTGTTTTTTCCATGTAATCTCTTAGAGCTAATACCATTACGTGATAATCTTGCTCCCAATGATCAGGGTATGAGGCTTTTTTACCTTCATCAGCCACCCAGCCATTCTGTGTTCTTTTGAATTTGATCGTTTCAATATTTTCTTCAAATAAGGGCATTTGAAGCGCTAATGCACCATCTGAATTAATGACAAATGAACCTCCATCAAAAACTTGGTCATCTTGCCCGCCAACGAGATTCAAATAAGCCAATGGAAGCCTGTTTTCCACTGCTCTACTTACCATAAGAGATATACGTTTATCAAATTTCCCTCGATAGTAAGGGGACCCATTTGGAGTTATTAAAATTTCTGCTCCAGTTTCTTCCAATGTTTCACAAACATCAGGAAACCAAGCGTCTTCACAGATCGGGGATCCAATCCTAACACCATTTACAACATATGGACCATGAATTTCACCACTATCAAAAACACGCTTTTCATCAAAAACTTTATAATTTGGCAAATGATGTTTAAAAATTTGTGTTAAAATTTTGCCATCCTGTAAAATAGCATACGCATTATATAGTTTATCTGCGTCTTGGAATGGCACGCCAATTCCAATAGTTGGGCCATCAGAACACTCTTTTGCAAATTCAATTAATTTATTTTGAGCATCGTCAATGAAGGCTTTTTTTTGAACTAAATCTTGAGCTTGATAACCTGTTAAAAACATTTCAGGCAAAACCAGCATATCAGCACCTTCTTTACACGCTATATAAAATGCTTCCCTTGCTTTTTTTAAATTACCATCAAAATCACCTACACATGCATTAAGTTGAGCCATAGTAAGCTTAAATTCATCAGTCATCCGTGGTCCTTTGAATATTATTTGTTTATTTATATGTAGCAGAGTTTCCAATCTTTAAAAGTGCACAATTAAAACGATTGCCCCTAGTTTTAGTTGGTTTTAGAGTCTAAGGAGAATTATAATGCTTTGCTACGATAAATAGGGATAACCAATGTCGAGAATCAAAACACTAATAGTTTGCATCACTTTGAAAGCTTTAATGCTTGTGGCCACACCTATTTGGGCTGAAAATGAAATAATATTAAAGCAATATGATGATGGAAGTGTTTACGAAGGTACATTTAAAAATGGTATTCGCAATGGTCTCGCTACTTATACATCACCAAATGGATTTTCATACACAGGTGAGTGGTTGGATGGTGAAATTGAAGGGTATGGTAAAGCCAAATACCCAAACGGATCAATCTATACTGGGCAATTCTTTAAGGGCGAACCAAATGGCAATGGTAAAATTGAATTTACAGATGGTGGCAACTATGAAGGTGAATGGTTCAATGGTAAAATTTTAGGCACTGGAAAAGCCAAATATGCAAATGGATCAATTTATATTGGCGAATTCAAAGATGCCAAGCAACATGGTAAAGGTGTTTTAACAACACTTTTAGGCACAAAATATAGTGGTGATTGGTTGTATGGAAAACAAACTGGAAATGCAGAAATAATATATAAAGATAAAAGTGTTTATTCTGGCAATGTTTTAGACGGCAAACGTTATGGTATAGGTGAAATTAAATATACAAATGGTACATCTTACAAAGGGGAATGGATTAATGGCCAGTTCTCAGGAAACGGCCATTTAAAAAAGATTAACGGTGAAAATTATAAGGGAAATTTTCTTAATGGCGAACGCCATGGTTCAGGTGAAATAAATTATCCAAATGGTGATTTTTATGTTGGAACTTTTAAAGAAAATAAACGTCACGGCAATGGTATCTTCACAAGTAAAAAAGGCCATATAATAGATGGCCAATGGCAAAATGATGTTGTTCAAGGCTTAGCAGAAGCTACTTACTTAGATGGCTCTATATACATTGGTAATTATTTATCAGGTAAGCCTCATGGATTAGGAAAAATAATATATTCAGATGGTGGCAGTTATTCAGGGTCCTGGGTTAATGGTAGAATTGAAGGTGCAGGAAAAGCCTTTTTTGCAGACGGAACATTTTATGAAGGTAATTTTAAAAATGCCAAGCAGCATGGGATGGGCAAAATCATTTATAATGACGGTCATTCCTTTAATGGCCAATGGGTTGATGGCTTAAAGCAAGGCCAGGGCTTAGAAATTCAAGCTGATGGATCAACCTATCAAGGAACATTCATTGCTGGACGCCCACATGGAAAAGGCAAATTAAAATTATTAAACGGATTTGAATATTTTGGCGATTGGATAGACGGTGAAATATCCGGATATGGGCAAATTACTTACAGCAATGGCAATGTTTACGTCGGCAATCTTATACAAGCTCAACCTAATGGTTTGGGTAAGATGACATACATATCGGGAAAGATCTTTAATGGTATATGGGATCTTGGAAAAGAAAAGAAACCTGTGGAATGATTTGATAGAAATTTTATTCACCATTCAACTTGATTTCCAGCCCAATCAAAAAATTTTCCATTATCGCTAAGATTAAGTTCATTAATTACATTTAATATATTTATTGCCGCTTGCTTTGGTTCAACACTTGGGTGTTTGCCTACATATTTTTGAGTAAGTTTTGTTTTAACGGTTCCAGGATGCATGGCGATACATATTGATTGTTTAAACTTGTTTCTAATTTCTAGAGCTGATGTTCTAATTATCTGATTTACAGCTGCTTTTGATGTACGATAGCTAATCCATCCACCTAAATAATTATCACCAATTGAACCAACACGTGCTGTTAGAACTGTTAAAATACCTCTGCGATTTTTAGGTAAGAACTTATGTAAATGTTTTATTAACAAAGCAGGCCCTAGAGTATTTACTTCAAAATGCGCACGAAGGTTCTCTGGCGTCATTTGTAAAATAGTTTTTTCAGGTCCGATTCCGTTTATTTCCAATGCGCCCGTTGTAACAAAAATTAAATCAAATTCTCCATCTAATCTACTCAGAACATTTTTTATACTTTCTTCATTTGTAATATCTAATCCATCAGTTGATCGTGAAATTTCAACAATATCATTAGTGCCATATAATCGATCAATGGCAGCAGGTAGAGATGAACCAATCCCTCCCGATGCCCCAATTATAAGTGCTCTGCAATTTGAATCAAAATTTAGTGTTTTGTGCATAACGATCGAGAAGCTTTTTAATAAGATATATATATAAATAGATTTTTTTTCCCACAAAACCATAAGATCAAAGCGTTTTCTTCTAAAATTAATGTATTAAGGGTTTTAATCTCTATAAAATGAAGTATTATCAAAAAATGGTTAAACAAAAGACAATCTTAATACCTGATGGTAAATTATATAATGCTCTTCTTGCATTATCTGCACTCCTGTTACTTAGTTACCTCTGAGCGTTCTTTTATCTGGGCGCAAAGCTCAGGGGATAGACAACGCGCCAAATAATCTTAAAAGACATATAAATGAATAACTATGGCTATATTAATTTAGACGCTGATTTATAGAAATATACTTAGCATTTAATAGACAGCTTTAGAGACGAGGTACAAAATGACAAAACAAGATCGTGTATTAATATTTGATACAACACTTCGTGATGGTGAACAATCTCCTGGTGCTACCATGAGCCATAATGAAAAATTAGAAATTGCAGGTATGCTCGATGAAATGGGTGTAGATATTATTGAAGCTGGATTTCCAATTGCATCTGAAGGAGATTTCAAAGCCGTATCTGAAATTGCATCAAATACAAAAAACGCGCAAGTTTGTGGCTTATCTAGGGCAATCTACAGAGACATCGATAGATGTTGGGAGGCAGTAAAAAATGGTGTTAATCCTCGTATACATACATTCATAGGAACAAGCCCACAGCATAGGGCTATTCCTAATCTTAGTATGGATGAGATGATAGATCGCATTCATGACACAGTAAGTCACGCCCGAAATCTATGCCCAAATGTTCAATGGTCACCAATGGATGCAACACGAACTGAAGAAGATTATTTATGCCGTACAGTTGAAACCGCGATAAAAGCAGGAGCGAATACAATAAATATTCCCGATACTGTTGGCTATACGGCTCCATCTGAGAGTGCTGATATAATTCGAATGCTTATTGAAAGAGTTCCAGGTGCAGATCAAATTATTTTTGCAACCCATTGTCATAACGACCTTGGCATGGCTACAGCTAATGCACTTGCTGCTGTATCAGGTGGTGCTAGGCAAATTGAATGCACTATCAATGGCTTGGGTGAGCGTGCAGGCAACACCGCCCTAGAAGAAGTAGTGATGGCGTTGAGAGTCCGTAACGATATCATGCCTTACAAAACTATGATTGACTCAACTAAGTTGATGAATATTAGCCGCCGCGTTGCAACTGTGTCTGGTTTTCAGGTCCAATATAACAAAGCAATAGTTGGGAAAAATGCTTTTGCTCATGAAAGTGGAATACACCAAGATGGTATGTTGAAATCTGCAGATACCTTTGAAATTATGCGCCCAGAAGATATAGGATTATCGGAAACAAATTTAGTAATGGGGAAGCATTCTGGACGAGCAGCACTTCGCTCAAAATTAAAGGATCTTGGTTACGATTTAGGTGACAATCAATTAAAAGACGTATTCATAAGGTTCAAAGCTTTGGCTGATCGCAAGAAAGAGGTTTATGATGATGATTTATTGGCATTAGTTTCAGATGAAGAAACGAATGCTGCTAATGACACAATTCAAGTCAAATCACTGCAAGTGACTTGCGGTACAGAAGGGCCACAAACTGCATCCCTAGTTTTAATTATTGATAAAAATGAATATGAACATAAAGCAATTGGTGATGGCCCAGTGGATGCAGTTTTCAAAGCCGTTCAAGCTTTATTCCCCCATCAGGCTCATCTCCAATTGTACCAAGTGCATGCAGTTACTGAAGGTACTGATGCTCAAGCAACTGTTTCTGTAAGAATGGAAGAGAACGGTAAAATAGTAACAGGGCAGTCTGCAGATACAGATACAGTAGTGGCGAGCGCAAAAGCATATGTAAATGCACTAAACAAACTTCTAGTTCGACGAGAAAAAACAGCTCCAAATTAATTTTTTAAGCATATAATAATATTTGATCTGAAATCATATAATTTGTAAGCATTATTTGGCCTAAAGGTCACTCTATAAAGAGAAATCAAAAGTCTATGCTTTCAATATAATCTTTGACTACGTATAATTTGTTATACGAATAATTCAAAATAAGGAATAAAAGCAAATATGTTTGGTTCAATGAGAAATATGTTTACTTCTGATATGGCTATAGATCTGGGAACAGCCAATACATTAGTCTACGTTCAGGGTAAGGGTGTTATATTAAACGAACCATCAGTTGTTGCTTACACAATTAAGAATGGAAAGAAAGAAGTTCTAGCTGTAGGTGAAGATGCTAAATTAATGCTTGGAAGAACGCCTGGCTCTATAGAAGCAATAAGGCCTATGAGAGATGGTGTAATTGCTGACTTCGTGGCAGCTGAAGAGATGATAAAACATTTCATTCGTAAAGCTAATGCAAGATCAAAAATATCTAAACCTAGAATAATTGTTTGTGTTCCGTATGGCGCTACTCCCGTTGAAAAGCGAGCAATCCGCGAGAGCGTATTGAGAGCTGGTGCAAGAAAAGCAGGATTAATTGCAGAACCAATAGCAGCAGCAATTGGCGCCGGAATGCCAATAGCAGACCCTACTGGATCAATGGTAGTGGATATTGGTGGAGGAACAACAGAAGTTGCTGTCTTATCATTAGGTGACATTGTTTATGCGAGATCAGCAAGAGTTGGCGGAGACCAAATGGATGATGCCCTTATAAGTTATTTAAAAAGGCATCAAAATTTATTGGTAGGTGAAGCAACAGCAGAACGCATAAAAAAAGCAATTGGAACAGCTAAAATGCCAGTAGATGGCAAAGGTAAGGCAATAAAGATTCGTGGTCGAGATTTATTAAACGGCGTACCAAAAGAAATTGAAATAACTCAGGCGCAGGTTGCTGATGCCTTATCTGAATCAGTTCAACAGATTGTTGAAGCTGTAATGACAGCATTAGAAAGTACCCCTCCAGATTTAGCAGCAGACATTGTCGATCGTGGGGTCATGCTTACAGGAGGTGGTGCACTATTGGGTAATCTAGATTTAGCATTACGTGAACAAACCGGCTTATCAATTTCTATAGCTGAAGATTGCTTAAATTGTGTGGCTTTAGGAACCGGGAAATCATTAGAATATGAAAAACAGCTTACTCATATTTTAGATTTTGAAGCCTAATTAAACCCCTCTTGGAATAAAAATTGGTAGATAGAAAAAACGAAGATGGAAAATTTATAAGGCCACTAGCCTATGTAGCTATGGCGGTAATTATAATGATATCTTTTTCTTTTTTTTTACTATGGCGAATTGATAATCCACGTGCAGAACTTATAAGAATTTCTGTTATAGATAAAATTGTTCCTAATTTAGACTGGGCAATGACACCTATGACTAAAGCATCTCAAATGGTGCAAAATTTTCAAAGCTATAAACGTCTTTATGATCAAAACCAAGAATTGCGTAATGAATTACAAAAAATGAGATCATGGCGTGAAGCTGCATTGCAACTAGAACAAGAAAATGCACGTTTATTAGATCTAAATAATGTTAAATTAAATCCAAAATTAAATTATATTTCAGGAAAAATATTAGTAGATAGTGGCAGTCTTTTCAGACAATCCGCAATAATAAATTTAGGTACTTTAGACGGAATAGTAGAAGGCTGGGCAGCAATGGATGGGTTAGGCTTGATTGGCCGAATTGCTGGTGTTGGTAAAAATACGTCTCGAGTATTATTTTTGACAGATACATCAAGTAATATCCCAGTTTTGATAAAACCTTCAAATCAGCGTGCAATTCTTTCTGGAGATAATAGCATAGAGCCAAACTTGTTATTTATAGAAAATAATAAACAAATACAGCCAGGGGATAGAATATTAACATCTGGAGATGGTGGAGTTTTCCCTGCTAATTTACTTATTGGCCAAGTGTCACTTAACAGCTCAAACCAGCTTAAAGCCCAGTTATCAGCAAATTTTAGTGGTTTGGAATATTTGAGAGTTATCAGACACTCGCCAAATGCACCAATTAATCAGCCAAGTCGTTTAATTGGCCCTTCATTATCTAAGGCCAATTCCGATGATTAAAACATACAAATCAAGAGTTATATTTAACCAATTTTTATTTTTCTGTATGTTTGCTGTTGGTCATTTTATTTTATTAGCACCAATTTCACTTTTACCTGTAGATATTTTAATTCCCGAAGTTACGCTATTAATAACACTGGCTGTAATAATTCGTAACCCAGATTACATACCTTTTTGGCTTATATTTTTAATATTCTTTTTGAGTGATTTTTTATTAACTAAGCCATTGGGATTAAATACATTTATCGTATTAATTATAACAGAATTTGTTAGAAGAAATCGCCCTGCTTTTATAGAAATGTTATTCTTAAGCGAATGGTTTATGATTTCCATTTTATTATTCTTCGCAAGTCTATCAAAGCAAATCTTACTTATCTTGACATTATCTGAAAGAAGCACTTTTGTAGATATTCTCCAGCAATTGGGATTGGATATATTTATATATCCAATAATTGTAATACTTGTGAGAATTGTATTCCAAGTCAAGAAATCAGAAAAAAGCATTTCATATTCTATAAGGAATAGAACATGAAACTTCCTGTCAAAACTCCAAGACTCTTCAGAAGGCGAGCTTTGTTATTGGCTGGAATGCAGTTAGGAGTAACTGGTACTCTTGCCTGGCGAATGAACCAACTAGGAGTAAAAGAGTCAGACAAGTTCAGATTATTAGCTGAAGAAAACAGAATTAATATTCGCCTACAACCTCCATCAAGAGGTATAATATATGATCGCTCAGGAAATACTTTAGCCCTTAACCGCCAAGTATATACGATTGAGATAATACGGGAACAAGCCACTGATCCTGAAGCAGTATTGAATCGTCTTGCAGAATTAATTCCACTCTCAAAATCACGAATTTCAGAAATCTTAGTTGAGATATCACAAAGACGTGCATTTGTACCAGTAACTGTTGCAACAGGACTTGAATGGGAACACATTGCAGCTGTTTCTGCAAACTCTCCATCATTGCCTGGAATTATACCAAAATTAGGATTAAACAGAAAATATCCAATTGGTGCAGATTTTGCGCATGTTATTGGATACGTTGGACCAGTTAGCGATTATGATTTATCACAAATCGATGATAAAGACCCACTACTGCTCATTCCAAGATTCCAAATTGGCAAAAATGGCATAGAGGCAAAAGTAGAGAAACCACTTAGAGGCCAGGCCGGTTTTAAAACAATAGAAGTTAATTCAGTTGGCCGAGTTATGCGAGTGCTTAAAGACAAAGCAGGATTACCAGGTGTTAATTTACAGCTAACTATTGGGCACGATTTACAAAGATTTGCGACTGAACGAATGCAGGGAGAAAGTTCTGCGGCCGTCGTTATGGACGTTAATAACGGTGATATATTAGCACTAGCATCAGCACCAACATTCGATCCAAATAAGTTTGTGAATGGAATTTCTGTGACTGACTGGGAAGCTTTAAATGATAACAAATATAGACCGCTAGCTAACAAGACAGTTCAAGGCACGTACCCACCAGGTTCAACTTTCAAGATGGTTGTCGCACTTGCCGCATTAACGGATAGCGTAATAAATAAAAATGAGGAAGTTTTTTGCCCTGGCCACAAAGACATAAACGGCCGAAAGTTTCACTGTTGGCGAAAAGGTGGACATGGAAAAGTAACATTAAGAGAAGCACTGCGATATTCTTGTGATGTCTTCTTTTATGATATTGCGATCAGGGTTGGTATAGAGAGAATAACAGAAACTGCAAAGGCACTTGGCCTAGGTGTAAAACATGATTTACCATTACCTGCTGTGCGGTCAGGGTTAATGCCAACTAAAGAATGGAAACAAAAAAATAAAAAACAAGATTGGTTTATTGGTGATACAGCAAATGCAGGGATTGGCCAAGGCTTTGTTCTTGCTTCTCCCCTTCAGCTTGCAACAATGACCGCCAGGTTAGCATCTGGACTAATTGTTCAACCAAGAATGCTAAACATGATTGATAATAAAGCTACTTTTATAAATCACGCTAGCAAATTAGATTTTAAAACTGAACATTTGAATCTTATTAGATCTGGAATGTATGATGTTTCAAACCATCCAAGGGGAACTGCATTTAGTTCTCGATTAGATAAAAAATATAAAATCGCTGGTAAGACTGGTACAAGCCAAGTCAGATTTATCAGTAAAAAAGAACGTGAGACTGGTGTCACAAAGAATGAAGATCTTCCTTGGAACCGCAGAGATCATGCTTTATTTGTTGGATACGCACCATATAAAAACCCACGCTATTCAATATCAGTGATAGTAGAGCATGGTGGTGCAGGATCAAGAAAAGCAGCACCTATCGCACGTGATATAATGGAAAAAGCTCTATCTTTGGGCGAAAATTCTTATGGCCCATTACCAAACCAAATACGATCTAATAAAAATAAAGAACCTGGCAAAAAAGCATGAGTTTCATATCAGAAAAATACCAAGGAATACCTACTGGGTTTCGTAAAATCTTGTATTTTCATTGGCCTATTGCACTATTATTAGCTGCTGTGAGTTGTATTGGTTTTTTGATGCTGTTTTCCGTTGCAGGTGGTAACTTCAATAAATGGGCCGAACCACAAATTATACGTTTCTGCGTTGGTTTTATTGCAATGATTATAATCAGCTTCACACCAATTTCATTTTGGCGGAACGTGTCTATACCAGCATATCTAATAAGTTTAATATTACTTTTTTATGTAGAATATTTTGGCATAACTGGAAAAGGTGCTCAAAGATGGATTGACTTAGGCTTTATAAGACTCCAGCCAAGCGAATTTATGAAAATTTCTTTAGTGATGATTATAGCATTATATTATGATTGGCTTAGTGTTGATAAAGTTTCAAAGTTACGATGGTTATTACCACCCATATTATTAACAGCTCTTCCAATGATATTAGTTCTGAACCAACCTGATTTAGGAACAGCTATCTTATTAGCAAGTGGCGCAGCTGTTGTAATGTTATTAGCAGGAGTAAGTTTGTGGTATTTTATGGCCGGAATAAGCTCGATTTTTGGATTGATTTATGCCGTCATTTTATCTCGAGGCACAGAATTCCAAATATTAAAAAATTATCAATATCAAAGAATTGAAACTTTTCTTGATCCAAGTTCAGACCCTCTTGGTACAGGCTACCATATAACACAGTCAAAAATCGCATTAGGCTCGGGTGGCTATTCTGGTCGCGGTTTTATGCAAGGAACACAAAGTCAGTTAAATTTTCTCCCAGAAAAGCATACTGACTTTATCTTTACAACTTTTGCTGAAGAATTTGGGTTTTTAGGAGGTATAATATTATTATTATTATATCTTCTGATTATTTTTTTCTGCTATTTAACAGCAATGCAAAACCATAATCGGTTTTCTGCACTCTTAACTTTAGGTATTGCGGCAACATTTTTTTTCTACTTTAGTGTAAATATGCTTATGGTTATGGGCTTGGCACCTGTTGTTGGTGTCCCTTTACCGCTTGTCAGTTACGGTGGTTCAGCAATGCTTGTATTGCTTGGCGCTTTTGGCTTAGTTCAAAGTGCACATATACATAGGGCGAGATGATGGTTAATATTTTTTATGCTGGAAATAATGATGAATGGGGTGAATATAAAGTTCACATAAAGAATGCACTTGATGATTTGAATATCAAATATTCAATGACTAGGAACCCAAAAAACCCTTTGGAAATTGACTATATTATTTATGCACCAAACGGACCATTGAAAGATTTCAAGCCATTTAAAAATGTTAAACTAGTGCAAAACTTATGGGCCGGTGTTGAAGTTCCAATATCAAACCAATCATTAACTCAACCATTAGCAAGAATGGTTGAACCAGGATTAACTATAGGCATGGCAGATTATGTAATGGGTCATGTCTTAAGATATCACTTAGGTACAGATAACTTCTATAAAGCAAAGCCAGGAGAATGGCTTGGTGAAAATATTCCCCCCTTATCAAAGAATAGAGCTATTGGAATATTGGGTCTTGGTGAGCTTGGTATGCATTGCGCAAGTAAATTGTCTGAATTTGGATTTAAAGTTTCTGGTTGGAGTAGAACTGAAAAAAAACACCCACAAATACAATGTTTAACTGGTAATATTGGTTTTGAAAAAATCTTAAATAGCTCAGAAATAATCATTTTATTACTTCCAAACACGGAAGAGACTAAAAGAATTATAAACCAAAAAAATATAAATAAAATGTTGGATGGCGTTTCAATTATCAATCCTGGACGCGGCACATTAATTGATGATGAAGCTTTGATTGAAGCGCTAAATTCTGGCAAAATTAATGGTGCTACGTTAGATACATTTGACACAGAACCTTTGCCCAAGAGCCATCCATATTGGTTTCACCCAAATGTATTAGTCACTCCACATATCGCCTCCGCCACTAGAGTTGATAGCGCATGTGAAATAATTGCAGATAATATTAAACGAGGTGAAAATCAGAAACCGTTTAGGTATCTTGTAGATCGATTATCTGGATATTAAATTAATATCGGTGGTTTGTCAGGATCCGTTCCAGGTGCTGACTGTTGTTTTTTATTAATTGGTTTTGGTAAGTCAAACCTAAGTCCAATTTTTGCTAATTTTGCACAAACTTGATTTTCTGCATTTAAAAACATTACATCTAAAATACCAGCTTCAACACCAGAAAATATTAATGTTTCAGAGATTGCATTGGCTATTGAAACTTCTGCATCAATGTTTGCATTTATGAAAACAATCACTGAAGAATGAATATCATTATCGTAAATTACTTCGGCTAAATAAGCTATATCAGCATATCCAACCATGGTGGCTAGCTTAGTGTCTAAAGCTGAAACAACAGCTTCAGGAAGAGTACGTGGTGGCAACACTTCTTTGATTTTAGCTTCTGACAAAATTGGCCCTTTAGAAATGGTTTTTGCCATCCATGAAATAACATTAGGCGGCAAAATAATTGATGATACTGCAACTGAAAGATTTAGCCCAAGACTTATATTTTTTCCCTCTATCAACGATATAATAGTTCTACCTGACAGAGCGACAAATGGAACAATACTATTTGAAAAATCTGCCAATCTATCTTCTTTATCAAAAACTAAAGCTACTTGTTCATTTTCAACCTCAAATAAATCTGGTTTTATTGACTGCCCATCAGACTCTGCTTCTAAAAGCATAAAAAGTTCGCAATCAATTAATCTTTCATAAAATCTGAGCCGTGCATTATCATTGGATTCATTAGCTTCCATCTCCGAAAAAGCAATATCAATTGGGGTCATAAATTAATCCTATCTTAAGAAAAATAAATTACTTTTAGCTAAAAAATATTACAAATAAAGAAAGTCCAAGTAATGCAGCAATGGATATAACCATAGCTCCCGCAGGCCAACTTGCTGCACGAGAACTATCAGGCCCATGACTATGGTTTAATTTACTTACTAGATCACTAAATATAGATTTTGATAATTTATTTATTGATACAAAACATGAAGAAACAATAAATGCAAAATAAACAAAAATTGAGGGAATTAATTTTCGATAAATTACGTCTGAGTCAAGATTTACCGCTCGAATTTCTGGAGGATGCAGTCCACGTCTATAAATTATTGCGAACGCAAGTAGGGCAAATAATAACAATTGTAGCTGCCCTGCTATATGTTCCATAGTATATGGTTGATAATTAACCTCATAGGGTAATATCGAGTATAGAAAATTGGGAAAAACTCCAATAAATATACATAAAAATGCCGTTAACCCCATTGCTAAAAGCATATGAAAAGGTGCTTCTTTTGGGCGCTTACCACTATCATGCGCAAAAAAGGTGAAAAATGGTATTTTAATCCCAGAGTGAGATAAAACACCAGCTGATGCAAATACTAATGCTAACCAAATATAAGTATAATGTTCTTTTGCTACAGCCGATAAAGTAAGTGATTTTGTAATAAAGCCCGAAAATAATGGAAAAGCTGAGATAGATGCAGCACCTATTAAACAAAAGATAGCCGTTTTAGGCATAGTTTTATAAAGTCCTCCTAATTCCGAAGCTTTTGAAGTACCAGTCCGAAACATGACTGCGCCAACTGACATAAACAGCAAAGCTTTATAAAGGATATGTGCAAATGCATGACTTGCTGTACCATTTAATGCAAGCTCTGTCCCTATACCAACTCCAACAACCATAAAACCCAGTTGATTATTCAATGAGTACGCTAGTACTCTTCGTAAATCATTTTCTATCTCAGCAAAAAAGATTGGGAATAGTGCCATTATAGTTCCAATATAAATTAGAATTTCTGTTCCCGCAAAACCACGTGCTAAAGCATATACAGCTAGTTTTGTTGTAAATGCAGACAATATTACTGTTCCAGTAATAGTTGCTGCTGGGTAACTATCTTGCAACCAGTTATGTAACAGAGGAAACGCACATTTCATGCCAAAAGAAAGAAATATCAACCAAGTTGCGATAGAATTAAGTTCCATCTTATCAAACTCAATTGAACCTGTATCATGATAATAAAATGCCACCCCTGCTATAAGAATAACTCCTGAAGCAATCTGAATAATTAAGTAACGCATTCCGGTCCAATAAGAACCTTCAGTTCTGCGTGCCCATATTAAGAAAACAGAGGCTATTGCAGTAGCCTCCCAATAAAAGAATAATGCGATCATATCTCCAGAAAGAGCAGCACCTATTGCAGACCCAGCATATGCAAGTGCAGACACTTGTTGAACTGTATCACGAAGGTGCCAAGCAAATAAATTTCCTAAAAATGCTGCAAGGCAGAAAATTAGAACAAATATACGAGACAAGCTATCAAGCCTCATTAACTCTAAATCAAAGCCAAAGAATGGGATTGTATAAAACTCTCCCATACCCAATGTCCAAACTTGAATAGCTGCAATTACAGGTGCACCTAACAAAGCAATATTACGTATATTGCCTTGGGGCAAAAGCATCACGATGAATGCAGCACCAAAAAATAAGAAAGCAGTTGGAATTTGATGTAAAAAATCAAGCATCATGATCAATCCTTTGAATTTGATCATCAGGGTAAGATTCAGAATCTATAGATTTTTCAAGATAAAAATTTTCTCGGACCTTAACAATTTTTCGCAATAATGTTGCAATAAATATAAGTACTGAAAAAACTATAAACCCATAAAAGGCATAGAACCCCTTATAGCTTTCTATCTCAAAATATGCATGTTTTTCATAAGTCCATTCCAGGCCAAATGATGCGGTACATAATAATATTAATATATAAAATATTTTTTGATTGCTTCCTGGTTTATCAACCCAAGAAATCAATTTACCAAGCTTAGGATAATCTGCTGAGCTGTCTTTTATCTTTTTCATTATTGAATCAGCCTCCTATTTTTGAATTATTGGGGTTAAAAAATCTTGTAAAATACCTGCATAGAAAAACAGAATAATACAACCAACAGCTGTGATTGCTGGTGGCAACCAACATAAAACTGGTGCCTCATTGTATTTTTTCAAAGCAATGTCTGAATTTGAACCAAAAAAAGCTTTTCCTACAATCGGCATCAAATAAGCAACATTTAATAATGAAGATAACATCAGAACAGCAATCATAATGTAATGTTCAGTATTGATTGCGCCCATAATCAATAAAAATTTTGGCCAAGATCCACCCAATGGGGGTAAGCCAATAATAGATAATGCAGCAACGAAAAATGCCAAAAACGTAATTGGCATTGCGCGCCCTAGTCCAGACATTTCAGATATTTCAGTTTTATGATATTTTACATAAATAGATCCTGCACACATAAATAGGGTTATCTTACCCATTGCATGCATAGCAATATGCATACCACCACCTAATGCGCCCATTGAGCTAGCCAACGCCATTCCTAAAGTGATATATGATAGTTGAGATATTGTAGAATACGCTAACCTTTTTTTCAGGTTATCTTGGTACATAGCTACTATTGATGCAGCAATAATTGAATACGCCGCTAACCACATGAGCCATTCAGATGCACCAGTATTAGAAAGAAAATCGATACCAAATATATAGATACCTATTTTCAACATAGTAAACACACCAGCTTTTACAACTGCCACGGCATGTAAAAGAGCTGATACAGGTGTAGGAGCAACCATAGCTGCTGGCAACCATTTGTGGAAAGGCATCAATGCAGCTTTTCCAATTCCAAAAGCATAGAGCGCCAGAAGAATAGGCACTGCCCAATCTGATACTTTATTTTCAAGAATTCCACCTTGTGTAAAATCTAAGGTACCAGTCAAAACATAAGTCCAAATAATCGCAGTTAATTGCAATGCAATCGATGTACCAATTAAAATTGATAAATAAACACGAGCACCTCGTATAGACTCTTTAGTTCCCTTGTGAGCTACAAGAGGATAAGTCGAAACAGTTAAAATTTCATAAAATAGAAATAATGTGAACATATTGGACGCAAAAGCAATTCCAATGACCGATGAAATTGCTATGCAAAAACAAGCAAAGAAGCGGGCATGATGCTTTTCGTTATTACCTCGCATATAGCCAACACCATAAATATGTGTCAGGATCCATAATCCAGATGCTATAATTGCAAATAACAACCCTAATGGTTCAACATTAAAAGCAATATCAATTCCGGGAAATACATTTAACAGACTTGTTGGCTCAGTCACATTATTTCCCACATGAGAAAGTATCAAAATCACGCAAGAAAATGTCAATATTGCGCACAATAGTGTAAAAGTATCTCGTAAGTTATTCGAATTAGAGAAAGCCATATTTCCAGCCATGGCTAGCAAAGGAAATAACATAGCACAGTAAATAAGAGTAATTGTATCAATAGAATAAAATTCCATTATTTCACACCTAAATCTAAAATTGAGCCAGACATACCCATAGATCCATCAAGCAAATTTAGAGCAGCTTGATTAGCAACATCATACAAAAGATCCGTAGAAATCCCAAACCAAATACAAGATCCAGCTAATATCCACATTGGTATCAACATCATTATTGGGGCTTCAGATGATGGTATAGATTTGTCTGCTTCACGTAGAAATAATACTTCAAAAATTCGCCACACATAAATAACCGCTAGAAGTGAGGATAAAACTATACTTAAAGCAACAATTAAAAATAAACTGTTATCAGAACTTCGTTCAAATGCGGCTTGGACTAATAACCATTTTGATAAAAAGCCTGCAGTACCAGGCACGCCTATTAATGATAATCCACCAATTACAATAGCTCCAGAAGTGATTGGCATTTTACGTCCCATTCCAGATATTTGAGTATAAAAAGATCCCCCTGCTTTTAGGACTAGAACACCAGCACCCATAAATAGTAATGCTTTTGCAAAACCATGATTAAACATATGTAGCAAAGAAGCAGTCAAACCTGCTTCACTAAGAATGGCTATTCCCAGTAACATATAGCCCACTTGAGCAATTGAAGAGTATGCTAACATCTTTTTCAAATTTATTTGGAAAACAGCCACGAATGAAGCCGAGAACATCGCTATAATTGCAAGAGGAAGAAAAATAATTTCAAGTGTATTTTTTGCAAATGAAAAATCTGGATGATAAATAGAAAATATAAATCGCATAACGACATATAATGCTGCTTTTGTTGCAGTTGCAGATAAAAATACTGTTACAGCAGAAGGTGCAAATGTATATGCTTTTGGCAACCATAAATGTAATGGGAACATAGCAACTTTAAGTCCCATCCCAACGATTATAAAAGCAAAACCTGATCTTATAGTTCGATTAGCACCTTGATCTGCTATTCTATCTGCCAAATCTGCCATATTTAACGTTCCAGTTGCCATGTAGAGCATACCAAGCCCGATGACAAAAAACGTTGCACCTATTGTTCCCATTATTAAATAATCAAAGGCTGCGGTAAGGGCACGGCGGTCTTTTGATGCTCCCTGTGCTATAAGTACATAAGTGGATAATGATGAAATTTCTAAGAATACAAAAACGTTAAATACATCACCTGTTGCAACCATTCCTAATAAACCTGTAAAACATAGCATCCAACATGCATAAAACAGGCTATGATCCCGGGACCGTATTTCATCATTTATTGAGGTGTATGCAAATGGTAAAACAACTGAACTGATTGTACTAATGAGCATTAAAACAAATGCGTTTGTTGCATCAATTCTATATTCAATACCTAATGGTGGTGCCCAGCCACCAAGAGTGTATGAAATATACCCCCCCTCTCGAACGCTTATTATAAGCAGTACTGATATAATCAATGAAATGACTGATGAAATAAAAGCTAAAGGCCAAGCTAAACTACGGTTTCCAAATAAAACTATTATTGGTGCAGTACAAAAAGGGACAAGAACTTGAAGTAATGGCAAATGATCTATTAAATCTCGTGCTGAATGTTCAGCGATATGCGCAACACTAGCCATTAAAGCATACCCTTTAAATCATCTTTATATTTTTGATTATCTTCACGTGTCATTTTTTGTTCAATTTGCAAAATATCTTCTTCATCAATTGTGTTAAAACTTTCACGTATTCGGACAATCAATGCTAAACCTAATGAAGTCGTTGCAATACCAACAACAATAGCCGTCAAAATCAAAACATGTGGTAATGGGTTAGAGTATAAATTTGATTGCATTGCAGCTTGATCAACATGGTAGTTTGAGTCCATTGGGAAGATAGGTGGCGTACCACCAGTTACTTTACCAATAGATACATAAAACATAAAAACTGAAACTTGAAAAATATTTAAACCTATGATTTTTTTTACTAAATTGGTTTTATCTACAACTATAAAAAGTCCAGTCATCATCAAAATTATAAACAATAGATAATGTATATGACCAGCTAGAAACTCAAATTCAAAAAAATTTCCCATTCACCAGTCCTCATCTGAAATACATGGAGGACGGCCAGCAAAAGCATAATATATTGCGACCATTACCCCAGTAACTGTAACCCCAACACCAAATTCAATTATCAACAATCCCCAATGTTGACCATGTGTTGGATGTAAAGGTGAAAAGGCATCATAATCTAAAAAATCATAACCCAAAATCATTGCAAGAATTCCAGTACCAGCATAAATTAATACACCAAGGGCAGTTAATTTATGAACAATCCATTCTGGAAAAACTTTTTTAGCAGATTCTAAACTAAAAACTATTCCATAAAGTATAAAAGCTACTGACATTATAACCCCAGCTTGGAAACCGCCTCCAGGTGAAAAATCACCGTGAAACTGAACATATAGTGCAAATAGCATTATAGTTCCGACCAAAAGTTTAGTTATTACACGGAGTATCAAATGATGAAAAATCATATTTTATCATCCTCATCTTCACGGCGTCGTCGCAGACCAGATAATAAAAGCAAAACACCAATCCCGGCTGTAAAAACAACTGCAGTTTCACCAAGTGTGTCAAAACCCCGATAGCTTCCTAATATCGCAGTCACTGCATTTGGCACATCAATATCAATTGGTGTGCGTGATATATAATCTGGTCCAACATGAACTTGTGCTGGAGCATCGATTGAACCAAAAGCTGGCATGTCTAATGTGCCATAGATTAAAGCAGCACCAGTTACACATACAACCAATAATGGCACAAAAGCAGTATGCCTTGATCTTTTCATTTTAGGCTTTGTGAGAGCTATAGTACCTAACATCAAAACTGTTGATATACCTGCACCAACTGCTGCTTCAGTAAAAGCCACATCCACAGCATCTAAAGTAACAAATAATAATGCTGATAGTAAACTGAATACACTTGAAAGCATAACGACTGCAAAAAGGCGTTCCATTCTAACAATTGCTAGGGCTGTAAGCACTAACATCGAAAATAAAACTGTATTAGTAAAAGTATCAATCATTTCTTAGCACCAGTTTTTTTCTTTTTTTTGGAAGGCATCTTTACGCCTGAAACTAATGCAGCATTAGCAACAGCATGCGAAGATGTAGGGCCAGTAATAAACAGAAACACACCTATTAAAAATAATTTAAAAGTTATTAGATTGAATCCTGAATGAATACCCATACCTAATAAGATTAAAATAACACCTCCACTATCAGTTACTGAAGCTGCATGTAATCTTGACCAAAAATCAGGTAATCTAAGGGAGCCAAGAGCTCCTATAATAACCATTATGCTACCCAATAAAATCAAAGCCCAGGAAATCAATTGAAGAATATCAGAAAGAAAGTTCACTTTTTCAACTCCCTTTTTATTAAAATATCTCCAATTGCGCGGTAGCGAAAGAATTTAAGAATAGCGATTGTGGCAACAAAATTTATTAAAGCGTACAATAATGCTATATCTAAAAAATCAGGTCGATCACTTAAAAAACCAAGAACCCCAATAAATAGAACAGTATTTGTACCAAAAGAATTAGTTGATAAGACCCTGTCATATAGAGTTGGTCCTTTATATAATCTTATTAATACAAGGATCATTGCTATAAACAATAAAATAAGTGCTACTAAAAAAATAAAATTAGGAATCGCAAGCATCATGATTTCTCAACACCTTCAATTCTAGAAACACGGTCATCCATATCAGCTAGTGCAGCGTGGTCGCTGGATTCATAAACGAGTGCATGCACTAGAAAATGATCTTCTTCAACTTCAACAGAAATAGTTCCAGGAGTTAATGTAATTGAGTTTGCAAAAATAGTTTGCCCCAAATCGCTTTTTTGAGAAAATGGTACGTTAAACATATTCTGATTAATAGTCATAGATGGAGAAAGGATAACTTTTGTAACTGTCCAATTAGATTTCATTATTTCCCATAAAATCCAAATACAATATTTTAAGGTTTCAATTGGTCGTAATTGTACTTTTAGACTATTAAACTCTGAAGCATTTTCCATTCTACGGACCATCCAAACAGCAAAAATAGATGAAGCTAAGCCTAAGCCTAAAGTTAACCCTTTATCTATTCCGGACATTAAATACCAAAGTAGAAATAAAAAAATTGCTGTTAAAACTGAACGTATCAAATGAATCTCTTTCGTTTTTTGGCAATTTAAAGTTTTCCCCAGTTTGAGCAAGTCTCTAAAACTTAATTATACATAAAATCAAAATATTTTTAAAATAATTTAAATAATTCTAGTATGTTTATTTACTTCATCTTGCGAAATTTAAGAGAACATCATAACTGTTGTAAGAAGTTTTAGAAAAGTTATGCTGGACAAACAAATAATGTAAATTAAGATTTTATACTTAATAACAAAAATAAGAATTTTCATATCCCAGATTTAAAATAAATATTTCATAAATCACGAGCTCAAAATGCAAAATAAAATTAGATTAAATAATTTCGATATTTCTAATGATAGCCCCTTAACTATTATTTCTGGACCGTGCCAATTAGAGAGTGCTGATCATTCATTGATAATAGCAGAAACACTCATGAAAGCATGCAATAAATTCAAAGCAAATTTTATATTTAAAGGTAGCTTTGATAAAGCAAACCGCACTTCACTTAACGGAAAACGGGGCTTAGGTATCGACGAAGGTTTACGTGTGTTGCAAGAAGTAAAATCAAATCTTGGATGCTCAACAATTACAGATGTTCATACAGCAGACCAGTGCTCACAAACTGCAGAAGTAGTTGATGTTTTACAAATACCAGCTTTCTTATGTCGCCAAACCGATTTATTATTAGCAGCGGCCCAAACAAACGCGATCTTAAATATAAAAAAAGGTCAGTTTTTGGCACCATGGGATATGCATAATGTTCTAGAAAAAGCCTCTTCAACAGGGAATAATAAGATTATGGCATGCGAAAGAGGAACAAGTTTTGGATACAACTCACTTGTTGCTGACATGCGAGGATTGCCAGAAATGGCTCGAAATGGGACACCTGTTATAATGGATGCTACTCATTCAGTTCAACAGCCAGGAGGAAATGGTGGTTCTTCTGGTGGCCAAAGAGAATTTGCACCTGTAATGGCCAGGTGTGCAGTGAGCCTAGGAATTGCTGGTGTTTTTATTGAATGCCATGAAGATCCAGATAATGCCCCAAGTGATGGACCAAATATGATTCAATTAAGTCGTATGCCAAATTTAATTGAATCTCTTATGGAATTTGATGCATTAGCCAAACAATCCCCAATTCGAATATAAATTAGAGAATATATTCATACTTCCTGTCCTGCTGCCCATCCAGATGACCAAGCCCATTGAAAGTTATAGCCACCTAGCCAGCCGGTGACATCAACAACTTCGCCTATGAAATATAACCCTTTAACAGATTTACATTCCATTGATCGAGCATTCAATTCATCAGTGTTAACTCCACCTAAAGTCACCTCAGCCGTTCGATATCCTTCAGATCCAACAGGCTTAATTTTCCAATCATGTATGGCATCACTTAGTTTTATTAATGATACATCTGATTGATCACCTATATTACCATTTAAATTCGCCAATTCAGTAACAAATTTAGAAACAGCTGAAGGAAGCAGCCCATTTAGTGCATTATGTATTGCTTGCTTACCATTTTTATTGCGTTTAATTTTAAGCGCATCAAGAATACAATTGTCTCTTAGTAAATTTACTGAAATTTCATCCCCTTGTTGCCAATAACTGCTGATTTGTAGAATACTTGGGCCAGATAATCCACGATGCGTAAACAGAAGGCCTTCATCGAAAGAAATCTTATTACAACTCACACTTGCTTGTACTGAAGTCCCTGACATTTCCTTTATTGGAGCTAATTCTTGTTGAGCAAACATCAAAGGAACCAAACCGGGACGAGTTTCAGTTAATGTTAGGCCAAATTGTTCAGCTATCTTATAACCAAAGCTGGTTGCACCCATTTTAGGTATAGACTTACCACCAGTTGCAATAACAAGTGAATCACAATTTATAGAGCTGGTGTTCAACTCAATTTCGAAATTAATAGATCTTTTTATGCTCTTAACATTGGTATTTAGTTCTATTACGACGCCAGCATCTGACATGGCTTGATTTAACATTGCCAAAATATCTTTCGATGAATTATCACAAAACAGCTGACCCAATGTTTTCTCATGATACAAAATGCCACATGACTCTACCCAGTCAATAAAATCCCACTGTGTATACCTAGAAAGGCATGAGGCCATAAATCTTGGGTTTTGAGAAATGAACTTATCGTACTTAATATCAAGGTTAGTAAAATTACACTTTCCGCCTCCCGAAATTCTTATTTTATCACCTGCAGATGCAGCGTGATCAATCAACAACACTTTTCTTCCTCGCCTTGCGGCTTGGATTGCACACATCATACCTGCGGCACCTGCACCAATAATAGTTACATCAAATTTTTTCATATTTTTCACCTAGAAGTATAGAAGGAGCAAAACAAGCCATAATTGCTATTTTTTGACTTGCACGACAGTTAAAGTCCGCGTAATAAGCGCTCACGTTGGGTCGTAGCATAATGGTAATGCACCGCTTTTTGGTAGCGTAGAGTATAGGTTCGAGTCCTATCGACCCAGCCAAAAAATCTAATAATACTAAACTAATCTTAAATATTTTATAAGTCGTTTTCTACTTTAACAATGGCAGCTTCTAAAATATTAAACATCTCATCAATTTGATCTATTGTTATTATTAATGGTGGAGAAAAAACTGCCATATTGATAAGTGGCCGAACTAACAATCCTAGTTCCTCACACGCTTGATCAATTTTCGACCCTAAAGATCTTTCTGCTTCTAAATCCTCTGCTTTACATTCAATACATCCTAACAAACCCATCCCACGTGCATCACCAACAATATCATATTTCATTAAATCTTTGAGACGGCTCTGAAAATGAGGAGATACATTACGTACATTTTCTAAAATGCGTTCATTCTCAAATATTTCAATATTTTTTAATGCAGCTGCACATGAAACAGGGTGGGCAGAATATGTATAACCATTCGTGAAAGCAGAAGGTTCATCTCCTTGGCTTGCTATCTCTAAAATTCGATCTGAAATAATACATGCTCCCAATGGTAAATACCCTGACGTTAATCCCTTTGCACATGTTATCATATCTGGAATAATTTCAAAAACTTCTTCAGATGCAAACCAATGTCCTAATCGACCAAATCCAGTGACAACTTCGTCAGAGATATACAAAATATCATTTTCTCTGCAAATCTCCCAAGTTCTTTTTTGATAGCCTTTTGATGGTACGATTACACCCCCAGAACTTAAAATAGGTTCAGCTATAAAAGCGCCAATTTTATCTGCACCAAGTTCATTAATCATTAACTTCAAATCTTCGACTTTGGCATCACACCATTCCTCTGAACTCAAACCATCAGGTCGAATATATGGATTCACATCTGGCAGGAAATGAACCAGATTTGTTGCAAAATCAAAATGAGATTTATCTCTTTCTTTACCAGTAACCGAATGGGCCAAATAAGTAGATCCGTGGTAACCTTTTTCACGAGCAATTATTATTTTTTTCTCGGGCTGACCTCGTCTATTATTAAAATACTGCATCGTTCTTAATGCAGTATCAACCGCGGTAGAGCCGCCTGTTGTAAAAAAAACATTATTCAAATCACCTGGCGCCATATCTGCTATTTTTTTCGACAAAACAGAAGAAGGTTGTGTAGAATTAGTAAACGGAGAGGTAAAAGGTAATTTGACGACTTGATCTGCGATTGCATCTGCCATTTCTTTACGACCATATCCAATTTGGCTGCACCACATTCCACCAGGACCATCAATATATCGCTTGCCAGCTCCATCCCAAAAATAAATACCATCAGCAGAGTCTACGAACATATTATCGTATCCTCTCCAGCTATCAATTGCTGCCCATGGATGGATTTGATGTAAACGATCCCATTCTTTAAGTGTTTCCAGATCCGGTGAATTAGATGTCGTTAGTGTATCATTCATTTTTAAAACCTTTTTAAAAAATGTTTTGAATTATTATTTCTCACGTTCTGCAAGCTGTTGATCAAGCAAATCACGTTTTTGTTGTCGGAACATAATAAGTGCAGCAATCGCAATACAAACTGCAACAACGAGTATGATAATTGTTGCCAATGCATTGATATCAGGTCTAAGGCCAAGCCGAATACGGGAAAAAATCAAAACTGGTAGTGTATTTGCACCTGGCCCAGATACAAAACTAGCAATGACCAAATCATCAAGTGACAGGGTAAATGCAAGTAACCATCCTGAAATTAATGCTGGTGTAAGGCGGGGAATCGTAATTGAAGTCAAAACCTTAAATGGCTTTGCACCTAAATCAGCTGCTGCTTCTTCTAAAGATTGGCCCATTCCTGTTAAACGTGCTTGAATAGTGACTGCTACATAAGCCATTGAGAACGTGATATGGGCAATAGTAATCGTTGCAAAACCTCGGTTTTCTGGCCACCCAAAAAACTGTTTCAAAGTAATGAACATAACAAGAAGTGAAAGCCCAGTAATTACCTCGGGCATTACCAATGGCGCAACCAACATTCCTCCAAATAAAGTACGACCTCTAAATTTACCAAATCTTACCATCGATAAAGCGGCTAACATACCAAGTATTGTTGCAAAAGTCGCATTCACTAATGCAATCTTTAAACTCATATTAACCGCAGCCCAGACTTCTTCAGATTCAAATAAAACTTTGTACCATCTTGTCGACCAACCACCCCAAACAAGAACTAATTTAGAATAATTAAAAGAATAGATAACCAATAAGATCATTGGAATGTAAAAAAATGCCATTCCAATTGTTACCATTACCGTTAAAAACTTAGAACGCTTCCCATACATAATTCAATTACCCTCTGCAGCTTTACCTTGGTAATGCTGAAATATAATAATTGGGAAAACGAGCAGAAAAAGCATCGCAATTGCTACAGCTGACGCGACAGGCCAGTCAGTATTACGCGAGAATTCATTGAACAAAACTCGGCCAATCATTTGCACATTACCACCTCCTAAGAGATCTGGAATTACATACTCACCAGATGCGGGTATGAAAACTAGTAATGACCCAGCGATTACACCAGGCATTGTAAGGGGTAGCGTTACTTTGAAAAAAGTATTTGTTGGTTTTGAGCCAAGATCAGCAGCAGCTTCGTTTAAACTTCCATCAAGTTTTTCCATATTTGCATAAAGCGGCAAAATCATAAATGGAAGATATGTATAAACAATTCCAACATAGACAGCAAATTCAGAGTACAGCATCTGTATAGGTTCATTAATAACCCCAAGAGATATTAATAAACTATTAATTGTGCCCTGGTCTGCAAGAAGACCCATCCAAGCATAAACCCGTAACAGAAACGAAGTCCAAAAAGGTAAAATTACCATAAAAAGAAGGATTGGTTTAGCTACAGGACCTGAACGAACTATTCCATATGCAATTGGATACCCTAATAAAAGACTAATTACTGTGGCCGTTGAGGCAATTTTTACAGAATTGAGATATGTATCAATATAAAGACTATCATTAATTATGTAGAGGAAGTTATCAAATACAATTCGTATCGTCACTATTCCACCATCAGCCCACTCCACCATACTCGTGAATGGTGGGCTTGCAATTTTCATTTCAGCTAGACTAATTTTTGCAACAATAAAAAATGGAAATAAGAAAAACATTAACAACCAAACAAATGGTATAATTATAACTATACTTCGCCAATTCTCTTGAAGACGCCGTAAAGTTCTATCTATAATAGAAACTCGTTTTTCAACTTTAATATTGGTGTTATTTTTTATTCCAATATTCATGATGTAAGCAACATCGCACTCTCAGGTTCCCAATTTAAGTACACCATGTCTTCCCAAGTTATTCCACGGGCGCGAGACATTGGTCTACTTTGGTTTGGGGCTGATACATCAATAATTTGTCCATTTTCTAATCGAACTTTGTAAATTGACGTTTCACCTAAATACCCAATTTCTTCTACAATTCCTTTTATTTGGTTCGGTCCTAAATCTTTGGGTTTAATTTTACTTAAATAAATTTTTTCAGGTCGAAGTCCTAACCATATTTTTTCTCCTTCTGCTATTGATTGGCCATAATTTATAAATACCTCACCAACATCAGTAGAAACTGTCAAATGTCCTACTTTGCTATTCTTTACTTTTCCTTCAAAAATATTTGCTGAACCAATAAAATCTGCAACAAAACGAGATTCAGGGAATTCATAAATTTCTGTGGGAGTCCCAATTTGTTTAAATTTACCCATGTCCATAACTGCCATTCTTGAGGATAGTGTCATTGCCTCTTCCTGGTCATGCGTAACCACAATAAATGTAACACCAACCTGCTCTTGAATGTTAGCAAGTTCGAACTGGGTTTGTTTTCGTAACTTCTTATCAAGTGCTGCTAATGGTTCATCTAATAAAAGTAGTTTTGGTTTCTTAACCAATGCTCTTGCTAAAGCAACTCGTTGTCTTTGTCCTCCAGAAAGCTGCTGGGGTCTTCGTTTTATATAGTCTTCAAGTTCAACTAATTTTAAAATATCATTTACTCGATCACTTATCTCAGCTTTAGGAATTTTATCTTGCTGAAGACCAAAAGCGATATTTTCACCAACTGTCATATGAGGAAATAATGCATAGCTTTGAAACATCATATTTGTTGGTCGTTCATATGCAGGAACCTGAGACATATCTATACCATCTATGCTTATTGATCCTGATTCTGGAAACTCAAAACCAGCAAGCATTCTTAACAACGTAGATTTGCCACAGCCAGACCCACCAAGAAGGCAGAATAGCTCCCCCTGGTATATATCCAGATCGATATTATCTACTGCAGTAATTGCACCAAATTTTTTTGTTAGACCCCTAATTTGCACAAATGGTTTTTCTTTTTTACCATTTTGAGAAATTGCGTTGTCTAATATTAAATCATCTTCCAATTCAAACTCACTATATTCTAGAGGTGCATAAATAAACGGCGGTAATTACACTACCGCCGTTTTAAAATTTAGATTAATTACCTGCTACAAAATTAGTCCAAGTTCTAGTTTGAAGCTTTTTGATTTTTGGTGGCAATATCGCTGTTGTATACATCTGGTCTACTTGATCAGATGTTGGGAACGCTGCTGGACTTGAGGTTACTTCTTCATCCACGAGTGCTTTACCAGCAAGGTTTGCTGTCGCATACCAAGTATAATTACTATCTGCAGCTGCAACTTCAGGCCGCATCATGTAATTTAAGAAAAGATGTGCATCATCTTTGTTGCTCGCATCAGCAGGAATAACCCATCCATCAATCCATAACTGTGATTTTCCTTGCCCCTCAGGTAGAGAAAAATCTAAGACAACTCCAGTATCTGCTTCAGCAGCTCCAGACATGGCAAGTAATCCATCAGGGCCCCATGTTACTGATACACAGAATTCTTTTTGTGGCATTTGTTGATAAGCATAGTTGTCAAATGTTTTTATGTGAGGACGTACCTCAGCAAGCATTTCACCAACAGCCGCATAATCATCACGGTTAGTTGAGTTTGGATCAAGACCCATGTGCGCTAAAGCCATAGGAATAATATCACCGGGTGAATCAAGAAAAGAAACCCCACACTTAGATAATTCTTTCATATGGACTGGATCAAAAATCATATCCATTGAACCTATTGGGGCATCAGGATAAGTGGCTTTTACTAACTCTTCATTATAAGTAACGCCGTGCGTACCCCACATGTAAGGGATAAAATGTTTATTACCAGGATCCCATAAGTTGGCTAACTGGCCCATTATTGCAGGGTCAACATTTTTAAGCTGGTCTAACTTTGAAATATCAAGTGGCGAAATAATTCCCGCTTGAATCAATCGAGCGGTCATACCACCAGAATGGCTGACGACATCATAACCACTACTACCTGCAAGTAATTTTGCATCAATTGCTTCTGCAGAGTCATACGCATCATAAACTACCTTGATACCATATTCTTCTTCAAAATTAGAAATTGTATCTTCTGCAATGTATTCACCCCAGTTTGTTACGTTTAGAACACGTTCTTGCGCAGAAATAGAACTGGCAACTAATGAGCCAACTGCGACTGAACATGCTAAGCTTAATATTTTACTTGTTATTTTCATGATGAGTATCTTTCCCCTTTTGTATAAATTTTATTTATATTTTACGCTTGGACCTTCTAGAATTAACAGAATTATCACGTTTAATTTATCTAAAAATTAAAAATTATTTCACTTTAATTCCAGATTATTTTAATTGTGTTTTTCTTCCTATAACGAGGCTATTCCAAACAAAGCTTTAGAGTCAAGTTGACTGATATATCAAATAGTTTACCAATAGTATTGTTGTTCCAAATATAAAAAACATTATGAATATATTTTTGCATGAAAAAAATTTAGAGTATTAATATTAAGGCTAAAAAATGGATAATGCTAAAAATTTAAAATTCCCACCAAAAGGATGGGATCGTTCAGGATTGCCAGGCTGGACATATCACAGTTCAGCACTTTTAGATTTAGAAATAGAAATTTTTAAAACACATTGGCAAGTTGCATGTCACATTTCGGATATTCCTAATATAGGTGATTTTAAAACATTTGACCTATGCGGCGAACGAGCAATAATATTGAGGGATACGAACTTTGAGATAAAAGCATTTCACAATATTTGCAGGCATCGTGGCTCAAGGTTGGTAACCAATGATCAGGGTACATGTAAAAATGCTTTAATTTGTCCTTTTCATGGGTGGGTTTACAATCTCGATGGTACATTACGGGGAGCATCTCAACCAAAATCTTTTCCACCATTAGATAAAAATCAGTTTTCCTTGCGTCCTGTTGAATACGAAATTTGGCATGGTTTTGTATTTGTTCGTTTCAAAAAAGGTCCTCAACCATCCGTGAAAGAGTTATTGAATAAATATGAAAGAGAAGCATCAGGTTATAAGATGTCTGAACAAATACCCACAGATGGGTTTTGGACCGAAACTTCACCAGTTAACTGGAAATCAATTCGTGATGTTGATAATGAAGGGTATCATGTGGCTATGGCTCATCCAGCATTACAAGATCTCTACGGCTCAAATTATTACGGTGACTCTTATGAAGACGGTGTATCTCGTTCTGAAGGAAAGTTTACAGCATCCAAAGGCCGTCATTGGGGTGTGCGTAATTATAAGAAATTCTCAAAGCCACATAAAGACCTGCCGATGGAATCTAATCAAACTTGGGTATATTATGGCATTTTCCCAAATTCTGTTATCGCCATTACACCAGAAACTTCATTATTTTATCAAGAATTCCCTGTTTCAACAGACGAATCCATTATACGAAGTGCAACTTACAGATACCCTAATGAGGATAGGCAACAGAAAGCTGCTCGATATTTAGCAAGCCGAATTGATCGTGAAACTGTTGTTGAAGATAAACAACTGACTATTTGGTCAAATGAATCTATGCTATCAGATGCTTTTGATGGGTTTTATCTTTCAGACCTAGAGTATGGCGTTAAAACATATCACGATCATTTGCGGGCAATACTTCCTATTTATAATATTACGGAAACACCTAAAGAGAGTGAAATTAAAGAATTAAATTCATCTTTGATTAAATCAAAGAGATAATGAAACCTAATTCAAACGAACTAAAGATACAAAAAACACTTCTTAATTACAAAGTAGGGATTTCTGGGTCAGGCTATATAAGGTATGGCGCTGCAATGTACTTTTATAATCTGGGTATTTTATCAGATGAAATGCTTGAAATTTATAGAAGATGTTGCAAGTTTGATAATGAAGATCCAATAGATTTGGCTAGGTTTGAGCAAATATCAAATTTGAAAATTAATTTATGAAAATAATATTGCAATGACTTCAAAACCATTAAATCCTGATGTAGTCGTAATAGGGTCTGGCGTCTCAGGTCTATCAACAGCTAAATCATTAAAGGATATTGGTTATTCTGTGATTGTATTAGAAGCCGCATCCCATATTGGTGGTAGATGTGTAACAGACAATTCTATATTTGATATTCCTTTTGATCTCGGTGGATCATGGTTACATTCAGCAGATATAAATCCATTAGCCCGAATTGCTGAGCAGAAGAACTTTAAATTACATAAAAAAAACTGGTCAAATACTTGGGTGCATTCAAATGGTGTAAATCTTACTTCAAAACAAATAAGAGAATATATTCAATACATCGAAAAGATGTGGCAAAATATTAAAAATATTGACGCAAGTAAAAAAGATTTATCAGTTGAAAAATTACTTCCAAAATCAAAATGGAAAGGTATTGCTAAAAATCAAATTGCTCAAATGTTGGCTGCTGATCCAGAAGTGTGTTCAGCACTTGATGTATTTCATTTCACAAATTCAAAAGGCGATTGGTTAGTGGAAAATGGATTAGGTGCTTTTATAAAACATCTTTTTAATGATATTGAAGTAGTTACTGATTGTCCTGCCACAAAAATTGATTATTCGTCCAATGGTGTAAGAGTTGAAACGCCAGAAGGTATTATTAATTCAAAGTATGCAGTTTTAACCGTATCTACGGGCGTTCTTGCTAATGAAAAAATAAAATTCTTTCCAGAATTACCAATAAGAAAAAAAGAGGCAATTAATAACTTACCCATAGGATTATTAAATAAAATTGGATTTGAATTTGATTTAAGTTGGCAAGAAGCTCATCAAGGTCAGACTGCTGATTATCTTGTTGGAGATCGTGATTTCTGTTCCATAGAATTTGGTTTCTATGACAGTAATATTGCTGTTGGTTTTGTGGGCGGTCGCTTTGCTGAAGAATTGGAAATAGATGGTTTAGGTTCAGCAACTAATTTTTGCTGTGATGCTTTAAAAGCGATTTTTGGAAATAAGATTGTAAAATTTATTAATAAAACGACAGAAACTGCTTGGAAAAGCAATACTAATTCATATGGTTCATATAGCTATGCATTGCCTGGAGGTTTTGAGGCACGGGAGATTTTGGCAGAAACATTAAATGATCGACTTTTTTTTGCAGGTGAAGCAACAATGTCAAATTCACAAGCTACAGTTCATGGCGCATTTCTAAGTGGTATTAAAGTTGCTGAAAAAATCTTAGCAATCGATACTGCAAATTAAATCTTAATTATAAATAAAAGAGGATAAAATGGAAAAATTAAAACCAATTGCGAAAGAAGATAGGCGTGTTGTTAATGTTAAGAATGCAAATTATACCCCCTTCATAAGTGACGGCATTGAAGACGGTTTTGTTTTACAACTAGGTGATAGTAAGCCTATTGGAAGCGGTTTTCATATTTATCGTATGAAGCCAGGTCAAACTACGGTTGCACATAAACATCAAAGTGACGAAGAATTTTACATTATTGAAGGTGATTTAATAGACCATGATGGCACTAAATATGGTCCTGGTGATTTAGTTTGGCTTCGCAAAGGAACAGAACATACTTCATACTCCCCAAATGGTTGTTTGATTGTTGTGTATTTAGTTTGAAAACTCAAATTTAAATTTTAATTAAATTCTTTGGTAATCGTTTTTTGAATATGAATATGCTAATAATAAAAACACATAGCTCCGAAACCGGTAGTGCATAAAATGCTGACATAAAACCAAATAAATTCCAGAAGAGTAGTATTAACATAATTGGGAAAATAATTGAGCGCGCAAGTGCAATTAGAGCTGACTCCTTTGCACATTGCATACCAGTAAAATAGCTTATGAGTGCTATATTAACGGCCGCAAAAATTAACATTGGCCATACAATCGAAACAATTGAAATGGACATATTTAATATATCTTCCTCACCTTTAGGCAAAAAGATACCTACCATTTCTTCACTATAAATTAATAATAAAAGTATTACAAAAGTTGCAATAATGAAATTTGTAGCAACACCCATCTTAAAAAAAGCAAAAATTCTACGTGGTTTTTTTGCTCCAAAGTTCACGCTAATTAATGGAGATATTCCATCCCCAATGCCATAAAAAATTAGCAAAGAGAAATACATCAAATAGTCAACAACGGTAAAAGCAGCGACACCCATTGACCCAACATTAATGATAAGCATCCAATTAAATACCAAAACTATAAATCCAGCAGAAGTTTCAGTCAGAAATTCTGAAAACCCATTAAAAGCAGCACGTGGAATTTCATGCCAAGATCCAGTCGGTTGGATGAATTTTATTGACCCAATTTGCCACAAGAAATGTGGAAAAACTACAATCATTCCAGTAACAAAAGCAAGTCCAGTGGCGAGAGCTGCACCACTAAGGCCTAAATCTAAATGCGCCACAAAAATATAGTCGAGCAAGATATTTGCAAATGTTGTACTTAATAAACCCCAAAAAGCATATATAGGCCTTCCATCTATCCGTAAAAAAAAATTCATTAATACTGCAAAGCCAAATATTGGATAAAACCAAGCAATGCTCATCAAGTATTCTACACACATTGGCACTGTTTCATTTCTTGCACCAAGAGCATTAGATATAAACTGAGGAAAAAAAATTGTAACCAATGATAGAAATATCATTGCTAAAGTTAATATTATAGCCGTTTTAGAAAAAATATCGCAAGCGTTTTTAGGCTTTCCCTCACCTAAATATTTACCAGCAATTACTGATGATCCACTTGCAAACATTAATATTATGCCCCAAACAATAGTAATGAATGGCATTATAAGATTCACAGAGGCAAGTGGTATTGCACCAACGAAATTACCAATAAAAATTCCATCGATTACAATTGCCGATGAGATTGCAATCATCCCAAATACAGATGGAAATGCAAAGCGAAAGAACTCACGAATTGGACTTTCATTAATCATTTTATAGTTTGACGTATGTTTGTTCAAAAAAATCTCACTTTGGTCTTTGATTTTATTTTTTACGAATAAACAATAATCAAATACATTTAGATATTAATGCTCTAAGAAATTTAAGCAATTCATTCAGGATAATGTAAAGTTTTAACTTCCTGAAAATCCTCTATGCCTATTATACCACCTTCTCTACCATTGCCAGATTGTTTATACCCACCAAACGGTGAACCATAGTTAAATCCACCTCCATTGATATGCACCATACCAACCCGCAGTTTCTGCGCAACTCGTTCAGCTCGGTTAAGATCACCAGACTGTACATAAGCTGCTAGGCCATATGGTGTATCATTTGCAATCTCAATCGCTTCTTCTTCGCTGTCAAAGGGAATAATTGTTAAGACAGGACCAAATATTTCTTCTTGAGCAATTGCCATTTTATTATTGGCATCAGCAAAAATAGTTGGCCGAACCCAATACCCTTCATCAAAGCCATCAGGTTTTCCCAATCCACCAACTAATAATTTAGCGCCTTCTTTAATCCCTTTTTCAATCATTGCCTGCACTCGACCAAATTGAATATCACTTACTAAGGGTCCAAGATGATTACCTTCTTGAGCTGGATCACCGACTTTCACAGCTTCACCTACTCGTTTTGCTATTTTTAGAACTTCTTTATAACAACTTCTTTCAACAAGAAGCCGTGTTGGTGCATCACAAGATTGACCTGTATTTATATAACATTCTTCAATTGAACCTGAGATGCGCTCTTCAAGATCACAATCGGCAAAAACTATATTAGGTGATTTACCACCAAGTTCTAATGCAACACGTTTAATACTATTAGCAGAATCCTTAGAGACTGATGAGCCTGCACGCGTGGAACCGGTAAATGACATCATTCCTATATCAGGATGTTTTGATAGCGTTGCACCTGCTAATGGTCCATCCCCTTGTATCATATTAAAAACTCCAGGAGGAAATCCAGCATCATGTATCATCTCGGAATACATTACTGATGAGAGTGGAGTGAATTCAGATGGTTTTAATATGCATGTACATCCTGCAGCCAAAGCTGGAAGAGCTTTTAAAGCAATCTGGTTTACAGGCCAATTCCAGGGCGTAATTAAACCACAAATACCTACAGGTTCACGTACTTGTACATCCCCATTAGAAAGTTTTTCACGTTCTTGTTGATTTATTAATGCCTCAATATATCCTTCCAAATGCCCAACGGCAGCATCTGCCTGTAATTCCAAGGACATTGTCATTGGAGCACCCATTTCCAAAGAAATAACTTTTGCTAATTCTGGTAATCTTTTTTTTGAAATTTCTAGCAAAGCCTTTAGTAATTTTAAACGTTCTTCTTTTGAGGTTTGGGAAAAGCTCGAGAAGGCTGATTTAGCTGCCGCAACTGCAAGGTTTACATCTAATTCATTTGCTAGAATTATTTCACCTATGCTATCTTCATTAGCGGGGTTAATCACATTCATTTTTGTTTTTGAGAGCGGCACAACCCATTCACCGTTAATATAATATTTATCTAAATTTGACATTTTTTATCCTTTTATTTTAAATTATTTTATCAATAATAAATGGTGTATAAATTTTGATAAATGTACTCTTTCTCAAGATAATAGAAAAACCAATTCAATCGGATCCATCACTTTTTTGCTCATTAATACATAAAAATAATAATTAAAGCATTTTGAGAAAGTAGTCAAAATATTGACTGATACATCCAGAAATGGAAAACTATAATAACCATTAAATTACATAACATGATAGGATAAATTATTGCCCCGAGATCCAAGATTTAATATTTTATTTGAACCGTTAAAGATTGGTCCAGTAACTACAAAAAATCGATTCTACCAAGTCCCACATTGTACAGGAAGTGGTTGGCACAAACCCCGCACATTAGCTGGTTTACGCGAGGTAAAAGCAGAGGGTGGTTGGGGTGTTGTTAATACTGAATATTGTTCCATTCATCCTTCAAGTGATGACGCACCCCACCCAAGTGCATCTCTATGGGATAAAGGAGATATTAAATCTCATGCTTTAATGACAGAAAAAGTACATGCTCACGGTGCTCTTGCAGGAGTGGAACTTGTTATTGGTGGCTCACAAATGGCAAATCTTGGAACAAGAGAAGTTGCTCTTGCTCCTTCTAGCCTTATGAACACGAGTGGAAATCCATTTCAAACACGAGCTATGGATAAATCAGATATACGCAATGTTCGAATGTGGCATCGAAAGGCAGCATTGCGCGCCAAAGAAGCAGGTTTTGATATCGTATATGTATACGCTACACATGGATATTTAATATCACAGTTTTTATCGCCCACAACTAATAAAAGAATAGATGAATACGGTGGGAACCTTGCTAATCGAATGCGATTCATGCATGAAATTATTGAAGATACAAAAGAAGCTGTTGGTGATAAAATGGCAGTCGCTGTCAGATTTTCTGCAGAAACGAACGCCCATATTCCTGGCGGTGACGGTAACCCCATTCCTGGAGAAACAGAAGAAATTCTTGGCTCACTTGGCGAATTGCCCGACCTTTGGGACATAAATATAAATGATTATTCTCTTGAAATGGGCTTATCACGTTTCACTAAAGAAGCCGCATTAACACCTTATGTTAAGGGGATTAAAAAACTTACATCCAAGCCTGTTGTCACAGTCGGTCGCTTTACATCACCTGATACAATGTTAGCGCAAATTAAAGATGGAATAGTTGATTTGATAGGTGCAGCTCGTCCATCAATTGCTGACCCCTTTCTTCCAAAAAAAATAGAAGAAGGTAGATTTGAAGATATTCGCGAGTGTATTGGTTGCAACATATGCTATGTGGGTGATGGTAAAGGTGTGCCAATTAGGTGCACCCAAAATCCAACCATGAGTGAAGAATGGAGAAGTGGTTGGCATCCAGAAAGAATTAATAAAAAGACCAATGACTCAAGCGTTCTTATCATTGGAGCTGGACCAACTGGCTTAGAGGCTGCACATGCCTTGGGTAAGCGTGGCTATAAAGTACTGCTTGCAGAAGCAACAAGAAAATTAGGTGGACGAGTAAGTTTAGAGTCAAAACTTCCTGGCCTATCTCAATGGGCACGAGTTCGTGACTATCGATTGGAACAAATTAAAAAACTTTCAAACATAGAAGTTTTCCGCGAAAGTAGAATGACACATGAGCAAATACTTGAAGTAGGTGCCGATCACATAGCAATAGCAACGGGATCACATTGGCGCCGAGATGGTTTTAGTAGCACCCACTTAAATGGAATTGATGAGTTAAGCCATTCAAGAAATTTGTTTACACCCGATGATATCATGGAGGGAAATTTACCCGATGGTCCAACTATAATATATGATGATGATAACTATTATATGGGCTCTGTAATAGCGGAAAAAATAAAAGCTTTAGGTCTACCAACAACATTAGTTACACCTCAGGACATGGTTTCTAGTTGGGGCGCATACACAACAGATAGATGGAGATCACAATCAAACCTTATGAAGCTAGGTGTAAATATTATCTGTGCAAAAAGTTTAAAAAGATTTGATGGGAAAGAAGCACAATTTGAATGCATTTACACGAATTCAAGATCCATGTTATCAGCAACATCAATTGTTTTAGTTACATCAAGAAAGCCAAATGATGAACTTTATAATAGTTTATTGAACCGTAATGAAAATTTATCAGCTACATCATACAAATCTTTAAAGAAGATAGGGGATTGTGATGCACCAGCAATTATTGCTGCCGCTATTTATGCAGGACATAAATATGCTCGTGAACTAGAGGAAAAAATTGATTATGATAACCCTTTCAAACATGATCGCGTGTTTTTTGAAGATTATTAAATCTTTCTAACATTAATTATATGCCTCAACGGTGTTTGAAATATTTCTAAAGATTATTTTATATTGTGATTAGGTAATAGAAAACAAAGAAAACCCACATTTAATAAGATTTAAATGTGGGCAAATATAATGATTTACATTTAACGATTCATACGATTTTCAATAAGTTTTTCTACAACTTCTGGCTCAGCTAAAGTAGATATATCACCTAATGAATCATAATCATTCTCAGCAACTTTCCTCAATATCCTTCTCATTATTTTACCTGATCTAGTTTTAGGCAAACCAGGTGCCCATTGAATAAAATCAGGACTAGCAATTGGCCCTATTTGCTGGCGAACCCATCCCCTTAAAGCAGCTCGAAGTTCTTCAGAGTATTCTGCACTCGCATTGAGTGTCACATAGCAATAAATACCTTGGCCTTTAACATCATGTGGGTATCCAACTACAGCAGCTTCAGCAACATCTTTATGTGCAACCAAAGCACTTTCAATTTCTGCAGTTCCCATTCTGTGTCCAGATACATTTAAAACATCATCCACCCGACCAGTAATCCAATAATAACCATCTTCATCACGTTTACAGCCGTCTTCAGTGAAATAGTAACCCTTATAGGCTTCAAAATAAGTTTTAACAAAGCGATCATGATCACCATAAACTGTTCTCATTTGAGATGGCCAACTTTCTTTAATAGCAAGAACGCCTTCACATGCTCCTTCAATTTCTTGACCAGTTTGTGGATCCAAAATTACTGGCTGTACACCAAAAAATGGAGTTGTAGCAGAGCCTGGTTTTGTTGTTGTGGCTCCAGGAAGTGGCGTCATCATATGACCACCAGTTTCTGTTTGCCACCAAGTGTCGACAATCGGTACAACACCCTTTCCAACAACCTCATTATACCAATTCCAGGCTTCAGGATTTATAGGCTCACCAACCGTTCCAAGTACACGCAAATCAGACAGATTATGTTTTGAAACTAAATCATTTCCTAAACCCATTAAAGCTCGTATTGCTGTTGGAGCTGTATAAAACTGGTTAACTTTATGTTTTTCACAAACAGCCCAAAAACGTGATGCATCCGGATATGTTGGAGTACCTTCAAACATTAAAGTAGTAGCCCCATTAGCCAGCGGGCCATATACTATATAAGAGTGACCAGTTATCCATCCTACATCAGCAGTACACCAATACGTATCTCCTTCTTGGTAATCAAAAGTATATTGGTGTGTCATTGATGCATATACTAGATATCCTGCAGAAGAATGTACTACACCTTTAGGTTTTCCAGTAGAGCCTGAAGTGTAGAGGATAAATAAAGGGTCTTCAGCATTCATCTTCTCAACTGGACAATCATTTGATGCAGCCGAAACAAGTGTACCATAATCATAATCACGATTTTCTTTATATGGTGTACTATTTCCAGTTCTCGCAACCACCAAAGTTTTTACATCACCGGATATTTCTAAAGCAGCATCTACATTTTTCTTTAATGGTATATTTTTTCCCCCACGCGGGCCTTCATCTGCGGTTACAACCAAAGAAGCTTTACAATCAGATATTCTTGAGGCTAAGGCATCTGGCGAAAAACCACCAAAAACTATAGAGTGAATTGCTCCAATTCTAGCACATGCTAACATGGCATATGCAGCTTCTGGTATCATTGGCATATACAAAACAACACGATCACCTTTTCCAACACCAAGTGATTTATAGACGTTTGCTAATCTAGAAACATGATCATGTAATTGATTGTAAGTTATGTGCTTATCTACACTTGGATCATCAGACTCCCATATTATTGCCGTCTGGTTTCCTCTTTTTGCGAGATGACGATCAACACAGTTTTCACATATATTCAACTCGCCGTCTTCATACCACTTAATTGAAATGTTTGGATATTCAAACGAAGTATTTTTCACTTTAGTAAAAGGAGTTATCCAATCAATGCGTTTTCCGTGTTCAGCCCAAAATGTATCTGGATTAGAGACAGATGCCGCATACATACTATCGTACTTTTCTTTATTAGCGTGAGCTTTTTCTGCTAACTTGGAGGATGGTGGAAATACTTTGTCGCTCATTTTCTTCCCTTTTAAAGTTAAAAAACTATACCTATGTTATATATTATTTTTTAAATTGCCAAATAATCATGGCGAAGTTTTTCATTATCTAAAACCTCTTTTGCAGTACCAGAAAACACCACACCACCAGTATCAAGAATAACTGCACGATCCGCCAGTTTTAAAGCTGCAACGGCATTTTGCTCCACAATAATAGTTGTTATACCTTGTTCACGAATTAGCCTTAAAGTTTTTTCTATCTCTTGAACAATAACAGGCGCCAAACCTTCATATGGCTCATCTAGTAGTAACAATTTAATATTTCTTGCAAGTGCTCGCCCAATTGCAAGCATTTGTTGTTCCCCACCAGATAGTGTTGTTCCTTCTTGTTTGCGGCGTTCACCTAAACGTGGGAATAATTCATAAATTCTGTCTAATGACCAGCCAATAGGTTTTTCTATTTGAGCTAATTGTAAATTTTCCTCAACAGTCAATCCTTGAATAATTCGTCGATCTTCTGGGACTAAAGCTATGCCTGCTTGAGCTGCTTCCCAAGCTTGCATTTTGTGCAATGGTTGATGATCTAACCATATCTCACCTTTATGAATAGTAGGGTCATCAAGGCGAGCTATTGCCCTTAATGTAGATGTCTTACCAGCACCGTTTCGCCCTAAAAGAGCTAAAATTTCTCCCTCATGAACATTTAAGGAAATACCTTGAACAATATAACTTTCCCCATAATAAGCATGAATATCATGTGCTGAGAAATATATTGGCCTTGAAGCTTCTGTATTATCTGGTGTGTTAATCATCTCTCATATTGCCTTCTACTTGAGCCTCGCCAAGATATGCTTCTTTTACCTTTGGATGGCCTTTTATCTTTTCTGGAATGTCCTCAACAATTACAGTACCTTGAGCAAGTACTGATATTTTTTGAGCCAATGAAAAAACCACACCCATATCGTGCTCAATGATAGCCATGGTAATTTTTAATTTTTTTTGAATACTTTTTAATAATTCAATAGTGCTTTCAGTATCCGCTCTTGCCATGCCTGCTGTTGGTTCATCCAACAATAATAATTTTGGATTTTGGGATAGGCACATTGCCATCTCTAAGCGACGCTTATCACCGCGCGACATTGATGATGCTAACATGTCTTTTTTATTTATTAGATCAACATCAACCAACATTTTCTCAGCTTTTTCTGCCATATCTTTATTGTCAGAAACTCTACCAAGAGCATTTAAAGTAAATGAACCATCTCTTTTTGCAAAGCATGGTATTAAAGTATTTTCCCAAACAGAAAGTTCTGAAAATATTTCAGGTGTTTGAAAAACACGACTAACACCAAGTTGGTTTATTTCATGAGGTTTAATACCCAACAATGACTGTCCATTAAACATAACAGTTCCTGTATCGGGGATTAGCTTACCAACAAAACAGTTTAAAAGTGTAGATTTTCCAGCACCATTAGGACCAATTATTGCATGAATTTTGCCTTCTTCAATATCTAAATTCACATTGTGTAAGGCTTTTAAACCTCCAAAACTTTTATTAACATTTTGGACTTCAAGAATTCCCATTTGGCACTCCTATTCTGCAGCTGAAGTAGTGGAAGTTGATGATGTTTCATCCCCACCTTTGCGTCGTTTCCACCAATTGCCAATCCGTGACATTCCTTCCATTAATCCACCTGGTAGAAAAATCACTATCAACATAAACATAATGCCTAATGTTAGATGCCATCCTTTACCCGTAAATAAATGTAGCACCCAAACTATAATGTTTTCCAACCCATCAGGCATCCAGGCAAACCAACCATGTAGAACTGTGTCATTGATCTTTGAAAATATATTTTCAAAGTATTTGATAAAACCTGCGCCCATAACAGGGCCTAATAAAGTTCCTGTTCCACCAAGTATCGTCATTAAAACTATCTCACCAGAAGCAGTCCATTGCATGCGTTCTGCTCCAGCTAAAGGATCCATTGATGCCATTAAGCCCCCTGCTAGTCCTGCATACATTCCAGAAATCACAAATGCAGCTAGAGTATATGGTCTAGTATTTATTCCGGTGTAATTAAGACGGTTTTGATTAGTTTTAACTGCTCTCAACATCATGCCAAAAGGCGAACGAAAAATACGTATCGATAAATAAAATGCTATTAGCAAGAATATAGCACAAATATAGTACCCAATATTAAATTGAAAATCCCATGCGCCAATCTGCATTACCCAAGTATCTCTCATCTCTAAACCAAACAAAGAAGTTACAGGCAAGTTCCCTGACACATTTTCGGCAGCCAAAATACGAGGATCATTTAAAGTTATTTGTAATCCTGTTTCACCATTAGTTAATGGTGTTAGTACAGAATAGGCTAAGGCAAAACTCATTTGGGCAAATGCTAATGTCAAAATTGAAAAATAAATACCAGATCTACGTAAAGAAATGAAACCAATAAGTAATGAAAACAGACCAGCTACAATAACTGATAATATGAGTGCTGGAATAATATTCATTGAAAGTAATTTGAACATCCAAACGGCAGAATAAGAACCAACACCTAAGAATGCAGCATGCCCAAAGGAAAGATAACCTGTTAGTCCGAATAGGATATTAAAACCAATTGCTAGAATTCCGTATATAGCAAACCGCTGCATTAAGTCAGGATAACCAGCATTAAATTGTGCTAAGCCAGAATCTGTTGGAAATGGGTTTAGTATAAAAGGTGCCAATAATGCTATTATAGCTACAAAAAATAGAGTTCTCATATCCGCTTTTGAAATAGTATTCATTTTATTCCTCCATCACGCCAGCTTTGCCCATTAGACCACGAGGCCTAGTTAGCAGTACAATAATAGCGACAAGGTAAATTATAATTTGGTCAATAGAGGGGAGGTAAAGCATCTCAAAGAAACCTTTGACTTCGTTCATTGAGGCAAAACTCTCTAGTATTCCTAAAAGGAACCCTGCAGAGACAGCACCCGGCAAAGAACCCATTCCTCCAACAACAACAACAACAAATGATAGAACTAGGAAATCCATTCCCATATGATAATTTGGGGAATTAATGGGTGTGTACATTACACCAGCCAATCCAGCCACAGCAGCAGCAATACCAAACATTATTGTGAACCTTCGATCAATATTGATACCCAAAAGCCCAACAGTTTCACGATCAGCCATTCCAGCTCTGACTACCATTCCAAATGTTGTAAATCTTAAAAAAGCAAATACCGCGCTAATTATTAATGCAGAAAATCCAAAATAAATTAATCGCCAGTATGGATAACTTGCATCAAGGCCAATCAATGCACCTACATTAAATGAACCAACAAATTGATCAGGTGCAGGAGTTGGTATTGGATTTGCTCCAAAGTTAGCTTTTACAAGTTCTTGAATTACTATAGCTAAACCAAATGTTACCAATATTTGATCAGCGTGGGGGCGTTTGTAAAAGTGCTTTATTAAGCCTCTCTCCATAACGTAACCAATTAATAGCATGATTGGTATTGCAACTAATATTGCCAAAGGAACATTCCAATCAATAATTGCACTACCAATATTTGGTCCAAACCATTCAATAACATAAGGTGTTTTGACCTTAAGAGGATTTCCTAAAAAATCTACTTGCGATGGATCAATCGTTACTTTTGATATTGCAATTAATTTTTGTAACGATACTGCACAGAAAGCACCAAGCATAAATAATGCACCGTGAGCAAAATTTACTACTCCTAACGTTCCAAAAATTAAGGTTAGCCCTAACGCAATCAAGGCATATGCACTGCCTTTATCAAGCCCATTTAGTATTTGTAAAAGAATTGCATCCATGTTTCGTCCAAACTTTATTTACTTAGCTAGTTTAACTTAACTTTTTAAATAGGCCACAGTGAAAACACTGCAGCCTAAAATTTCATTTATAAATTATTTATGCGCCTGGGTTACATTTACCTAAAGCACCACCCGCAAACATTGGGTGATCAACAGCATACTCAACTTGACTACGAGGTGTGATTTCCACAACTTCGAGGACATCGAATTCTGATGTTGGGTTTTCTTTACCCTTCACAACTAACACATCTTTGAAGCATTGGTGATCTTCCGCGCGATATTCTGTCGGACCATTACCCATGCCATCAAATTTAAAGCCTTCCAGAGCTTCAGCAACACCACATGGATTGAATGTACCAGAACGTTCACATGCATCTGCATATAATAATGTTTGAACGTATGTAGTATGAGCTGCCTGAGATGGTGGGAAGCCATATTTTGTACCAAATGATTTAACAAATGCTTTTGTACCTTCATCTGTAAGTGACCAATGCCAGTTAGTAGAACCGAAGATACCTTTAACATTTTCACCAGCACCACGTGCCATTAGACGAGAATATAGTGGCACAACAATTTCAAAGTTTTTGTTGTTTATAACTTTATCTCTTAACCCAAATTGAACAGCAGATGTTAATGAATTGATCATGTTTCCGCCGTAGTGGTTAAGCACTAGAACATCAGCGCCAGAATTTAATACTGGAGCAACATAAGATGAGAAATCTGTTGTAGCTAATGGTGTTAATACGTTATTTACTGTATTCCAACCTTTTGCTTCTGTGGCTGCTTGGATAGACTCTTGTTGTGTCCAACCCCAAGTATAATCCGCAGTCAAGTGATATGCATTACGATCATTACCATAACGAGCTTCTAAAACAGGTGCTAATGCAGCTCCTGACATATATCCGTTGAAGAAATGACGAAAGCCATTAGCTTTTTTATCTTTACCGGTTGTATCGTTTGAGTGTGTCAAACCAGCCATAAAGATAACGCCTGCTTCTTGACAGAGACCCTGAACAGCAATAGCCACACCTGAAGATGAACCACCAGTAATCATTACTGCACCGTCTTTTTCAATCATGGATTTTGCTGAAGCGCGCGCCGCATCAGATTTGGTTTGAGTATCGCCAGTTACATATTCAACTTTCTTACCCAGAATACCATTACCTGTGAGTGCTTTAGACGAGAATGTATTCATCATTCCGCCGTCACCACCACCATTTAAATGCTCAACTGCAAGTTTGTAGGCACGTAATTCATCCGCACCCTCGTCCGCATATGGACCAGATTGTGGAACATTGAAGCCCAGAGTTACTGAACCGCCTGTAGGTGCATTTGTATATGCAGCCAAAGGACTTGTGATGAAAGTAGGCATCGCTAAGCCAGCGCCAACCGTAGCACTGGTCTTGATAAGCCCACGTCTTGTAAACTTAGACATAGATTTCCTCCCTAGTTCTGCACGTAGGCTGCCTCCTCGCAACTTACGTCAGTGTCTTTAGACTTTTGAATAATAGGAGTAAATGTAATTATTACAACAACTCATTGTAAATTAACGATATTATTGTAAATCTTTTTATTTTTTTTTGACTTTATTTGTAAATAAATTTACAATATACTTATTTAAACGTTTTAAATTAAGGTCTTAAATTATGGTAGGCGCTCTACTTGGAACCCGAATTAGAGAAAATAGAAAAGCCCTAAAGCTTACACAAAAGGATTTGGCAAAAATTGCAGGTATCTCTGCATCTTATTTAAATTTAATTGAACACAACCGAAGAGGAATCGCTGGCAAAACATTAAACACTATTGCAAGAGCGTTGTCAGTAGAGCCTTCAGAGCTGTCTGATGGTATGAATCAATCACTTATTAATCGATTAAAATCTGCTGCAATCCGTAACAAACAAATCAACACAGAAACTAATAGAATAGAGGAATTCGCTGCACGATTCCCTGGTTTTGCAAGATTAATTGCCAGACAAAGTGATCAAATAAATATTAGAGATGAAGAATTTACCATTCTATCGGATCAATTAAAACATGATCCTTATTTTGCAGAAGCTATGCATTTACTATTGTCAAACATCACAACGATTAGATCGACAGCAGATATCCTAGCGGGAAATTCAAATATACCAACCAAAACATCAAAAAGGTTTATAGATAATTTAGCAGAAGAAGCTCTTAAACTGTCAAACACCGCGGAAGATATATTTGATTATTTCGAACCAACGTCTGAGAAACAGGTAACTAATTTAGATTTATCCCCCTTTGAATTACTTTTAGAAAAAAATAGTTATTATTTGAAAGATCTAGAATACAAAAAACAAACCATTGATGAGATTTTGTCCTCATTAAATCTTTCTAGTGAAGATCATGCAAAAACAAAAAACTCATTAAAAGCTTATGTTGAAATGGTAAAAAATCTGCCAATCAATTCATTTTTAGATGTTGCAGTAAAACATAGCTATGATGCCATATCATTAGCGAAGCACTTCAATACTGATATACTTTCAATATGTTTTCGATTAGCGCACCTACCAAAAAGATCAGACATACCAAAATTTGGCATAATACAATGCGATGCCTCTGGGTCTGTTCTATACCGCAAACAATTAAATTCATTTAGCCTACCAAGGTATGGTGGCGCCTGCCCTTTATGGCCAGTATATCGCAGTCTTTCACAACCACTGCAGCCAATTAGGGCAATGCTTGACATGCCAATGGGCGATCGTTTTCATACAATAAGTTTTGCATACCCAACAGAAGCTGCTCAAATTGGAATGCCAGCTTTAACTGAGGCTGTAATGCTATTTACACCTGATTATTTGATGTTACCAAAAATATCACATACTCAAACTCCTCAATTAGCAGTTGGGCTCCAATGCACAGTTTGTTCAAGATTAGAATGCCCAGCACGACGGGCACCATATTTATTGGAAAGCAAATAAATAAATTGCACCTTTAAATATTTAAGTTAAGCTAGAATTTCACTATCTCAAGGGGGGTGGAGACGTGAAAAAGTCAGTTGTAATAATTGAAGATGAGCCATTTATTATTGAGGCATTAACTTTTTTATTAGAAAATGAGGGCTTAGTTGTACGATCAATTTCAGACGGCGCCAATGCGATAGATTTCATAATAAAGTCAAAACCAAATTTGGTAATCCTAGATATAATGTTACCAAACGTAAGTGGTATGAAAATATTAGAAGATATTCGCTCAATGGATGAAATATCTAATTTGCCAGTTTTGATGTTAACCGCAAAAGGTCAGAAAAAAGACCGAAGGGCTGCAGAAGAAGCCGGAGTTAGTAAATTCATGACAAAGCCATTTGATAATCAAGAACTTATAGAAAATGTTAAAGCTATGATAAAATCATGAATGATACTTCTAGCGAAAAACGAGACATAAAAAGGCGTAAATTACGAAAAATTACTGAGTTCTCAGCTGGCATACCAATTTTAGCGATTTGCTTACTTGTATCTCCATTGCTCAACGGTTTCACAACAGACTTTGACCAAGTTAACTTTTCTTCTGTAATTTTCTATATTTTTGGCACTTGGGGAATTTTTATAATATTAGCGATTTTTATGGCGCGCTTACTTACAAATGGTGTGGATGAAAATTAATGTTGAACTCAAATATCATCGTAATAATTTGTTTGATTTATGTTGGGTCTCTATTTGCTGTTGCAGGCCTTGCTGAACGTAGAGCCAAAAAAGGCAAGCTAGGCTTTTTACATTCACCTTTGATATATACACTTTCTATTTCAGTATATTGTACTGCATGGACATTCTATGGGTCAGTTGGGTCAGCAGCTCTAAATGGATTTGAATTTTTAGCAATTTATCTTGGACCAACAATTGTTTTTGTTGGTTGGTGGTGGTTTTTAAGAAAACTAGTTCGCATCGGAAGAACTCAAAGGATTACATCCATTGCTGATTTGATTTCTTCCAGATACGGCAAAAGTAATACATTGGGTGTCATCGTAACTTTATTAGCGATTTTAGGTTCTACTCCATATATTGCACTTCAACTACAATCCCTAACACTAAGCTTTGCAGTTTTTACAGAAAATTCTAATTCTAATTACAACCCTATTATAACTGCACTATTTATAGCAGCTGGCCTTGCCTTATTTACTATATTATTTGGAACTCGTAATTTAGACGCAAATGAAAGACATCACGGTGTTGTTACTGCAATTGCTTTAGAGGCAATCGTAAAATTGGTTGCTTTTATATCTGTTGGTATTTTTGTAGTTTGGGGCCTTAGCGATGGTCCAAGTAATATGCTAGATATTATGGAAAAAAGCATACCAATTACAAATCAAGTGTTTTCATCAAGGTGGGTTACATTAACCTTTTTATCCGCAACAGCGATAATTTGTTTACCCCGAATGTTTCAGGTTATTGTTGTTGAAAATAGTGCTGAAAAGCATTTAGCAACCGCAAGTTGGGCTTTCCCACTTTACTTACTTTTAATGTGTATCTTCGTTTTACCAATAGCGGCAACCGGGTTAAACATTTTGCCCGAAGGCTCAAACCCAGATTTATTTGTACTAACAATACCTTTAGCAGAAGATCGCGGCACATTAGCAGCATTAGCATTTTTGGGTGGATTTTCTTCAGCTACATCTATGGTAATAGTAGCAGCTATTGCATTATCAACAATGGCATCAAACCATATAGTCTTACCACTTTGGCTTTATGCAGTACAAAAAAGAAATCCAGAAAGCGACGATGTAAGAACTGTATTATTACGCTCTAGGCGAATTAGTATCGCCTGCATAATTGGGTTTGGATATTTGTACTTTATACTTACTGGAGGCACGTCAGCTCTTGCTTCTATTGGTTTGATTGCATTTCTAGGTGTAGCCCAGGTTTTACCTGCCTTAATAGGTGCATTGTTTTGGAGAAATGCTACTAGAAAAGGTGCTATTTATGGAATTTCAACTGGATTTATTATTTGGGCATATTCATCATTTTTACCAAGCTTTGGTGGTGATTTTATTCTAAGTACTGATACTTTAGAGCTAGGCCCATTGGGGCTATCATTTCTTAGGCCTCAAGCACTATTTGGTATAAATATAAGTGACCCTCTTACACATGCTGTATTCTGGTCAATTTTCTTAAATACCATAGTGTTCATAATTACCTCATTAATTTCAACACCATCTCCTTTAGAAAGGCTTCAAGCACAAAAATTCATAAACGTATTCGGACAAAAATCGAATATAACACCTGTTGGAGATGGCGTTACACCAGAGGATCTTTTCATACTTGCGCAAAGAATCTTAGGAAGAAAAGATGCACAAATACTCTTTGATAAGTTTTCAAAAAAACAAGGACGTAACGATTTACCAGAAATAACATTTGAACTAATGGAAACACTAGAACAAAAGTTTGCAGGATCTGTTGGAGCAGCAACAGCACATTCTATGATAACACAAGCTGTAGGTAATCAATCAATAACTGTTGAAGACTTAATTGCTGTAGCCGATGAGACAGTACAAGTCATAGAATATTCAGCAAGATTAGAAGAACAATCAAAAGAGTTAACTAAAGCGGCAGCTGAGCTAAGAATAGCAAATAATAAATTAACCGAACTAAGCACACAAAAAGATGAATTTTTAAGTCATGTAAGTCATGAGTTGCGTACACCAATGACTTCAATCAGATCTTTTTCAGAAATACTACAATCCAATAAAAAACTAGACAAAGATCAATTAAAATATTTTTCGACAATCATTAATGATGAAAGCAAACGACTGACGCGTCTATTAGATGAAATATTAGATTTAAGTTTCTTGGAAAGTGGCCAAGTAAAATTAAATATTTCAACTTTACGCCTAAATGAAATCTTACGAACAGCGCTTAAATCAACTCAACAAACCATAGCAAATTCAAATGCTTTATTAGAATTTAATGAAGACTTTACTAATACTGAAATTCAGACAGATCCTGATCGTTTATCACAAGTTTTCATAAACTTAATTACCAACGCATTTAAATATAATGATAACAACCAGCCAACTTTAAAAATTAGTTGTGAAATAAAAGATGCATTTTTACTTGTATCTTTTCAAGATAATGGCCCCGGTATTCCAAAAGCTGAGCATACAATTATTTTTGAAAAATTCACTAGGCTAAGCAATACAAAAAATACAAGTGGTGTTGGATTGGGATTAGCAATTAGTCAAGAAATAATGAAAAATCTTCATGGTTCAATATTATGTTTAGAAAGTAAAATTGGAGCAAATTTTCAAGTACAAATACCTTTGAATTAATTTTAATAAAAAATATATGAATTAAATTTGCTTCTATAAGAGACTTATTATGACCGAACAAATATTTTTAATCATATGCTTATTCTCTATTTTTATAATAGCTGGAATAATTAAAGGCGCTGCAGGGTTAGGGTTACCTACAGCCGCGATGGGCCTTATGACCATTACTATTGCTCCAAGAACAGCAATTGCATTATTAATATTTCCACTAATATTTACTAATGCATGGCAAATGTTTCGATCAGGCAATATCTTTCAAACATTTAAAAAATATTTTCCATTTATATTTATGCTAATTATATTTGTGTGGTTAACCGTTAATAAAACTTCTGATGTGAGTGATAGTACATTAATTGGGTTTTTAGGATTTTTTATTTTATTATTTGTAATTGTGAATATTTTTAAAAATGCACCATTCATTCCAAATCACCATGATAAAAAAGCCCAAATTATCTCAGGTTTTATTGCCGGAGTAATGGGTGGATTAACATCCGTATGGGCACCTCCACTTGCAATTTATTTGGCAGCAAGACGAACCACAAAAGAAGAATTCGTACGTGTTAGTGGTTTAATTTTTTTCCTTGGGTCAATTCCACTTTTAATAGCATATTTTAAACAAGGGCATATGAATAGTGAACTATCATTACTATCAGTTTTCTTATTATTGCCAACATTTATTGGATTTTGGATAGGGGAAAATATTCGTAAAAAAATGTCAGAAATTATTTTCAAAAAATTTATATTATTTATCTTCTTATTTATGGGATTAGATTTAATCAGGCGCGCGTACTTTTAGAATTAAACTTTGAAATTAAATGCTGATATACTATTTTCAGATCCATCAAACATCATAGGCCTGGCAATCGGTGGTTCAGCCCTTTGGGCACAGTGAGGCCTTTCACATAATCGACAATTCTGGCCAACATCTGCTCGATCAACAGCACCACCTGATGCATATATCATATCTGTAATAAATTCAGCTTCACAAGCTAACATAATAGCAGTTTGGCGCATATTTTCACCGTATGCTCCACCACTTTGTTTGGTTGATCGGTTTAATGTGAAATATGCTTGCCCATTCTGACTTTCAACAATTTGTGTCAGAAGTTGTTGTGGCAAAGAAACAGCCTTAAAAATAGATAGCTTTGGACATTGGCCACCAAATGAATTTTTGGGATACCCTCTAAGCCCTAATCTACGAACTTTATTTCCTGCTTGATCCACTTCCTGAAGAAAAAATGGTATTCCTTCCATATCTACCCGACTTAATGTAGTCATGCGATATGCAACCTCACCGAAAGAAACGTCAAAACGTTTTGCTATAGCCTCTACATCATATTTCATTCTTTGTGTTGTCTGGAAAAATCTTTTGTAAGGTAATAATAATGCTAATGCAGCATAATTCATGAGTTCAATTCTACCTGCTTTAATGGCTTCAGGAGATTTCAAATTTAATCGCAAAACTGCTCTGTCAATCTCGTCTGACAATTCACAATTAACAAGATAACAGGCTAATTCCGTTACACGCCCATACGAGTTTAATCTATCAGAAATAAATAAACGCATTGAATGTTTATCAAATCGTCTTGTCCATTCTGGCATAGTGTTTATTGGCAGTGTTTGCACAGTAATTCGATGATTTTTTAATAACCTGTCTTGCAGGGCGGCAAACATACCACTGCCCAAATCTAGTTCAGATGCTAACTTTTCAGCAGAACGATCTAGATTATCGT